>ERZ842401.925-NODE-925-length-43505-cov-30.379379_pt1 | contig 43505 bp, 42 predicted proteins | sample MGYA00521270_ERZ842401 | MGnify/ENA primary metagenome ERZ842401 (study PRJEB31892, sample SAMEA3878208) | bioreactor metagenome | biome: Moose rumen | place: Sweden | collected 2011-10 | study: EMG produced TPA metagenomics assembly of the PRJEB12797 data set... | reverse complement strand
CCTTGCCAAGGTTGGGGTCGCGGGTCCGAGTCCCGTTTTCCGCTCTTTTTTATTTTAGGAAAACAACCTTTTCACAAAAAAATGAATTTATACTTAAGATATTTCGACAACGAGACACTTGTGCCCGACGTTGATGCTGCCATTGAGTTTCTGTCCGAACTCGACGAGGTGGGCATGACCCCCGAACTGGAAGCCGACATACGCGAATATGCAGCCAGCGATGTGCTCTATCCGAAGCGCTACAAGATTCGTCCGCGTGTGTACTTCATAATCATCAAGACAGAGGCTGCCACCATGCTCGACTTCAAGGAGAAGCGTGCCGTGCGTACGTCGGAAGGCGGGAAGAAAGACCGTGCTGCTTCGCCTGTGATGCTGAAGCTCAACGAGGAGCGCGAGGGATGGTACGAGGGAACCATCGACTTCAAACGGGTGCTGATGGTGCCCGGCACGGGAAAGTTCCAATACCGCGATGCCCGCTTTGTGGCACAGGTGAAGGCCATGTCGGGGCTGGACTGCTATAACCGCATCATCGACCACCTGCGTCAGCGTGTGGACGAGCGCAGTCAGTTTCCCTCGGCAAAGGGTAAGAACTTCAAATTCACTTATCTGGGCAGGGTGAAGCCGCTGAAAGGCTGAGCCGCCCTTTTTTTATTTGAACATCGATGAACAAGGTGATGCTGATAGGCAATGTGGGAAAGGAGCCCGAGGTCCGCTATGTGGACCACGGACAGCCCGTTGCACGCATTTCTCTGGCTACTACCGAGCGGGGCTATACGTTGCAGAACGGCACCCAGGTGCCCGACCGTACCGAGTGGCACAACGTGATACTGTGGCGCAGGCTTGCCGAGATTGTGGACCACTATGTCCATAAGGGCGACAAGCTCTATATCGAAGGGCGCATACACTATGCCTCCTACGACGACAAGCAGGGCAAACGGCAGTATTACACCGAGATATGGGCCGACAATCTGGAGATGCTGACACCGCGCCCTGTACAGCAGGAACCGTCGGCTACAGCTCAGTCAGTAGCCCAGCCTGCGGCAGCCGCTCAAACGTCAGCCCAGCCAGCAGCCACAGCGCCAGCCGGCGACGACGAGTCGGAGGTATTGCCTTTCTAAGATACAACAATGGATTATCTCCAAGACATACTGAATGGTGTGACCATGTTTCCCGAAGGTCCTTTGGGCTTCGGCGAGTATTTCTCTATCGCTCTGGCTTGCCTGCTGTTGCTGGCATCAGGGTTTGCGTCGGGGTCGGAGATTGCATTCTTCTCGCTCTCACCCAACGACCTGAACGAACTGGACGAGGAGAAGAACAGCACAGACCGGCAGATAAAGAAACTGCGCGACGATTCTGAACGCACGTTGGCTACCATCCTGATTACCAACAACTTGATCAACGTCACCATCATCATGCTCTGCAACTATTTCTTCTCGAAGCTCATCAGTTTCGGCGAGGGAGTACAATGGCTCGAGTTTGTGCTCATCACTATCCTGCTGACCTTTCTGCTCCTGCTCTTCGGCGAAATCATGCCAAAGGTCTACAGCGGACAGCACGCGCTGGCTGTATGCCGCAAGCTGGCTCCTGCCATAGCGCTGCTGAGCAGGCTGTTACGTCCGCTGTCGAACATACTCATCCGTTCAGGGGCGCTGGCAGGGAAAGTGGTACAGAAGGAAAACCACGTGCTCAGCGTGGACGATCTGGAACAGGCCCTGGAACTGACCGACAAGGAAGAACTGAAGGAAGAGAAAAACATGCTGGAGGGCATCGTGCGCTTTGGCGACGAGACTGCCAAGGAGGTGATGACCAGCCGGCAGGACATCGTTGACCTGGACTTCCGCTCTTCCTTCCCCGAGGTCATCCAATGTATTGTCGAGAACAACTACTCGCGCATACCCGTCTACCAGGATTCCATAGACAATGTGCGCGGCATACTCTATATCAAGGACCTGCTGCCGCACCTGTCGAAGCCTGCCACCTTCCGTTGGCAGTCGCTGATACGTCCGCCCTACTTTGTGCCCGAGACGAAGAAGATTGACGACTTGCTGCGCGACTTCCAGGAAAACAAGGTGCACATTGCCATCGTTGTCGACGAGTTTGGAGGCACCAGCGGACTCATCACCCTTGAGGACATCCTGGAGGAGATTGTCGGCGAAATCAACGACGAGTATGACGAGGAAGAGAAAAACTACGTGCGCGTCAATGCCAACACCTATGTGTTTGAAGGCAAGACGCTGCTGGCAGACTTCTATAAGATACTCAGCCTTGACGACGACGTGTTCGAAGAGGTTGAGGGCGATGCCGACACGCTGGCAGGTCTGCTGCTGGAGTTGAAAGGCGACTTCCCCAAGCAGCACGAACGCATAGAGTACGGGCAGTTCAAGTTTGAGATACTGGAACTGGACGGGCACCGCATCGCCAAAATCAAAGTAATCATCAAAACAGACTGACATGAGAAAAACAACTATATGGCTCCTGATCCTTGGACTCTGTTTCGCTTTCCTGGCGGACACGGGCGCCAAGCCCAGGAAGAAGACCCGCAAACGTGCCAGAACCACACGTGTGGTCAAACGCAAGCGCGTACGCACACCCCAGAGACCTCCTACCATCCACGAAAACCCGTATATTGTCTGCGAGGACACCTGCACACATGTGCACGGACTCGACATGAGCCACTATCAGGGCGAGGTGTTCTGGGAGACCGTCGGCGAACATTCGAAGATGACCTACGTCTATCTGAAAGCCACGGAGGGCTCGGACCGCATAGACCCCCTGTATGAGCGCAACATAGACCTGGCTCACCGCCACGGACTCAAGGTGGGCTCCTATCACTTCTTCCGGCCCGCCGCCCCGCTGCAGGAACAGCTCCACAACTTCATGGCACAATGTCTGCCAGGCGAGCAGGACCTTATCCCCATGCTCGACGTCGAGACGGCTGGAAAACTCTCCAACAAGGCTTTCTGCGACTCGCTTCAGCTGTTTCTCAACATGCTAGAGGATGCCTACCACCAGAAACCGCTGGTATACACGTTCCGCAATTTCTACAACAAGCACCTGGTGGGCAAGATTGACGACTACCAGCTCATGGTGGCCATGTATACCGACGATCCGCCTGTGCTGGCTGACGAACGCGACTACATCATCTGGCAGTACACCTGCAAGGGACGCATCATGGGGGTCAGCGGACTTGTCGACAAGAGTTGTCTGATGGGTGAGCATACCCTCCACGAACTGCGCTTCGTTCACTAACCGCCAGAATGTTAAAGTAGGTTTAAAAAGAGCTGCAGATGATGGCCGTACGGGAAAAAAGTCGTAACTTTGCAGTTCCAAACAACGGAAAAGCGTGAAAATACAACAAGTGCTAAGCGCCCTTGAACGGTTCGCGCCCCTGCCTCTGCAGGAAGACTGGGACAATGCCGGCCTGCAGATAGGATTGACAGAGGCGGAGGTTTCAGGGGCATTATTGTGTCTGGACGTGACGGAACAGATTGTCAGCGAGGCTGTAGCCAAGGGCTGCAACCTCGTGGTGAGCCATCATCCCCTGCTGTTCAGAGGACTGAAGCAGGTGTGCGGACTCAACGATGTGCAGCGTACCGTCAGCAAAGCCATTAAAAACGATGTCTGCATCATCTCGATGCACACCAACCTGGACAACGCCCAAGGCGGCGTCAACTGGAAGATGGCAGAGCGGCTGGGGGCAACCGCCGTTGTGCCGATGGGAGCCGAGCCTAAAGCCAGCCAGTGGGTGATGGCTACGCTGCCGCAGCCACTGTCGTCGCGTGCTTTCATCGACTTGGTCAAAGCGCGCTTCGGCGTGGCTTGTGCTCATTGCAACGAACTGCTGGAGCGGCCCGTCGGGAAGGTGGCTATCTGCGGTGGCGCTGGCGACTTCGTGCTCGATGCTGCCATTGCCGCCGGTGCCGACGCCTTCATCACCGGCGAGATGCACTATCACCAGTACTTCGGACACGAGCAGCAGATACAGATCTGCGTCATCGGTCACTACGAGAGCGAGCAGTTTACCACGGAGCTGTTTCGCGACATCATCCAGCACGAGTGTCCGGGCGTGCGCACGCTGATTGCAGAGACAAACACTAATCCAATAAAATATTATTAGAATTATGGCAAAGAAAGATCCTACAGACTTGTCAGTGGAAGAGAAACTGAAGACACTCTACCAACTGCAGACGGCCCTGTCGGCCATCGACGAGAAAAAAGCACTGCGTGGTGAACTGCCCCTGGAGGTAGAGGACCTGGAAGCAGAAATAGAAGGTCTGACCACACGCATTGAGCGCATTCAGGGCGAATGCGACGAATTTGAGCGTGCCATCTCGCAGAAGAAGGGCGAGATCATCGAGGCCCAGGCTTGCGTGGAGCGCTACAAGCAGCAGCTGGACGACGTGCGCAACAACCGCGAGTACGACACGCTGTCGAAGGAGATTGAATACCAGTCGCTGGAGATTGAACTGTGCAACAAGAAAATCAAGGAAGCCCAGAACCGCATTGCCGAGAAGCAGCAGGAGCAGCAGGAGAGCCAGGCTGTGCTGGAGGAGAAGCAGGGCGACCTGGAAGTGAAGAAAAACGAGTTGGATGAGATTATCGAAGAGACACGCGTCGAGGAGGAGAAACTGAAAGAGAAGGCCAAGGAGTACGAGTCGAAGATAGAGAGCCGTCTGCTCACCTCCTTCAAGCGCATCCGTAAGAACGCACGCAACGGTCTGGGCATCGTCTATGTGCAGCGCGATGCCTGTGGCGGCTGCTTCAACAAGATTCCGCCCCAGCGGCAGCTGGACATCAAGATGCACAAGAAAATCATCGTCTGCGAGTACTGCGGACGCATCCTGATTGACCCCGAGCTGGCTGGCGTGAAGATGGAAAAACCCGTTGTCGAGGAGAAGAAGACCTCGCGGCGCCGCAGCAGCGGCACGGGAGCTACCGTGCGCCGCTCTTCGAACTCGAAGAAGTCTACCGACGCCAACGACATGGTGTAAGACTGTCGCTCCCCCTCCTGGGCGGCTTCTGCGGCATGTTTTAGGCCTTACAGGGCTGCGTATTCCGGAATCTCCCTGAGGAAGGTGTATGTACTGTTTTCGTAGTCCATACGGCAGCAGTAGTGCTGCATGCCGTTCGACACGATGAGGTAGTCCACGTGGAGCAGGCGGTTGTAGACGGTAATCTGGTCGAAGACGTGCTGTGTGATTTCAATGTGGGGAGCCTTGTACTCAATAATCATCTGCGGCTGCAATGCCTTGTTGTACAACAGGGTGTCGCAGCGCAGTTTTTTGTCGCCTGCCTTCAGTTCCACCTCATTGGCCAGCAGACCCTTCGGATAGCCCTTGTGGTCTGTCAGGAAGTGCACAAAGTGCTGGCGCACCCATTCCTCTGGTGTCAGCGCCACGTATTTCCGGCGCAGGGAGTCGAAAATCTGACGCTTCCCGTCACATTCGCGCCATTTTATTTCGTATGGAGGTAGGTTTATTTCCATTTATTTTGTATCTTTGCAGCCGCAAAGGTACAAAATATCTTTGAAAACGACAATGGCAGAGACCAAAAATGTGACTTACAGCAGCATTATGACGGAGTTGGGCGAGGGGCACTACCGCCCTGTGTACTACCTGATGGGAGAGGAGTCCTACTTCATCGACCAGATCTGTGACTATATCGCAGAGCACGCCCTGAAGCCCGAGGAGCGCGACTTCGACCAGACCATCCTCTTTGGCAGCGATGTCAACGCCTCGCAGATTGCCGACGCAGCGCGGCGCTTTCCTATGATGGGGCAGCGGCAGGTCATCATCGTGAAAGAGGCGCAGAACCTGAAGAATACAGAGGCCCTGGAGAAATACCTCAAGCAGCCTTCGCCCACCACCATACTGGTCATCTGCCATAAAAACGGCAAGATTGACGGACGAAAACGCGAATACATGAAGGCCATACAGCAGGCCGGCGTGCTGTATGAGAGCCCAAAACTCAAGGAGCGCGAGCTGCCGCAGTTCATTGTGAGCTATCTGAAGCAGCGTCATGCCACGATTGACGTCAAGTCGACGCAGCTGATTGCCGATGCCATCGGAGCCGACCTGAGCCGGCTGGCCAGCGAGTTGGACAAGGTGCTTATTGCGCTGCCTGAAAACAACCGCAGCATCACACCGCAGGTGGTGGAGGACCAGATAGGGGTGAGCAAGGACTTTAATGGCTTCGAGCTGCGCGATGCCATCGTCAACAAGAATGTGTTCAAGGCAAACCAGATTATCAATTATTTTGACAAAAATCCGAAGGCAGGAAGTCTCTATTCGTTTCTCCCGATGCTCTTCAATTATTTCCAGAATCTGATTGTTGCCTATTATTCGCCCAATCGCAACAGTCAGGAGGCTGTTGCCGACTGGCTGGAAATGAAATCTGCATGGGCTGCCAAGGACTACATGACAGGCATGAGAAACTACCCACCGATGAAAGTGATGAACATTCTGGGCAAACTACGCGAGATTGATGCGAAAAGTAAGGGTCTGGACAACCCTAATACCCCTCCAGGCGAGCTGATGAAGGAACTGATTTTTTACATTTTGCACTAAAAAGGGGGTCGTTTTCGACCCCTTTTCGTCTAGAACGAGCACCTGCAGAGGGTGCTTTTTTTAGCCCTAAAGGTGCATAAAATCAGGACTTTCGGACAAAATAACTACCCTCATATTTTCAAAATTCGCGTTCGCACGGACTGTGTTTCAGAATTTTTCAAGCACGCCGATTTTGGCTGATTTCGCCTCTCTGAAATTTAGCGTTAACCTTTTTTATGGTTTGGAAAGTTGAACTTTGAAAGATTAAACGATTCGAATTCTTTGCAATTCCTAACGTTATTCAGATTTTGAAATGTAAAACTTCAAAGTTTGAAATCTTAAAAGTTTAAGTTTGAAAAGGCGAATCCGTGAATGTGAAAACATGAATGGATATTTATGAATTCAGATATTTTCAGTTGTAAATTTCTCATATTCAGTATATTAAATAAAATTGCTCAAGTGGTCGCGCCTTTTTCCTCCTTCCTCATACATGAATATGAATTTCTGGTATATATGCTTTAAATCTCTGGAAAATAGGCGAAAACGCCTTGTTTTGTGGCGTGTCGTCTGGCTGATAAGCGTTTGTAAAAAGACTTTTTCGTTGCTTTGTTGTTATTTTAATTGTTTAATAACCAATGAATTAGCATTAATTCGTGTTGATACAGATTTAAGGTGTTTAGCATTGCATATTAAGATTTTTAATATGTAAATCAGTTATATTACCGTTCTAACGCTTTGAATTTACAAATTAGAAACAGAATATTTAAAGTTCGAAACCGTAAATTCTTCTTTAAAAACTTGCACGGTTCATTTTTTTGTTTTACCTTTGTAAACTATTAAGGAAATGCCCCCAAAGGGCGCTAAAACGACATAAAAGCAGAATGAAGGACAGAATCAGACAGATTATGGAGGCGCAACACATGACCCAGCAGGTGTTTGCCAATCACATCGGGACGACCCCTGCCACCCTGAGTGGTATCTTCAACGATCGCACCCGCCCCACCATTAACATCATCGAAAGCATCAAAAAGAAATTTCCTGACATCAGTCTTGAGTGGCTCATGTTTGGTCAGGGCGAGATGTACAAGCCTTCTGCTGATGCCCCAGATACCTCTTCTGCACCTGCCTTAGATGCCGAATTGTCACCCCATTCCGGACATGAGCAGTTTATCGATTTTGAACAACCATCTGCTCCTACCCCCCTAAACAGCCGTCCTGTGGCTCCTTATTTTAATGGTGTCAGAACTACACGCCCTGAAATCGTTCGCGAAGAGGTAAAAACTATTGACAAACCACAGCGTCATGTTACCGAGATTCGTGTCTATTACGATGACCAGACCTGGGAGAGCTTCGTGCCGGCGAAGTTGGATCCTTAAGACGTTGCAAAGATACAAAATCGGGACACGCCTTTGCAAGTTTTTCGTCCACTTTTTTTGAGTGTCGGAAACAAATTGTGAGAAATTGAGAGAAATATATCCGTGTACTCCGTTCAATCCGTTGTTGAAAAATTGTAAAGAAAAGAGAGCCGTAATCTCACTGCCGGTGAGATTACGGCTCACTGCTTGTGAGATTACGGCTCACTATTTTAATGCTTAATGCTTAATGCTTAATTCCTAATAGAGTGGACAGTAGGACAGTAAAATAGAATAAAAAGTATCGCGCGTACGTGTGCACGTACGCGCGATGGTTCTCGGCCTTTTTTACTGTCCTACTGTCCATCTGTCCTTATATAGTTGCTCATCTGTCTGTAGTTGTCGCTCATATTCTTTTGTATTTCAACTTTCTCTTCCAACGCATCCTTGATGTAAGCATTGATGGATTGACCAGCCTGAAGGGCAAGCATGGCTATTTGGCGATGAATGGCAGGGGTGAGTCTAACATTCAACACACCAGTATAGCTCTTTTCAGGAACGATGCCCTCTTCCTCACAATAAGCCAGATAATCATCAACAGCTTCGTGAAAAGCCTCGGTGAGTTCCTTGACACTCTCACCTTCGAAGTTCACCAGACCGTTGATGCCCTCAATCTTACCGAAAAAAACTTGGTCCTTTTCGCTGTAAGAAACCGAACCTAAATATCCTTTGTACGTCATTGTATTCATAATTCCAACCTCCTATTATTTGATTAAACCTGCTTCTTTCAATTCTTCGTAAACCTGCTTCATGGCATATCCTTTCACAATATTGCCTGGATGAGGCTTGTGCAACATGATGGGACGTTTGTCGCTGTTCTTAAAGATAATGCGCGAACCCGATGTTCGGCCTTTATTACTCTTCTCGTAACCATAGCCCTCCAATAGTCGTTGTATCTCTTCGAAAGTAAAGTCTGAAGGCATTTTCAGAAACCTTTCGCGTAGCTTTTCTTTTGTTCCCATATCGTTTGTTTTACTTTCCGACTGCAAATGTAACTAAATTTCAGTTACAATCCAAATATTTTCATACTTTTTATAAAAAAGAGTGCAATATCGGGTTAAATCATTACTGTTTGCAGTATGCGAATGATTTGCGAATAAATCGCGAATCCAAATGTTTTGTGGAGTCACTGGAATGTCGTACCTTTGCGTTGGTTTTTCAAACTATCGGTTTATGAAAGCAGATAAGACATACACACTCGCAATGAAATGGATTACGCATATAGCGACAAGAGGACTGGTATTAACGCTGTTCTTCATGTTCGTCGGGTGTGGAGTTTCGCAAGAAGACAATCGTGAAGCCCCATGAAATGTCGGAGTACTTTTTTATGATGTCACCCTACGATACCGTCTACATCGAGCATGGACAGATGAGAGAGCTGGATATCATAGATCATCATACCAGAGCAAGCATTCTTCCACTCTGATTATTATCTCTCCTTGCGCCAACGGCTATACGAAGGACCGACACTGAAAAGCGAAGAGTGGGAGAGGCTGGAGGCGCAGGGCAACTGGAAGCTGGACTTGCCTGTAGGCGAGTTGATGAACAGCCGGTGGAGGGAGGTCTTGCACCGTACCTGACGGAACCCCAGTTCCATGAAGGCACGGCCCAGCCTCACGGCTTCACGCCTGTGAGTTTTAAGCTTCTCACATGCGAGTTCTAAGCTTTGCGTATGCGAGATTTATGCCTCCCGTTTGCTGGTTTTATGCTCCACGGCGGAACGCTCGCATATAAAAATCGCAGGCGCGGGGCATAAAACTTGCCTCTTCCATGTGGAATCCACGAGAACGTTCCACATCTTCCAACTGTTCCACGGAATGCCCGATTATCGGCATTTCGTGGATTTTTATTGAAATAATACCTTTAACTTTGCATCGTGGAAACAGAAGTCTAACTGATAAAAACGATGCAAAGATGAAAACAAACACCGCAAAACAACTGATTCTGACAGACATCACCCGTTATGATGAAATGGAGGTGCTTTCCGGCAGCACCTCCATTTTTTTGTGCCTCCATTCTTAAGAATCTCTATCACTTGTGTGCCCAAGTGCAAGTATTTTCCCCCTCCATTAAAACTTTTCGTCTTTTTTTCTTTGTCGTTTCAATAATTCTTCATATCTTTGCAGCGGAGTTTGGTGTATACCGACTCCAGGACATTGCGGAAATAAAACGAGAAGCGTTATGCTTCATCTTGTACTTAGAAACCTGAGAAATTTCAAAAGATACACAAGATGGCATAGTGGTTTCTCACGTGTATAGCGTGGGATAGATGTCACTATATCTTTGTATCAAGGTTTTCTCAGGACCTCTAAGTAGAGATTGGAGATATTCAGTCTCACGCTTCTGCATATAAACACATTAAGAATAGTTTCGCCAAGTGGGGACTGTGCGGCGACGAAAAAAGTATTATGGAAAAGAAAGAGAAAAAAGTCTACGAACAGCCCCGCATGGAGGCTGTGGAAGTGAAGATTGAGAACCTGCTTAATACGATAAGTGACGAAGGTGATGGTTCTCGTGACGATAATTATGGTGAGTTGCAGCCTTAATCAATGAACAGCCTATGAGAAATACATTGTTTTATCAGGCACTGTTGCTTGGTGCTGCAGCCTTGACGGGATGCAGCAGCGGCGATGAGGCACTGACCGAAATGCAGCCGCCTAATCTACAACAGGAGTGGACGGCTTTTGCAATTGCCACGAACGACAGTATAGAGGAGGTCTCTGACAGTATGGGCGCAGTCACCCGCGCTGTTTTCTATGGTGGAAACAGTCGTAAGTTTGCCACCCTTTGGGATACTGGTGACGAGGTAAAAGTCTACAAGTCGGGTGGGGAGAGTCCTGTAGGCACCATGACTCCGACTGAATATGGTGTTTTGTCTACGACCCTTACCGGCACATTGACCGGCCCGTTTGTAAAGGACGAAGTGTTGGACCTTTATCTTCCGAGCCGAGCTATGAGCTTCACCGGCCAGAAGGGTACCATCTATAATCTATCGTCTAACTTCTCTTTTCAGCATACCACAGCTACGGTAGAGGCTGCTGCAGATAATATACTGACGTTAAGTGATGTGAACCCCGATCACAGGCAGGAATATCTGAGGTTTGTCTTGACGAATGAAGCTGGTACGGAGAGACTTCATCCATCACGCTTGGATATTGAGGTGGTCAGTGGGGGGCATATCGCTGAGTCGGTAGCCGACAATGGTACAATCACTTCCTGTGACCTTTTGACGATTAATCCAGATAAGGAAGAGGGTGAGTATCCTGGAGAGTTGCTCGTTGCCTTGCTGAACGATGCCGATGCAGCAGTCACTTATAGGATTAAAGCCTATGTTGACGATAAGGTCTACGTAGGTCCTATTGCTGATCTTGAGGGAGAGAATGTTTTCTCTCGTAATTCCAGAAGTAATTTGGGTAAACTGACCCGAATCCGTCGTAAAATGCGCCTGACATCCGATGCCAGCACGCTGACGGTCGATGCCATTGCCGCCCAGACCTATACAGGCTCTGCCATTGAGCCGGCGGTGACGGTGAAGGACGGCGAGACGGTGCTGACGCAGGGCACCGACTACAGCGTGGCCTACAGCGACAACACTGCCGGCGGCACGGCTACGGTGACCATCACCGGCCTGGCCGATGCCGGCGCCACCGCCGCCACGAAGTACCTGGGCACGAAGGAGGTGAACTTCACCATCGGGAAGGCCACGCCTGTGATTACCCTGGCTGCCAGTGAGCTGGACCTGGTGAAGAGCACGACGGGCTCTGTTGCCGTGAGCTCTGTGAAGATTGGCGAGCTGGACGTGACCAGCCGCGTGGACATCACGTACACTACGGCTAACGGCGACGTGGCCAGCGTGAACAGCAGCACGGGCGTGGTGACGGGTGCGGGCTACGGCAGCACCACCATCACAGTGACAGCCACGCCTAAGAGTGCCGACACAGCCAACATGAACACAGCCACGAAGACCTACACCGTGGTTGTGAGCGAGGCTGCCAGCATGGGCAACAGCGTGAAGGACTGGGATTCCGGCTCCGTGGGCGATATGGACAACGGCACTCCCGTGGTAAACTTCTAACCTACACCTATTATTAATAAACTAAAACAGAAAGACGACAATGAATACAAAGAAGATATTATTCTGGGCAGCGCTGCCCCTGCTGGGTGCCTGCTCAAACGCCGACGAGCAGGAAGGCCTCGACGCCAACGAGGGCCGCGTGCCCGTGACGCTGACCGCCGAGACGGTGCAGGCCGTGCAGACACGCGCCGGCGCAGCCGCCTCTCAGACCTTGAACGAAGGCAACCTGACCACCGGCGACGTGGTGAAGGTGGGCATCCGCAACTATGACAGCGGCAACACCGGGGACTACACCGACTACTCGTATACAGTGACCAATGCCACCGGCGCCATGAGCGTGACTGGCGGTAGCGCCACGCCCTACTATCCCACGGACAACGACGGCTCCATCGACATCATTGCCTACTATCCCTCGACGGCTGCCACAACCTTCGAGGTGAATAATAACCAGAGCACCGATGCCAACTACCGCGCCAGCGACCTGATGTGGGCAAAGGTGGCCAACCAGGGCCGCCAGATTGCTGCCGTGGCCTTGCAGTTCCAGCACCTGATGGCCAAGCTGAATGTGAACGTCAGCGCGGGTGCGGGCGTGAGTTATATCAAGAGCGTGACGATGCGCAACGTGATACTGAGCAGCACCTTCGCCCCCAAGGCCGGCACGGCCACGGTGCAGAACGTCTCTGCCAGCACCATCACGATGTTCACCGGCGGCGATGATGCCGACGACGATGATGAGATAGGATGCGCATGCGTGTTCCCCGGCCAGTCGATAGCCGCCGGCGAGCTGCTTCAGATTACCGTGGTGAAGGAAGGCGGCGACGAGGCCACGGCCACCTACAGCCTGGCTGCCGACAAGACGTTTGCCGGCGGCTCGGAGTATACGATGACCATCACCGTGAACCGCACGGCCCTGGGCACCACGAACAGCATCAGCGGCTGGAGTGCCGATGGCACAACTGTGATTATCCAGCCGGCAGCCTTACAGCAGACGTTCGACGTGGACAACAACAGCATCCTGACATTCAACGTGGCCGGCGTGCAGTTCCAGATGATAGGTGTGAAGGGCGGCTCTACGTTGAGCAACTATGCCTCTACTGGCAATTCTCCTGCCACTAGCACCAGTCTGAAGATTACTAGCGACTACTATATTGGCCAGACCGAGGTGACGAATGCCTTGTGGAAGGCTGTGATGGGCAGTACGCCGTCGGCCAGTGGATGGACTGACGACCAGCAGCCTGTGCAATATGTCAGTTGGCTTGATATCTGCGGCGGCACCTATAGTGAGACGACTGTTGCCGATGAAGACTGTTTCCTGACCAAACTGAATGCAGCCTTGGCAGAACAACTTCCCGCCGGCAAGACCTTCAAGCTGCCTACTGAGGGTCAGTGGGAGTATGCTGCACGTGGCGGCAGCCGCAGCAAGAGCTATACCTATGCCGGCAGTTCTACCATTAACGATGTGGCTTGGTACACGTCGACGAGTAGTTCTAAGACGCATCCTGTCGGACTGCTAATCCCCAACGAACTAGGGCTGTACGACATGTCTGGTAACGTATGGGAGTGGTGTTCTGACTGGTATGGAACGCTGACCAATAACACAACACTGACTGACCCCACTGGTGCTGCAGAGGGCTCTGATCGCGTGCATCGTGGTGGTGGCTGGGGCAGCACGGCGGCGAGCTGCGCAGTGTCGCATCGCCGCAGCGACGCGCCGACGCGCCGGAACTACCGCATAGGGCTCCGGCTGGTCCTTCAGTAACCCCATGCAAGAGAAAAAGAGAGAACAAAGAACAGCCGAGGGTGCTCGCCTTGCCAAAAGGCGGCCCCCAAAAAGGGCCGCAAAAAGGCAAGGCGTGCTCACTCGGCTGTTTAGCTAACTAAAAAAGAAGCAGCAGACAAACGATGCAGATAAAACTATTTACGATGCCCGTATTTGGTGGCGACCAGGTGGAGGAGGAGCTGAACAAGTTTCTCCGCTCGCACCGCGTGCTGCAGCTGGAACGCCACTATGTGAGCGAGCAGGGCGGCTACTGGGCCATGCTGGTGGAGTATGCCGATGGCGACCCGGTGGCCGAGGCGCCGCCCGCAGGGCGGCGCGACCGCAAAGACCCCACGGAGGGCATGAACGAGGACGAGAAGATGCGCTTCAGCGTCTATCGCGACAAGCGCAAGGAACTGTCTACCCAGCGGGGCATAGCACCGTTTCTGGTGTTCACCAACGAGGAGCTGGCCATCCTGTCGCGCCTGCCCGAGCTGAATGCCGATACCATAAAGGGTTTGAAGGGCATTGCCCCTCAGCGCCTGCGCGACTACGCCCCCTTCTTCTTCAACCTGATAACCCTTGACGCCGATGCCGAAGCGAGTGGGGCAGCTGATGCCCAGAATCTGTAGTCTGGAGAACCTGCATGAGGCCTTTCTGCGCTCTGTGCGCGGCAAGGCAGGCAAGCAGGCTGTGGTAAGGATGCGCGACCATCTGGACGAGCACCTGCTGCTGATGCAGCGTCAGCTGCTGGACGGCACCTTCCGCTTCGGGGTGTACAACTTCTTTGAAATAATTGACCAGAAACGCCGCACCATCTGCGCAGCCTCTTTTCCCGAGCGCGTGGCCTTCCACGCCATGATGCGCATCTGCCATCCGGTGTTCGAGGACTTCCAGTGCGACTGTAGCTTCGCATCGAGGCCGAACCGCGGCACTTACAAGGCCCTGCAGCGTGCACAGCAGCTGGCCGGGCAGTACCGCTGGTTTGCCAAGATGGACGTGGTGAAGTTCTTCTACAGCATCTCGCACGAGGTGATGATGTCGCAGCTGTGCCGTCTGTTCAAGGACCCGCTGCTGCTGACGCACTTCCAGCGCATCGTAGACAGCTACGAGGCATCGCCCGGGCGCGGACTGCCCATAGGCAACCTGACCAGCCAGTACTTTGCCAACCACTACATGGGCGTGGCCGACCACTGGGCCAAGGAGCAGCTGCACGTGGCAGCCATGGTGCGCTATATGGACGACGTGCTGCTGTTTGCACACGACCGCCGCGAGCTGCTGCGTCAGGTCAAGGCTTTCGCGGAATATATTAACACAGAGCTACGCATGGAGATGCACGAGCCGATAATCAACCAGACAAAATACGGCATCCCATTCCTGGGCTACGTGGTATACCGCGACCGCCTGCGGCTTACGCAGCGTTCGCGCAGCCGCTACCGGCGAAAGATGCAGAAGCTGGCGCGGGAAATGGACAGCGGAAGCATTGACGAGCGCGAGTATGTACAACGTGCCACATGCCTGGTGGCATTCGTAAACAAGGCTGATAGCAGCGGCTATAGGCGCTATCTGCAAAAAGTGAAAACAGGAATATATCCACAAGGGCTCTAATCGCGTGAATCGTGGTGGTAGCTGGAACAACACAGCAGCGAACTGCGCAGTGTCGAATCGCAACAACAACACGCCGACGAACCGGAACAACAACATAGGGCTCCGGCTGGTCCTTCAGCTCCGCATGGTATTCTTCAGTAGTAACCAAAATATAATATTGCATGGGGAACAGGATATATCTCCCGTCTGCCCGCCACAGCGCGGGTGGCAAAAACCGCCTTTTGTCGCTGGCGCGCAACTGGCTGCGCCGCAAGTTTCAAGCTCTTGTCGTGGCGCGTGAGGTGAAGCGCTACAACAAATTGGCGAGTAAAGCACGGAAAGGGGTGCCATCGCGCCCGTGAGGGTTCCTTTGGTCAATTCCGGGCACCCGTTTTCCGGGCCCCGCACCTTTAGTAGAGGCAGAAAAGAAAAAGCCCCGAACGATGTGCGGGGCTTTTAACGCCCCAAACGTGAAAATAACTGCTAATATTCTTGGCAGTTCGGAAAAAAATGCATATCTTTGCAGTATGAATTTGAAACAAGAGTTTGGGAAATGGTTCCTTGATGTTGCTAAATACGTCCTTACAGCGATGCTTCTAACCTCTATGATAGAGGGGTTAAGCCAGCCTTGGCTGATCTCTGTTACTGCAGGCGTTCTGGCATTGTCATTGATATTTGGCTTTGTACTTCTGAGGAAAGGCAAACAGGAGGAAGATAGGAAGGCCAGAAATAGGGAAAGAAAAAGGAATAAATAAAAATATATGATTATGGGAGCAATAGTTGCATTAATTTTCGTAATGGTGACAGGATTCGGGCTTTTAGCCTATTTCCATTTCACGGATAAACAGACTCGGAGTACAACACTCTGATAGACTCATTCCCTTTATCTGAAGTAGCGTTCGAGACGAAACGCTACAACAAGCTGGCGCGTAAAGCACGAAGTAATACCCCGCACCTTTAGTAGAGGCAGAAAAGAAAAAGCCCCGAACGATGTGCGGGGCTTTTCAGTTGTCAATTGACGAGACAGTTGTCGAGCGACTGCCTGATGAGGTCCTTGTCGAGATGCTGGCCTATGAAGACGAGCTTCTGCATGCGGTCGCCATAGCGTTCGTCCCAGTCGCGGCGCAGGGCGGGGTCGCGTTGCATCATCTCCTCGAGTTCGTCTTGGGGCATGGTGGCAAACCACTGTCCGATGTTGCGTATGCCAACCTGCTTGCCCGCCTGCTCGAACATGTAGCAGGTGTCCTGCTCGTCGCTGAAATAGCAGATACCCTTGGCACGAATGATGCCGTGGGGCCAGTGGCGAGCCACAAACTCGTCGAAGCGTCCCAGCACAAAGGGTGCGCGTGCATAGTAGACATAGGTGCCGATGCCGTACTCCTCGGCCTCGCCTTCGTCGTGGTGGTGATGGTGGTGGTGATTGTGATGCCGTTCCACTTCCTGAATCCAAGTTGCCGAAGTGGCTACGCGGTCGAAGTCGAACATATTGGTATTCAGTATCTTTTCGAAGCTGACGTCGCCATAGTCGCAGGCGATGATTTCGGCCCGGGGCTGCAGCGTGTGTACTATCTGGCGGATGCGGCCCAACTCGTCGGGAGTCACCTCGGAGGCCTTGTTGAGCAGCACGATGTTGCAGAACTCTATCTGCTGAATCACTAGGTTTTCGATGTCTTCCTCGTCGATGTCGGGCCGCGTGAGCAGCTGTCCGCCCTCGAACTCGTCGCGCATGCGCAGAGCATCGACCACCGTGACGATGCAGTCGAGGCGCGGGATGCTGTTGCCACTCAGGTCCATGCTCATTGCAGGGATGCTGCAGATGGTCTGTGCGATGGGGCCGGGCTCGCAGATGCCGCTGGCCTCGATGACGATGTAGTCGAAGCGCTGCATCTGTATGATGTCCTGCAGCTGCTTGACGAGGTCCATCTTCAGCGTGCAGCAGATGCAGCCGTTTTGCAGGGCCACCAGCGAGTCGTCCTGCTGGTTGACGATGCCTCCTTTCTGTATCAGCGTGGCGTCGATGTTCACCTCGCCGATGTCGTTGACGATGACGGCAAACCTGATGCCTTTTTCGTTTGACAGTATGCGGTTTAACAGTGTGGTCTTGCCGCTGCCCAGATAGCCTGTCAGCAGCAGCACGGGAACTTCTTTCATAATGCTTAATTCTTAATGCTTAATTGTTACTCTCACTTCTTACCTCTCACCAAAGCTCCACTTTGTTGATGTCCTGTTCCTTTTCGCAGTAGTGGCAGGTCAGTATGCCGCCGGCTACGTGGAAATGGGTCTGCATGGGCTCGTTGTTGGTGATGCACTTCGGGTTGTTGCACTTCACGATGCCGCGAATCTCGTTGGGTGTTTCCACGGTCTTCTTCTCCACCACCTCGTAGTCGCGGATGATATTGAGGATGACATTGGGTGCCACCACCGACAGGCGCGAGATCTCGTCGTCGGAGAAAAACCTGTCGCTCACCTTGATGATGCCTTTGTTGCCCACCTTCTGCGAAGGGTAGTTGATGCCGATGGTGACGGGTGTCTTCAGGTCGAAGAGCCCCAGCAGGCTGGCCACCTGGTAGGTCTTTGCTGCGGGTATGTGGTCAATGACGGTGCCGTGCTCAATGGCGGCAACCAGACGTTCTTTCTTGTTCATAATTATCACTTGTCAATTATCAATTATCAATTACCCAATAATGCTCTTGTCGTTCTTGACTTCGTCGAGCGTGATGCCCAGCACATCGCAGAAGATGGCTTCGCGGGCGAAGAGACCGTTGCCGGCCTGCTGTATGTAGTAGGCGTGCGGGTTGTCGTCGACTTCGTAGGCAATCTCGTTGACGCGTGGCAGGGGGTGCAGAATCTTCATGTTGGGCTTGGCCAGGCGCAGCATCTCGTTGTTGAGCACGTAGACGTTCTTCACACGTTCGTACTCCATCAGGTCGCTGAACCGTTCCTTCTGCACGCGGGTCATGTAGAGGATGTCGGCATCGGCAATCACCTTCTCGTTGAAGGCGGTGTGCTCCTGGTACTTGATGCCGTGTTCGTCGCAGTAAAGCTTGTACTCCTTGGGCATGGCGAGCTCCTTGGGTGCCACGAAGTGGAAGGTGGGGTTGAAGTGTCGCATGGCCATCAGGAGCGAGTGTACGGTGCGTCCGTACTTCAGGTCGCCTACCATGTAGATGTTCAGGTTTTCCAGCGTACCTTGCGTCTTGTAGATGGAGTAGAGGTCGAGCATGCACTGCGAGGGATGCTGGTGTGCGCCGTCGCCGGCGTTGACGATGGGTATGGGTGCTACCTCGGCAGCGTATTGTGCGGCTCCCTCGATGTAGTGTCGCATTACGATGACGTCGGCATAGTTCGACACCATCAGTATGGTGTCCTTCAGCGTCTCGCCTTTCGTGCCGCTTGTCACCTTCGGGTCGGCAAAGCCTATGACGCGTGCGCCAAGTCGGTTGGCTGCCGTCTCGAACGACAGGCGGGTTCTGGTACTGGGCTCGAAGAACAGTGTTGCAACGACCTTGCCCTTGAGCAGTTCACGGTTAGGGTGCTTCTCAAACTCCTGTGCCATCTCAATCATGTAGAGAATCTTCTCGCGAGTGAGGTCGGCAATGGTGACGAAATTATGTTTGTCCATAAATGACTAAGTGTTATTTCGGGTTGCAAAATTACAAATAAATAATGGAAAAACAATAGGCGGTAGCAAATTTTTCACTCTTCGCTCTTCACTCTTCACTTTTTTTTGTACCTTTGCACCCGCAAATTCAGATATTCACTTAATTAAGGTATAAGAAAAATGAAAGCATTCGTATTTCCCGGACAGGGAGCACAGTTCGTAGGAATGGGCAAGGACCTCTACGACAACAACGCCACAGCAAAGGAACTTTTTGAGAAGGCAAACGAGATTCTGGGCTACAGAATCACAGATATCATGTTCGAAGGAACAGACGACGACCTGAAGCAGACGAAGGTGACACAGCCTGCCGTTTTCCTGCACAGCGTCATCAGCGCCATCTGCATGGGTGACGCTTTCCAGCCCGCTATGACAGCCGGACACTCGCTGGGTGAGTTTTCGGCTCTGGTGGCTGCAGGCGCACTTTCGTTTGAGGATGGTCTGAAGCTGGTCTATGCCCGTGCCATGGCTATGCAGAAGGCATGTGAGGCTGCTCCCTCGACGATGGCAGCCATCATCGGTCTGCCCGATGAGAAGGTGGAGGAAATCTGCGCCGGCATCAACCGTGAGGGCAATGTGGTGGTCTGCGCCAACTACAACAACCCCGGCCAGCTGGTCATCAGCGGCAATGTCGATGCCATCAACGAGGCCTGCGAACAGCTGAAGGCTGCCGGTGCCAAGCGTGCCCTGCCGCTGAAGGTGGGCGGAGCGTTCCACAGTCCCCTGATGCAGCCCGCCAAGGATGAACTGCAGGCTGCCATCGAGACTACTGAGTTCAAGACCCCGAAGTGTCCTGTCTATCAGAATGTGGACGGCAAGCCCCACACGGAGCCTGCAGAGATCAAGGCCAACCTGATAGCCCAATTGACCAGCAGCGTTCGCTGGACTCAGTGTGTGCAGTCGATGATTGCCGACGGTGCCGACGACTTCACGGAGTGCGGTCCCGGTAAGGCCCTGCAGGGTATGATTGCCAAGATTAATAAAGAGGTGAGTGCTCATGGCATCGAATAAGATTATCATCTACCAGATTTTTACGCGTCTGTACGGCAACCGCTGTCAGACGCGTAAACCTAATGGTACCATCGAGGAGAACGGCTGCGGCAAACTGAACGACTTCACCCCGACGGTGCTGAAGCAGATTAGGGAGATGGGAGTGACCCATGTGTGGTACACGGGCGTCATCCGTCATGCCACGATGACCGACTATTCCAAGTACGGCATACCCCGTCAGCATCCGGCAGTGGTGAAGGGCAGGGCAGGCTCGCCATACGCCATCACCGACTACTACGACATAGACCCCGACCTGGCCGTCAACGTAGACAAACGCATGGAGGAGTTCGAGAAGCTGGTGAACCGTACCCACCGCGCTGGGCTGAAGATGATCATCGACTTCGTACCCAACCACGTGGCCCGACAGTATAAGAGCATCTGCAAACCTGAGGGCGTGCGCGACCTGGGCGAGGACGACAACCCCGAGGTGGGCTTCGACCCTCAGCACAATAATTTCTATTATTGCCCCGGACAGCCGTTCACACCCTATTTCGACCTCTATCATGGCGAGACGGAGCCCTACACCGAGATGCCTGCCAAGGCTACTGGCAACGACTGCTTTCACAATGCACCGGGGCGCAACGACTGGTACGAGACGGTGAAGCTGAACTATGGCGTAGACTACTATGCCGGTGGGGTGGGACACTTCGACCCCGTTCCCGACACGTGGGGAAAGATGCTGCACATACTGCTCTTCTGGGCACAGAAGGGCGTGGATGCCTTCCGCTGCGATATGGCCGAGATGGTGCCTGCCGAGTTCTGGGCCTGGGCCACGGCACGCGTGCGTCAGCAGTATCCGGATATCCGCTTCATCGGCGAGGTCTACAATCCTAATGAATACCGCCGCTATATTGCCTCGGGCTTCGACTATCTGTACGACAAGGTGGGCATGTACGATGCCATGCGCGACGTGATCTGCCATCGCCGCAACACCGATGCCATCACTTGGGCCTGGCAGCAGACCGACGATATACGCGAACACATGCTTTACTTCCTGGAGAACCACGACGAGCAGCGCATTGCCAGCGACTTCTTCGCGGGCAGCGGCGAAAAGGCCGTACCGGCACTGGTGGTCAATGCGCTGATGCAGCGAAATCCCTTCATGCTGTATTTCGGACAGGAGTGGGGCGAACGGGGCATGGATGCCGAGGGCTTTAGCGGATGCGACGGACGTACCACCATCTTCGACTACTGGTCGCTGGCTAACAGCTTTGCACTGCTCTCCATTATATATAATAAGGTGTTGCACATCGCTACCGGCGAAAAAGCAGTCAGCCAGGGACAGATGTTCGACGTGATGTATGCCAACACAGACTACCGCCGACAGTATGCCTTCCTGCGCAAAGCCGGCAAGGAGATGCTGCTTGTGGTGGCCAACTTTGACGATGCGCCCATTACCATGCAGCTGAACATCCCCGATCATGCCTACGACTACCTGGAGATTCAGGAGAAAGCCTACCAGGCCACCGACCTCCTGAGCGGTCAGCAGCGCTCGCTCGTCCTGATTAAGGACACGGCGGTCAGCATCGAACTGCCTGCCCGCGGAGCTGTCGTATACAAGCTCTAATCCTTATGAATAGTTAAAAAACATTGCGGAAGTACAAATAATTATGAAGAGAGCATGTCTTTTCAGGATTTATTTCGTACCTTTGCAGCCGCATTTTGCAAAATAACATTTATAAACATTTATTTAACGTATGAATCAGTACGAAACCGTTTTCATTTTAACTCCCGTTTTGTCTGACGAACAGACAAAGGAAACGGTCGCTAAGTTCAAGAAGGTGCTCACCGACAAAGGTGCAGAAATCGTGAATGAAGAGGCCTGGGGATTGAAGAAACTGGCTTACCAGATCGAGAAGAAGACCTCTGGGTTCTATTTCCTCATCGAGTTCAAGGCTGAGCCGGAAGTGATTAAGACACTGGAGACTGCTTTCCGTCGCGACGAGAAAGTCATTCGTTTCCAGACCGTTAAATTCGACAAGTTTGCTGCAGAGTATGCTGAGAAGCGCCGCAACAAGTTTGGTAAAAAAGAGGAGGCTTAAACATGGCAGAACAGAGTGAAATCCGTTATTTGACTGCTCCTTCTATCGATACGAAGAAGAAGAAGTATTGCCGTTTCAAGAAGAGCGGTATCAAGTATATCGACTACAAAGATCCCGAGTTCCTGAAGAAGTTCCTGAACGAGCAGGGTAAGATTCTGCCCCGTCGCATCACTGGCACCTCTCTGAAGTACCAGCGCCGCGTAGCTCAGGCCGTGAAGCGTGCCCGTCAGATTGCACTGCTTCCTTACGTAACCGATTTGATGAAATAAACAAAGGAGGACGCAAGAATGGAATTGATTTTGAAAGAAGATATTATCGGCTTGGGATACAAGAACGATATCGTGAATGTTAAGTCGGGTTACGGCCGCAACTACCTGATTCCTCAGGGTAAGGCTGTCATCGCTTCGCCCTCAGCCAAGAAGATTCTGGCTGAGAACCTGAAGCAGCAGGCTCACAAGCTGGCTGCCCTGAAGGCTGCTGCCGAGGAGAAGGCTGCTGCCATCCAGGGTGTAGTCCTGACCATCGCTGCCAAGGTGAGTGCCACCGGTCAGCTCTACGGTTCAGTGAATGCCGCTACTGTGGCTGAGGAACTGAAGAAGCAGGGCAAGGAGGTTGATCGTAAGATCATCACCATGCGCGACATCAAGACCGTCGGTGAGTTTGTGGCTCTCGTTCATTTCCACAAGGAAGTGACTGTCGAGATTCCTGTCACCGTGATTGCCGAAGGTGCCGAGCAGCCCGTTGCCGAGCAGGAAGCCCCTGTAGCCGCTCCCGCCGAGGAGGCTGTTGCTGCTGAGCAGGAAGAGGCTCCCGCTGCAGAGTAAATCCGCTGTAAAGCAATTATCATTGATATTATAACGGGAATCCCGGTCACGATCCTGTGACCGGGATTTTTACTAAGACACTAACCCTTTCGCATAGCAATGCAGAACAATAGTCAGGAATACAAGTCCATGTTGCCTATCGGCGCTACGCTTCAGATGGGAAAGTATCGCGTGGAGCGCTATCTCTCGTCAGGAGGTTTCGGCAATACCTATGTCGTTCGTAATGTGCCTTTCAACGAGGTGTGCGCCATGAAGGAGTTCTTCATGAAGGGCATCAACGAACGTGAGCAGACCATGTATACGCACGTTAGCGTAAGCAACCCCACCAACTCGGAACAGTTTGACCAGCAGCGCGAGAAGTTCAAGAAAGAGGCCGTCAGGCTGCGCAATCTACACAACGACCATCTGGTGCGTGTTCACGACTTGTTCGAGGAGAACGGCACGGCCTATTACGTCATGGACTACGTAGAAGGCGAGTCGCTCTCGGCCTTGCTGAAACGGACGGGGCAGCCCCTGTCCGAACACGAGGCTCTGCGTATTCTGGACCAGGTGCTCGATGGCCTTGACGAGGTGCACCGACAGAAGATCTGGCATCTTGACCTGAAGCCCGGCAACATCATGCTCAACAAGCAGGGTGATGCCATCCTCATTGACTTCGGTGCCAGCAAGCAGCTCATGGACAGCGGCCAGTATGCCACTACCACGGGTGCCATGTGCTACACCCCCGGCTATGCGCCTGCCGAGCAGATTGACCAGAACATAGAGCGCATAGGCCCGTGGACCGACCTCTATGCGCTGGGTGCCACTCTTTATAATATCACCACCCGCAACACACCCCCTCCCATCTCCGACCTGCAAGGAGGCGAGGGCTCTTCCCCCTTCAAGTATCCGCCAACGGTGAGTCGCAATATGCGGCAGCTCATAGAGTGGATGATGAGCACCAGCCGTCAACGCCGTCCGCAGTCTATCGAGGCCGTCCGTAATTATCTATCGAAGATGCCAGAGGCCCGTTTCCTGCAGCAGAACGGCAGCACGCCCCAACGCCCTGTCAGCCCGCAGCGTCCTGTGAGTACACAACGTCCTGTGAGTCCACAAGGTCCTATGAGTCCCAAACGCCCAGCCACTCCGCGCCGGCCCTATGTGCCACCCCGCAAGAAGGGGATGTCGTCCACGGCAAAAGCCCTGCTCATCACGGGTACCATCATCGCGGTGCTGGTCGTAGGCCTCCTGGCCTTGCTGTTCTTCTTCGGTGTGATGATGGATGACAGTAATGGCGGGAACAGCGATTATAACAGCTATAGCGACTACGATACCTATTCTTCGGTGTCCATCGACGATGTCAATGTCATCGATACAGACAACTGACATATCAGCCGTCGTTGAATTTTATTTTGGGCAAACTATTGCATATTTCGCTTTTTTGTCTTACCTTTGCAGGGTGAAACTAAAGTGACTGAACTTATGTGGGATTATTTTGCAGCAAATATGTGGCAGGCATGGGCCGTCGTAGCCGTGCTGGGACTGATACTCGAACTGACTTCGGGCGACTTCTTCATCATGTGTTTTGCCATCGGTGCCGTAGCGGCTGCCATCGTGTCGCTCTTCACCAATATCTACGTACAGATTGGCGTCTTTGCCGTCGTCACCCTCATCAGCATCTTCACGGTACGACCCTTTGCCCTGCGATACCTGCACCGCGGCGAAGACAAGCGCACCAGCAATGCCGATGCCCTGATAGGGCAGACGGGTGTCGTGAGCGAGACTATCCCCTCGGGCGGCTACGGACGTGTGGCTATTGGCGGCGACGACTGGAAAGCCGTGGCAGAAGCCGGCACTACTGCCGATATTGAGAAAGGTACACGCGTACGTGTTGTCGGCCTTGAGAGCATCATCATCACTGTTCAACGCATTTGACAATAAAGTTTTATTAGGATATGGAGATAACAATGTATTTCTTGATAGCTGCTGTATTGCTGGTTATCGTCTTTGCCAAGATGGCATTAGTGATCATTCCTCAGTCTGAAACCAAAATCATTGAGCGTCTGGGCCGCTACCATGCTACGCTGAAACCTGGTATCAACCTGATTATCCCCTTTGTAGACAAGGCCAAGAGCGTTGTCGTGCTGAAGTATGGCCGTTATGTCTATTCCAATACCATTGACCTGCGCGAGCAAGTCTACGACTTTCCCAAGCAGAACGTGATTACGAAGGACAACATCCAGATGGAAATCAATGCGTTGCTCTATTTCCAGATCATGGACCCCTTCAAGGCCACTTACGAAATCAATAACCTGCCTAATGCCATTGAGAAACTGACGCAGACCACTCTGCGTAACATCATCGGAGAACTGGAACTTGACGAGACACTCACCTCGCGCGACACCATCAACACCAAACTGCGTGCCGTGCTCGACGATGCTACCGACAAGTGGGGCGTCAAGGTAAACCGCGTAGAACTGCAGGACATCACGCCGCCGGCCACAGTGCTCAACGCCATGGAGAAGCAGATGCAGGCCGAGCGCAACAAGCGTGCACAGATTCTGACCTCAGAGGGTGAGAAGGCTGCTGAGATCCTGGCATCAGAGGGTGAGAAGACTGCCACCATCAACCGTGCCGAAGCTGCCAAGCAGGAAGCCATCCTCCATGCCGAGGGTGAGGCACAGGCACGTATCCGCAAGGCTGAAGCCGAGGCCAAGGCCATTGAGCTCATCACCCAGGCCGTGGGTAAGAGCACCAACCCTGCCAACTACCTGCTGGCTCAGAAGTATATACAGATGCTCGAGGAGCTTGCCCAGGGCGACAAGACCAAGACCGTCTACCTGCCCTACGAGGCCACCAACCTCATGGGTTCCATCGGCGGCATCAAAGACCTGTTTAAGAGCGAATAAACACTATGGTATACAATATATTCAAAGGACTGGGCATAGCCCTTGTGACTCCTTTCAAACAAGACGGTTCCGTCGACTATGAAGCACTCCTGCGCTTAGTGGAGTACCAGCTGGAAAACGGCGCCGACTTCTTTTGCATCCTTGCCACAACGGGCGAGACACCTACGCTGACGGCTGAGGAGAAACAACGCATCAAAGACCTTGTGGTCGACAAGGTGCAGGCCCGCGTGCCTATCCTTATGGGCTGTGGCGGCAACAACACCGCTGCCATCGTGCAAGAACTGAAGACGGGCGATTTTAAGGGAATCGATGGCATACTCAGCGTCTGCCCCTATTACAACAAACCGTCGCAGGAGGGACTTTACCAGCATTTCAAAGCCATCGCCGCAGCCACCTCGCTGCCTGTTGTGCTCTATAACGTGCCAGGCCGTACGGGTATCAATATGAAAGCCGAGACTACTGTGCGCCTTGCCCGCGACTGCCAGAATATCGTAGCCATCAAGGAGGCCAGCGGCAATCTGGAGCAGGTCGACGAGATTATCAAGAACAAACCCAAGGACTTCGATGTTATCTCAGGCGATGATTCACTTACCTTCCCCATGGTGTCGTGTGGAGCCGTCGGCGTCATCAGCGTCATTGGCAATGCCCTGCCTAAGGAATTCTCGAAGATGATACGCTTGCAGATGCGGGGTGAATACGATCCTGCCCGCAAGATACACCATCGGTTCACCGATCTCTTCTCGCTGCTCTTTGTCGACGGCAACCCGGCGGGTGTCAAGGCGATGCTCCACGAGATGGGCTTCATTGAGAATGTGCTACGCCTGCCTCTTGTGCCCACGCGCATCAGTACACTACAGCGCATGAGCGAACTGCTTCGCGAACTGAAGATTTAATGAGCGATACTTCTTTCGCGAACTGAGGATTTATGAGCGATACTTTTTCTGCGAACTATTGCAGTTTCTTTAGGGCAGCCTGGGCTGCCAGCACGGCGCGCCGCCAGTCTGTGTCAAGCGAGAAGCGCGTCAGGCTGTTGCCGTCGTTGAAATAAGCCAGTACCAGTTCCTTGTCGGGATCGTTGAAAAGCGGGTTCGAGTAGCTAGCATCCATAAATGCCCTGATGACCTTCACCTGAAAGGCAGCCGGTTGCCGGCTGTTCTCCACCAGGGCATTGGTGTAGTGAGTCATGAAGATGTTCAGCGACAGCGCCTCCTTGTCCAGTAGCTGGGCGGTAGAGTCGGGCATCTGCTCGCGCATCTTGATAGCCATGTAGTTCAGGGCATCCAGTTTGAACAGGCTGAATTTCCTCACCAGAGGTTCAACGGTGGGGTCTTCTATGTTGGCCTGTGCGCTGCGTCTGATTTCTGCATAGATTTCCTGTGCCTGTACGGATGTTGCTGTCGTCAGGATGAGTAAAAGTGTGAGTAGCGTTTTTTTCATTGTCTTCTATGTTTGTTTAATCAGTTCTTTCTTCAGGGTGAAGCAGGGTGGCAGTTCCTCCTCGTAGTGGGTCACCATGACAAGGGTCTTGCCCTTGCGCTTGCTGTAGGTCTCAATGATGTCCTTCACTAATTGCCTGTTCTGACTGTCCAGTCCGTGCAGCGGTTCGTCGAGTACCAGCAACTGTGGGTCTTTCACGAAGGCGCGAGCCAGCAGCACCAGCCGCTGTTCGCCGCTCGACAGGCTGAGGAAGGGACGCTGTGCCATGGCGTCGACACCGAAGATGTGCATCCACCAGAGGCACTGCTGCTGTTCGGCCGCGTTAGCGCGGGTATAGAGTCCGACCGTGTCTTTCAGTCCGCTTGCCACCACCTGTATGCAAGGTATATTGTGCTGATATGAGCGGTGCATCTCGGGCGAAACGTATCCTATGTGCCGTTTTATTTCCCAGATGCTCTCGCCGGAACCGCGCTGCCTGCCGAAGAGACTGATGTCGCAGGCGTAGGCCTGAGGGTTGTCGGCACACACCAGCGACAGCAGTGTCGACTTGCCGCTGCCGTTCTGTCCCGATAGTGCCCAGCACTCCCCGCGGCGTATGGTCCAGTCCAGGTCGCGCAGTATGGTGCGCTCTCCGTAGCGTATCGTCACCTTCCGCATGTCCACCACGGTGTCGCTGTCGTAGTCGTCGGCATGGCTGGGCAGCGTGAGTATGGCCTGACGTCTCTCGTCGTCCAACTCCTTCAGGGGAGCCATGAACTCGTCCTCGGCAGTCATCCAAATGGTCTTGTCGACATACGGGGGCACGTTCTCGCGCCGTGCCACCACCAGGTAGATGGTCAGATGCCGTTGTGCCGACACGCGGGGCAGCAGTTCGTCAAGTTGCCGGCGCGTCTGTGCATCCAGGCCGATGAAAGGGTTGTCGAGTATCAGTGTGGTAGGCGAGGCAAGCAGTGTCTTGATCAGCTGGAACTTGCGCAGTTCGCCGCTCGACAGGGTTATGACATATTTGTCGAGCAGCGACTGAAAGCCAAACAGTTCGTACAGCTCGCGTTGCAGTTGCCTGCGCTCGGTGCTGTCGGTGCCCGTCAGCTGATATGCGCGCTCCAGCACGTCACCCACCAAGGGGGTCTCATTGTCAATGTCGTGCTGATTCCAACGCAGTTGCAGGTAGTAGGCCTTGTCGGTGGCTGCACCATAGGTGTCGCAGAACGCCACATAGCGCACGCGGTCGCTAGCCATCTGTTTGCGCAGACGTTCGGCATACAGGGTCTTTCCGCTACCATTGCGGCCTACCACGGCAATTATTTCTTGCTTTTCCATACCTTGTCTTGATTCTTGTTGACGAAATCCTTCCAGCCGCGATAGTGCGGCGCATTACTCTCAGGGCGCCCCATCTGAAGAAAGTGGCAGTAGGCGGCTGCCAACGCATCGGTGGCATCCATGAACTGTCCCATCTCGTCCTGGGGAATATGTAGCAGCCGTTGAAGCATGCCTGCCACCTGTTCCTTCGAGGCCGACCCGTTGCCCGTCAGCGCCATCTTGATCTTCATAGGCGCATATTCGTGAATGGGCACACTGTGATGGATGGCTGCCGCGATGGCTACCCCCTGAGCGCGCCCCAACTTCAGCATTGATTGCACGTTCTTGCCGAAGAAGGGAGCCTCGATAGCCAGTTCGTCGGGCAGATAGGCATCAATGATGCCTGTCACGCGGTCGAAGATATGCCCCAGCTTCAGGTATCCGTCGCCGAATTTTCTCAGGTCAATGATGCCCATAGTCACCATTGCCGCCTTTCCGTCGGTCACGCGCAAAATGCCGTAGCCCATGATGTTTGTGCCAGGGTCGATGCCCATGATTACCTTTTCCATCGGTGTGCAAAGGTAGTTATTTTTTCCTTTTCGCGTACATTATTATAATTATTTTAACCAGAAAATAGAAATTTTATACATCAATTGTTTGGAAAATAAAATTAATTGTTTATCTTTGCAGACGCATTTGGTAACCATAAACCAAAATCAACAACTTATGCAAGAGACTGAAAAACTTGAAGCGCAAATTTCAAAGAGTGACTACAAGATTCTGATAGTGGACGACGTGGTGAGCAATGTCTTGCTGCTGAAAATCTTATTGACCAACGAGAAGTACCAGGTCTGCACGGCTAATTGTGGCAATATGTGCATAGAACAGGCCAAGGCAGAGAAGCCCGATCTGATTCTGCTCGACGTGATGATGCCCGATATCACCGGCTTCGATGCTGCACAGATTTTGAAGAAAGACCCTGAGACTGCGCATATTCCCATCATCTTCCTCACGGCACTCAACAACCCCAGCGACCTGGTGCATGGTTTCCAGGTGGGGGCCAGCGACTTCCTCACGAAGCCGTTCAACAAGGAGGAACTTGTCGTGCGTGTGTTTCACCAGATCAAGCTCGTTGCTGCCACGCGCATCATCAAGCGACAGAACACCGAGCTGCGCGCCACTATCAGCAACCGCGACAAGATGTATTCGGTCATTGCCCACGACTTGCGTTCGCCCATGGCCTCCATACGCATGGTGCTCAACCTCGTTGTCAGCGCCATGTCGCCCGACATTGTAGGGCCCGAGCTGTTTGAACTGCTCGACAAGGCCAATCGCGAATCGGAGGAGGTGCACGACCTGCTCGACAACCTGCTGAAGTGGACAAAGAGTCAGACAGGCCGCCTGAACGTTGTCCGCCAGGATCTCGACCTCAACGATATTATTCCCGGTGTCGTTGACATCTTCGAGATGATTGCCGCCACGAAGAAAATCAAACTCGACTATCAGGGCAGCAGCACTCCTATTGTGGTCTGCGCCGACAACGATATGCTGAAGACCGTCGTGCGCAACTTCATGTCAAATGCCATCAAGTTCTCATCAGAGGGCAGCAGCATTGAGATTATTCTGACCACCGAAGGCGACTTTGCCAAGGTCAGCGTACGCGACCATGGCGTGGGTATCGCTCCTGAGCGGCTCAACACCATATTTAATAAGGGTGAGACCACCTACGGCACCGGCGGTGAAGAGGGCTCCGGACTGGGTCTGCAACTCTGTCAGGACTTTGCCCGCAAGAATGGTGGCGACTGTATGGTCGAGTCGACCCTGGGTGAAGGCTCTACCTTCAGCGTGCTTGTCCCCTTGAAGAAGTAAACTTGTCCCTCTGAAGAAATAAAAAAGATAAAAAAGTAAAAAAGGTAGTCGTTTTCTTTGTCGTTACAAAAAAAATGACTACCTTTGCAGCCGATTTCTGAACAACGTTTCCTTTCGTGAAGCGTTTCTAATCCATAAATCATATTCAATATTTTAGAAACTAAATTGTTTAACGTACCTGTATAGTATGTATACGAAAGAACAACTTGAGAAAATGGCAATCCCTGAACTCATGGAGGTTGCCGCGCAAATGGGTGTGAAGGTGTCGCAGAACGATGCACTCGACACAGTCATCTACGATATATTGGACAAAGCTGCCATTGACAGCGCTGCCGCCGAAGGCGGAAAGCGCAAGCGCACACGTATTGCCAAGAAAGATACCAGCAAGGTCTACACTGTCAACGGAAAAGACGGAGAGAACTTTGATGTGAAAGCCTCAAAGGGAAAGGCTGTCGAAGCACCGTCGCTCTTTAGCGACAGCGTGCCAGCACAGACCGCTGAAGAGCCCTCTCCTGCCAACGAGCAGCCTGCCGCTGCCGAAGAGCCGGCCAAGCCCGCACCCAAGCGCAGAGGCAGGAAGTCGAAGGCTGAACTGGCCGCTATTGCTGAAGCCGAGGCTGCCAAGCGTGCACAGCAGGAAGCTCAGCAGTCTGACGCTTTCGAGGCACCACAGCAGCCCTCCGATGCACTTCATGATCAGCCCGTCGATATGCCACAGGATCAGCAGCCCGCATTTGGTGACGCTGCCATAAATACCGACGTGCCCGAGGCTCAGGGCGACGACCTGCAGGGCGAGCAGCCTGCTCCTGAACTGCTGCAGCAGTTGCAGCAGCACCTCTCCTCCTTCCAGTCAGAGAACGTCGATGGCTACGATACCGATGACAACGGTTACTGGGAAGGCGACCCTGCCGACGGCACCGACTTCATCACCGTCGTCGACCTGCCCATCGAGGACCAGGCCGCCATCCCCACGCTCGACATATTCGACCGTCCCGTCGTTGCACAGCCCTCGGCCGACGTCGCCTTCCAGCCGGCTGCCCAGCATCAGGAGCCCGCTGGCCGCTACGACTTTGCCGACATCATCGAGGGTAACGGCGTGCTCGAACTGCTGCAGGACGGCTACGGATTCCTGCGCTCCAGCGACTATAACTACCTCTCGTCGCCCGACGACATCTACGTGGCACCGCAGCAGATCAAGCGCTATGGCCTCAAGACGGGCGATGTGGTTGCATGTACCGTGAGACCGCCTCACGACAACGAGAAATACTTCGCCATGTCGACGGTGAAGACCATCAACGGACGCGAGCCGTCGGAAGTGCGCGACCGCGTCAGCTTCGAGCACCTTACGCCGCTCTTCCCCGACGAGAAGTTCAACCTCTGCGGCGACCCCGCCACCACCAATCCGTCAACGCGCATCGTCGACCTCTTTTCGCCTATCGGCAAGGGACAGCGTGCCCTCATCGTCGCTCAGCCCAAGACTGGTAAGACCATCCTGATGAAGGATATTGCCAATGCCATCGCTGCCAACCACCCGGAGGCCTACATTATGATGCTGCTCATCGACGAGCGCCCCGAGGAGGTCACCGACATGAGCCGTACCGTCAATGCCGAGGTTATCGCTTCGACATTCGACGAGCCCGCCGACCGCCACGTGAAGATAGCAGGCATTGTGCTCGAGAAGGCCAAGCGCATGGTTGAGTGCGGACACGACGTCGTTATCTTCCTCGACTCCATCACACGTCTGGCACGAGCCTACAACACCGTAAGCCCTGCCAGCGGAAAGGTGCTCACCGGCGGTGTCGATGCCAACGCCTTGCAGAAGCCCAAACGATTCTTCGGTGCTGCCCGCAACATTGAAAACGGCGGTTCGCTCACCATCATCGCCACGGCACTCGTCGACACGGGCTCAAAGATGGACGAGGTCATCTTCGAGGAGTTCAAGGGTACAGGCAACTCCGAGATACAGCTCGACCGTATGCTGTCGAACAAGCGTGTCTTCCCGGCTCTCAACCTTGTGCAGTCCAGTACACGCCGCGACGACCTGCTGCAAGACCCCACCACGCTCAACCGCATGTGGATCATCCGCAAGTTCATTGCCGAGATGAACCCCATCGAAGCCATGAATACCGTTCGCGACCGGCTTGTGCAGAGCCGCAACAACGAGGAGTTCCTCATGTCGATGAACGGATAACCCCGAGTTTAGACGGAGCAAACCCCGACTTTGCTCCGTCCAAACCCTGACTTTGCTCCGTCCAAACCCCGGGTTTGCACGGAGCAAACTATTTATTGCTTTCCGCTTATAGTATCGGAAAGTGTGAAAGAATGCTTTTTTACATAGATTTTTGCGAATTTATTTCGCTAATTCGGAAAATAGTTGTACATTTGTGGCTGCAAACAAAAAAATATTTATTCTCATAAACAATTAAACGTAAGACAATGGCAAAAATCGTAACTTTGGGCGAGATTATGCTCCGCCTCTCCCCGCAGGGAAACGATCGTTTTATTCAGAGTGAATCATTCCGCATCATCCCTGGTGGTGGTGAGGCTAATGTGGCTATCAGCGTGGCCAATTATGGCCATGAGGCTTACTTCGTGTCGAAGTTGCCCAAGCATGAGATTGGTCAGATTGCTGTGAACGCTATGCGTCGCTATGGCGTGAACACCGACTTCATTGCCCGCGGTGGCGACCGTGTGGGACTGTACTATGCAGAGACAGGTGCATCGATGCGCCCCTCGAAGGTGATTTACGACCGTGCACACTCTGCTATAGCAGAGGCCGAGCCCAAGGATTTCGATTTCGACAAAATTATGGAGGGCGCTGCCTGGTTCCATTGGAGCGGCATTACCCCCGCCATCAGCGACAAGGCTGCCGAGCTGACGAAGTTGGCCTGCGAGGCTGCCAAGCGTCACGGAGTCACCGTGTCGGTCGACCTGAACTTCCGTAAGAAGCTGTGGACCTCGGAGAAGGCCATCTCTATCATGCGTCCGCTGATGCAGTATGTGGATGTCTGCATTGGTAACGAGGAGGATGCAGAGCTCTGCCTTGGCTTCAAGCCCGATGCTGACGTAGAGGGTGGTCAGACAGATGCTGCCGGCTACGAGGGTATCTTCAAGCAGATGATGAAGGAGTTCGGCTTCAAATATGTCGTCTCCACGCTCCGCGAGAGCTACAGCGCTACGTTCAATGGCTGGAAGGCCCTGATTTACGACGGTAAGGAGTTCTACCAGAGCAAGCGCTACGAGATTAATCCCATTATCGACCGCGTGGGTGGCGGCGACTCGTTCTCAGGTGGCTTGATCCATGGTCTGCTGACGAAGCCGACACAGGGCGAGGCCCTCGAGTTTGCTGTGGCTGCATCGGCCTTGAAGCACACTATCAATGGTGACTTCAACCTGGTGAGTGTAGATGAAGTTGAATCATTGGCAGGTGGCAACGCCAACGGCCGCGTACAGAGATAAGAAGACTATGGCAAAGTTTGACAAGATAGCCGTACTGAAGAAAATCGGCGAAACGGGTATGGTTCCCGTGTTCTATCACAAAGATTTAGAGACCTGCAAGAACGTCGTGAAAGCCTGCTATGAGGGAGGTGTCCGTGCGTTCGAGTTTACTAACCGTGGCGACTTCGCTCAGGAGGTCTTCGGTGAACTGGTGAAGTGGGCCGACAAAGAGTGCCCCGAGCTGGCTCTGGGTATCGGTTCTGTGGTCGATGCTCCTACCGCAGGGATGTATCTGCAGCTGGGTGCCTGCTTCGTGGTGGGGCCGCTGTTTAATCCCGACATAGCTCCCGTGTGCAACCGTCGTCTTGTGCCCTACTGCCCGGGCTGCATGACAGTATCGGAGATTGGTAAGGCTCAGGAGTTGGGCTGCGACCTGACGAAGGTATTCCCTGGAGATGTGGTCGGTCCTAACATGGTGAAAGGCTTGAAGGCTCCGATGCCCTGGTCGAAGATCATGGTCACTGGCGGTGTGTCGCCCGACGAGGAGAACCTGACCAAGTGGTTCAAGGCCGGCGTCTTCTGCGTAGGCATGGGCTCGAAGCTGTTCCCCTCCGACAAGGTCAAGGCAGGCGACTGGCAGTATGTCACAGACAAGTGCAAGGAGGCACTCGGTTATGTGGCTAAGGCTCGCGCTTAGCAGTTCGATAATCATTCTCTTATCAGCTTGTTCACCGTCTGATAGGCATGCGGTGGACAAGCTGAATTCTCTTTCCTATGCTTATCACTACCGAAATCTTGATTCTACTGAGTGTTATGCCCGTCAGGCATTGGCGCTGTCGGAGGGTGTGAACGACCGCGACGGACAAGCCGAGGCTTTGAATAATCTGGCCTTTGTGGAGATTGCCAGAATGCACTATGACGAAGCCCGCTATGACCTGGACCGAGTGACCGAAACAACCGACAACCAGCTGGAACTGCTGATAGCCAATATCCAGCAGATGCGACTCTGCCAGCGGCTGTCGTTCAACCGCGAGTTCTATGACTGCAGGGAACAGGCACAGAGGGCGATGCTGCGTCTTGATGAGGAACGCCATCTGCTGACCCCTCGTCAACATCGCCGGTTGCTCTATGCTGAGAGCGAGATGGCCATTGTCACCTCTACCTATTATTACTATGTGGGATTGGAACGACAGTCGGTCGATGAGATGATGAATATACCGTCAGAGGTTGAGGAAGACACCATCCAATTTTTGAACTATCTTTACAATGTGGGGGCAGGTGGCGTCACGCGGGGCACTCAGCAAGAGATCAACCAGACAGAGTTTGACTACCTTTTGCGTTGTTTCCTGCTGTCGCGACAGGCTGATTGTCCCTATTTCGCAGCAAACTCTCTGGAGGCGCTGGCAGAGCTGCTGAGTGTCGCAGAAAATCGCCGCCAGCTGGTAGACGACAACCGGCCGGCATTCAAGTTCATCAACCCCGACGATGTGCCGGAAGAGATGCTCCCCTTATGGCTGGCTGATGCTGCGTTGATGATCTTTAAGGATTACAGGGATACCTATCAGATTGCAGGCGCCTACCGTACGTTGGCAACTTGCTTTCTGGCGCAGGACGACTACGAGAGTGCTCTCTTTAACTTGGAGCAGGCATTGAGCGACACACTTATCTATCAGGCCCCCGACCTGGTGGCCAGCATACACGAACAACTGAGTGTGGCCTATTCGGCGGTTGACCAAAAAAACATGAGTGACTATCATCGCAATGCTTATCTGGACTTGCAGGAGCGCACCCGACAGGACCAGCGACTGGAGGCCCGTGCCGCCCAGTTGGAGTCATCGCTCACGCAGCTCAACCACCTGTTGGTCGCCGTGGTCATTGCTGTTATTGCACTCATTGTAGTGGTGTGGCTGTTCTATCTGAACAGGAAGCGGGCGCTGCGCAGCATGCACGACGATGCCACCGAGGAACGGCGCGAAGAGCTGGAGGAACAGCTGGCCCTGACAGAGTTGCATATAGAGCAAGGCAAGCGTCTGCATATTGAGCAACGGGCAAAGATTTCGCTGGTCAACGGGTTACTGCCTTTCATCGACAGGATGATCCATGAAGAGAATACGCTGTCTGACGATTTGTCGCAGAGAGAAAGGCAGACAGACTATATCCGTGAACTGATTGACAATATCAATAGCCAGAACGACATACTGACGCATTGGATTCAGTTGCAAAAGGGTGAACTGTGCGTGCATGTAGAGACATTTGCGCTTCAGGAACTGTTTGATATTGTGGCTAAGGGACGAAGGAGCTTCAGTCTGAAAGGCATCGAACTGGAAGTACAGCCAACTGCGCTGAGCGTCAAGGCCGACAAGGTGCTGACGTTGTTCATGCTGAACACACTGGCCGACAATGCCCGGAAGTTCACGCCCCAGGGCGGCAGGGTGGAGGTCTGTGCTACCGATGCGGCCAACTATGTGGAGGTGTCGGTGAGTGACACAGGCGATGGTATGACCGAAGAGCAGTTGGCTCATGTGTTCGACCGCAAGGTCATCACCGACGGCACGGCGACATCACATGGCTTCGGACTGCTGAATTGCAAGGGTATCATCGAGAAATACCGGAAGCTGAGTCAGATATTCTCGGTGTGCGTGCTGGCTGCCGAGAGTCAGAAGGGTAGGGGAAGCCGTTTTTATTTCCGGCTGCCTAAGAAACTGATGGCTGCATTGGCGTTCACCATGATGCTGACGGGAATAACAGGCTCTGCCACCGCTGCAGTACTTTCGGATATGGAACTGGCTGCCGCCTATTCCGACTCGGCCTATTATTCGAATATCAACGGCACGTATGGCAAGACGTTGCTCTTCGCCGATTCGTGCCGGCATATACTGAACAATTATTTCAGGAAGGTGCGTCAGCATAGGACCGACACTCTGCTGCTTTTGGGCGACATGTCGACGGTGCCCCCGGAGATAAGGTGGCTGCACGATAGTGTAGACGTGGACTATAATGTGTTGCTTGAAATGCGCAACGAGTGCGCTGTGGCGGCTTTAGCATTACACGAGTGGCGACTCTACCACTATAACAACCGTATTTATACGCAACTGTTTAAGGAACTTTCGGCAGATGCTACACTCGACTCCTACTGCCGGACGATGCAGCAGTCGCAGAGCAACAAGCAGGTAGCTATCATTCTGCTTGTTTTCCTGTTCCTGACTATCATCGCCATGGTGGCATGGCAGTTGATGATGTTGCACAATAAAAAGGCAAGTATGCTACAGGAGAAGCAGAGACAACTGGACCTGATGGCCGATGATTTACAGAGGCTGAGGATGGAGGAGGCTGCCCTTCACATCAGCAATGCTGTGCTGGACAACACCCTCTCGACGCTAAAGCACGAGACAATGTACTATCCCAGCCGGATCAGGCAACTGCTTGACTCTGGCGACAGAGACTCGCTGGTAGAGGTGACGGCCTACTATCGAGAACTCTATGGTATACTGAGTAAGCAGGCCATGTGGCAGCTCGATCATGTCAAGTTGCACTTGCAGGCGTTGCCTCATGAGATAATGGGCGATGCCGTGTGTGTGGAATTCCTGTTCGAGATATTGCGCAAACAGTCGGGAGACGGAAACCGGCAGGTCATCGAATGGCAGCCGGAAGGCGAACAATATATGAGGGCCGTGGTCAACATGCCGGGTCTGAAACTCAGCGACGACCAGATGCAACACCTGTTCATGCCTGGAGGCATCGACAATATTCCCTTCCTGATTTGCAGGGAGATAGTCAGGCAGCATGGCGAGGCTACAAACAGGCATGCTTGCGGCATACGCGCAGAGCGAACTGCAGAGAACCAGATACAGATTATCATTTTATTACCAAGAATATGCAAAATTTTAAAGTCATTATCGTAGAGGATGTGCCTCTGGAACTGAAAGGCACAATAGGTATTGTCAGAAACGATATTCCGGAAGCTGAGATTATCGGAACAGCCGACTCGGAGGCCGCATACTGGCGACTCATCAAGCAGCAGCTGCCCGAACTGGTGCTGCTTGACCTCGGACTGGGTGGCAGTACCACCGTGGGCGTGGAACTGTGCCGCCAGACAAAGGAGATGCATCCGCAGGTGCGAGTGCTGATCTTCACGGGCGAGATTCTAAACGAGAAACTATGGGTCGACGTGCTCGATGCAGGAGCCGACGGAATCATCCTGAAAACGGGTGAACTGCTGACGCGCAACGATGTGATGGCGGTGATGAATGGCAAGCAGCTCGTGTTCAATCAACCAATACTACAGAAAATTGTGGACCGTTTCAAAAGGAGCGTAGGATCGGAATTGCTGAAGCAGGAGGCACTGGTGAACTATGAGATTGACGAGTACGATGAGCGTCTGCTGCGTCATCTGGCACTGGGCTATACGAAAGACCAGATTACACAGTTGCGCGGCATGCCATTTGGTGTGAAGAGTCTGGAGAAAAGGCAGAACGACTTGGTGCAAAAACTGTTTCCCGACAGTCATGGTATCAACGCGACGCGCTTGGTGGTGCGCGCCTTGGAGTTGCATATCCTGGATATTGATAATCTGGAGCCTGACGAGGTGTAAGGTATGCTGATGAAACTGGTGTCGAGGCTTTCTGTGGCACTCATCGTTGCCGAAGTGCTGCTGGTGCTGCTGTCGTGGCTGTTGTCCGCTACCCTGACCGAAGGCGTGCGCTCTCTGCTCTCCGATGACGGCACGCGCTGGTTCGTAGGGCAGTTCGTTTATTTGCTGCTCACACCTCAGTTGGCGTGGTTGCTGCTGCTGGCAATGGCTGGTGGCTGCTTGTGGCGTAGCGGACTTTGCCGACCGTCGGTCGCATCCTACCAGCGTAAGTATGCCCTGCGTATATCTGTGATGGTGTTGCTGGTAATTATTTCTGGGGTTGTACTTTTGTTGATTGCTCCTCAGGGTGTGCTCCTCTCGGCAACAGGACGGTTGTGGCCGTCGCCTTTCAGCAGGGCATTGATCCCCCTGTTGTCGGCTATTCTGGTCATTATATCGGCATGCTATGGCTTGCTGATACGTTCGTTTACTGCGCTGTCGGATGTCTTTCAGTCGATGGTCTGGGGACTGCAGCAGGCAGCGCCGCTCATATTGCTCTATGTCTTCGTGATTCAGTTCTATGAATCGTGTTGCTATGTCTTTGTATAGGCAAGAAAATAAATAATCATCAGAAAAGATAATAATATCGTATCACAATAAAAAACTAAACAATGAAACTGAGAATTGCGATTCTGCCGGGCGATGGTATCGGTCCGGAAATAATGAAACAGGGTGTGGCTGTGCTCGATGCTGTAGCAGCGAAATGCGGTCACGAGTTTGTTTACCAGGAGGCCATTGTGGGTGCTCGCGCTATTGAAGCAGTAGGTGATCCTTATCCGCCTGAAACTCACAATGTGTGTATGAATGCCGATGCGGTATTGTTCGCCGCTGTGGGCGACCTGAAGTACGACAATAATCCTACGGCAAAAGTGCGCCCGGAAACGGGCTTGCTGGCTATGCGTAAGCAATTGGGACTATATGCCAACGTGCGTCCAGTGGTTACGTTCGATTGCCTGTTGCATAAGAGTCCGCTGAAGGAGGAACTTCTCAGAGGGGCCGACTTCATCGTGATTCGTGAGCTGACAGGCGGCATGTACTTCGGTGAGAAATATCAGGATAATGACAAGGCTTTTGATACGGATTACTATACCCGACCGGAGATAGAGCGCATCCTGAAGTTGGCCTTTGAGACCGCACGGAAACGCAAAAAGCACCTGACGGTGGTCGACAAGGCTAACGTGCTGGCTTCGTCACGTCTGTGGCGACAGATAGCCAAAGAGATGGAATCGCAGTATCCCGATGTGACCACGGATTATATGTTTATCGACAATGCATCAATGCGTGTACTGACAGAGCCCCGCTACTTTGATGTCATAGTCACGGAGAATACTTTTGGTGATATCCTTACCGACGAGACTTCTTGTATCACCGGTTCGATGGGGCTGCAACCCTCGTCATCATTGGGTGAGCATACACCGCTGTTCGAACCAGTACATGGGTCATGGCCACAGGCAGCAGGACAGAATCTGGCTAATCCCCTTGCCCAGATACTGTCGGCCGCCATGCTGTTGGAGCATTTTGGTCTTTTTGCTGAAGGCAACCTCATCAGGGCTGCCGTCAATGCTTCGCTTGATGCAAATGTCCGCACACCGGAGATTCAGGTTGAGGGCGGACAGAAATACGGCACCCGTGAGGTAGGAGAGTGGATTGTTAACTATATCAGACAGGCATGAGACGCGTATATCTTCTGGGGATGGCGGCACTACTGTGGCTGAATGCTTCGTCGCAGACGGTTCAGCAGTGGCGCGACTCGCTGTCAGTGCTGAACAGGGCGATTACAATGAGTCCGCAGTCGGTGGATCTCCGTCTGAAGAAGGCGGCTGTGAATATGGAACTGAATCAGTGGGAATATGCCATCGATGAGTATGGACGTGTTTTGGAGAAGGAACCGAAAAATCTGACCGCACTTTATTTCAGGGCATTCGCACACAGTCAGATGCACCACTATGAACCCGCTAGAACCGACTATCAAAGGATACTGTCCTTAGTGCCAAAAAACTTCGAGGCTCTGTTGGGACTGGCAATGGTGAACCGGAAGATGGGGCAGTTTACAGAGACCATGGATCAGTTGAATATGCTGGTTCAATTGTTTCCAGATTCGGCTTATGCCTATGCTGCCCGTGCTGCATTCGAGGAAGAGCAGAAACAATATGAGCCGGCTCTGTTTGACTGGGGCGAGGCCATGCGACTGAACCCGGAGAATAATGATTTCCTGGTGTCGAAAGTCGAACTGCTTCTGAAGCAGAACCGTCGTCAAGAGGCTAAAAAGTTGCTCAATGACGCGATAAAGAGAGGTGTGCCGCGCCAGGCTCTGAAAGAATGGCTCGACCGTTAGTCCCTCAGTGCGGAAATGTTCTTAATAGTAATATCCCGTTGAGGAAACGGTATCTCAATGCCGTTGCTGTTGAGTGTGTCATAAACGCATTTCAACACATCGCTGATGACGTACGACTTCTTTACGGCATCTGCCCAGACAAAGAGTTTGAAGTCGACACTCGAGTCGTTCATGCTGCTCATCACCGATTTTACCTGTTTCCCGGGATCCATCCATTTATGGTGGAGGGCGTTTACAGCGTTCTCCACCAATTGTGTTACCTGATGGAGATTAGACCCATAGGCGACGCCAAAAGGAACAACTGCTAATACATAGCCGTGGTTCTTGGTCAGGTTTTTGTAGTTCTTCGCAAAGAGCTGGCTGTTTTGGAAGGTAATAACCTCTCCATATAGTGACTCTATAATGGTCGATGTATAACTGATGGAGGTAACCTTTCCCATCGTTCCGTCAACCTCTATCCAGTCTCCTACTTTGATGCGTCCAGTCATCAGTGAGGCTCCGTAATAGATGTTCTCGATAATATCCTTCGATGCAAAACCGATACCAGTGGACAGACCTCCCGAAATGGCCAGAAGCCATGCCACGCTGATGTGCAGCAGCGACAGTGACATGAGAAGCCATATTCCCCAGACAAGTACTTGGATGACATTGCGTCCCATGACTTCGCGGCTGGCTGCGGTTGTGGGATCCTGGGCATGGTAGTGCAGACGCATGAACGACAGAATAGTGCTTGATGCGTAGGAGAATACAAAATACAGGTTGACGACAAGACTGATTTTAATGATGCTGACCTGAAGATTCTCCATATCAATGAAGTTCTTCTTGAAAATTTGCCAGCAAAGGTCACTCAGGTTGAAAACGTCTGCTGCCCAATATATTGAGAGCATGATGGATAATACACCTGTTATGGGGAGCACAACCTTATAGATGAGCATATAGAACCAAGACCGTGTGATGGGCTTGTCGGCATAACCATGACGGTCGCCGTACATCTTCAGATAACCACTCAGACAAGTGATAGTGAGGATACAGGTAAGTTGCATGATCCACCAGATAAGTATCTGAACGGCCAGCAGAGTATAGCCTGACCAGGAGCAGATGAGCGACAGAATGAAGATGCCCTGCGAGATATAGGTATAGAGCATGTCGGAACGGGGCACGTTCTGATTGTGACGCTCAATAACGCTCCATTGCCAGATGCTACATATTAGAAGGAGGGGAGGAAACAGCATGTTGACCAGTTCCTTCGGAATGAAAATGATGCGGAATCCGATGACCACAAAGCCAATGACTATAAGGGGAGCGTAAATGCGGAAGGCACTCTTGATTTGGTCGCCGTTTACCCGTAATAATAAGGAAATAAGGATGGCGCTTAAAAGCCATGCATATTCAATGAGTAGGCTGCTGGCCATCAGAATGAAGTTCTGATTCAGGGTGGCACGCAGCACACCGAGAATGGCGGCAAATGTCACGGTGGTAGTCGCCATAATCAGACATGAGCGCTTCTTTAGGAATTGGCGTGAATGGAAACGCCGAGGCATGAGCCGGAAAACGAGCAGGTTCAACAGCACAGCAACAATAACATATGTCGCAATCATCAGGAAGAGGCGAATAATCATAGTACTGTCCCAGTCTGAGTGTTCTTGTGTCGACAGGTATTTGTCCCTAATCACAGAACGGGCTTCTTCCCATCTGCTTCCGATATGTTTTAGGAACGAGAAGTAATTCTCGCCCCCGTTCATAAAGATGCCGGTTTGTATGTCGCTGTATCGCTTGTTAGCATAGTCGTTTAGGTTTTTCAGACGCTGTTCAGTCATCTCGTAGAAGGAGATATAGTCGGCTACTTGAGCACGATGCTCTATCAGCGTGTTCTGGATATTCGTTGCTAAGGTCAGGCATACATTACGGTCAATCTGCATCTGACGGGTCAACATGTCGTTACGCATCGTCCTGAGGCTATTGATAAGACTATCATATTTGGCAATCTCAACATCGTTTTCCTCAAGGAACGATTTGAATGGCAACTGCTGACGCTGAAAGTCGTGGTACTGTTCGGTGGCTTGATGGCAGGCATAGGTCAAGTCAAAAACGTAATTGGCACGTTGGGAATAAAGCATCAAGGAGTTTTGGTTGCTTCTGCGAATGGCTTCCTTGAGCTGTTGGATAATACTGCGTGCCTCTTCCTTACGCTCCAGGGCCTGACTTGTCAGGTCGGAATGCTTTTCTGTTAATTCTGCACGCAACACACTGAGTGTATGCTCTAAGTCTTTTTCCTTTAATACAGCATGAACATCGGTCTGTATGATAAGGAGTGTAAATACAATAGTAAGTATCTTTCTCATTGCTGTCTGTCTGATTGTTTTTTTATTTGGCTGCAAAGGTATGTTTTTTTTTTGAAATGAGCAAGTATGAGGAGAAGAAAAAGTGTTTTTTAATCTTTCTTATATTATATAATAAGGTGTATTAGTCTTATTTGTGTCAATAAAGTGGAAAAGTTTAGGTATATATGATAAAAAAGTGCGTAAAAGTTTTGTTGGTTCTGAAAAAGTGTGTACCTTTGCATCCGCTTTCGCTCAAAATTTGGTAATTGCGGGCGTTTGGCAAGAGAAAGTGTTCTTTGAGAGATTTACATAGACATTAAGTAGTACAAGAAGCGA
>ERZ842401.924-NODE-924-length-43515-cov-7.966636_pt1 | contig 43515 bp, 45 predicted proteins | sample MGYA00521270_ERZ842401 | MGnify/ENA primary metagenome ERZ842401 (study PRJEB31892, sample SAMEA3878208) | bioreactor metagenome | biome: Moose rumen | place: Sweden | collected 2011-10 | study: EMG produced TPA metagenomics assembly of the PRJEB12797 data set... | reverse complement strand
CTTGCATGTCTTAGGCATGCCGCCAGCGTTCATCCTGAGCCAGGATCAAACTCTCCAAAAAAATAAATATCTTTTTTATAAGATATCAAATTTCGTTTTAGTTTAATACTGTGCTACTCAAAAAATGACGTTTTGCTCAGTTTTCAAAGAACATTTCTTCTTTTTTTGCCCCCCATTTCCGGTTGGCAGTTAATAATATACCAAACAATTTACCCCTTGTCAACACTTTTTTTGATTTTTTTCGATTTTTTTCTTTATAGATGTAAAAAAGCATGTATTTCTTTTTAATACATGCTCTTTTCTTATTATTTTTTAGTAATTCTTATTTTAATCTTTGTAGTTTTTGGTGTATATGTTGCTTTTACATCATCGCCTGTTACGGTTATAGCTACCTCATGGTCGCCTTCTTTATAGCCTGATAGGTCAACTACCGCTTTTATCTTACTTGCATCAATTGAATTTAAGACTTCTTTTGTTCCTTTTATGATTACTGTTGTCTTAATAGATGCAGCACCAATGGCGGCTGCCTTATAGTTAGAATCAAGATTTACAGTTTCAATCATTATATCATTAATTTCTTTTGTTTCCTCTTCACCAAGTGATACAGTAATTTTTATATTCTTTATAGATAATTCACGTAAACCTTGTGGTGTTTGTAATGACACGTTAAATGTTTTGTTTGAATCTAGATTTGTAACATCCACTTCAACTGGTAAATATTCAATTTTGGATAAAGTGTTTTCTTCACCATAAATTGTAACTTTAGTTTCATTAGATGTTATTGAACTTATCGCTTTTCCAAATTGAACTTCACCTGTTGGAATTACTTTTATTGGAACTTCTTTATGTGGTGAATCAATATTTATTGTTGCTGTTACTTTACTTGGCACCATTTCGACATCTACGACTTTTCCATCATTGTCATAAGCAATTATTGGGACATTTTCAAGTGTCATAACGCCTACCTCAGGATCAACTAATTTTGAAATGTCAACTAATGCTCTTACATTGGCAACATTTTTAATTGTGTGTTCTGCTCCCTTAATAATAATCTCTGTTTTATCTATTGTTACATTTGAGATGGCTAATTTTGTATCCAATCTTTCTTTGTTAATCGTATCAATTGTTGCAACTTTTGTAGTTGATACTTTTGGATATATATTAATGTTAACAACACTAGGATTTACTTTATAATCAATTGATTTAACAACACTTTCATAATTTATACTTACTTTATGATTACCTTGTTTTAGTTTTGATATATCTATTGTAACTGATCCTGTCTGAGATGATTTTGCTAAATTAATATTATGTTTAGAACCTATTAACGTTACATCTACACTCTCAGGTAATCCCTCAACAACATAGGTTTCAGTATTATATATTGCTTCAACCTTTTGGTTATATAAGACTTCAGCATATGAGTCAACAAGCGATGTCGTTTGTTGATCAATGGCAAAAAAGGCTGCTATGGCAATTATTAATGAAATAAATATCAATGTGTTCTTTTTTACTAACCATCTTTCAAATCTGTCAGTCCTTCTTCCCATTTTATCGCTTATTTTTAAAATAAACTTAGTAATTGGGGTAATTATCTTTTTATCAATTAATTTTATTATTGCTTTTATAAATAAGAAAGTCTTGCGAGTTCTTTTTTTATTCTTTTTCATTACTTAATGCCTCGCTTTCTTCAAATTCATCATCTAACAATATTTCTTTTCTAGGTTTTAATTCTTCAATTAAAATCATTCTAACGTCATCAATTGATAAATTGTAATTTAATACGCCTTCAATAGCTATAGATATTTTGCCTGATTCTTCAGATATTACAATCGCTATACAATCACTTTCTTCACTAATACCTAGAGCTGCTCTATGTCTTGTTCCTAATTTTTTATTTATTTTTCCATTCAAACTAATTGGAAATACTGCTCCAGCACTAGTTATTTTATTTCCTTGAATTATTACGCCACCATCGTGTAAAGGATTTCTAGGAAAGAAAATTGAAATCAATAAGTCAGATGAAATATCAGCATATAAGTTTTTACTTTTTTCAATATAGTCACCTAAACTTACTTCCCTTTCAATTACTATTAAACCTCCAATTTTAGCTTTACGCATATAATCAATTGCATTCATAAGTTCATATACTATTTTTTCTCTTTCATCCATAGTTAAAGATCTATGCGTAGTAATTATTTGTTTTTTTCCTAATTGTTCTAGGGCATTTCTTATCTCAGGTTGAAAAATAATTATTAATGCTAATACACCCCAATTTAAAATATACTCTAATATTAATTTTGTTGTTCTTAAATCTAGCCAATCGCTTAATAATTTTAAGATACCTAAAATAATTACTCCTTTTAATAGGAAAACCATTTTTATATTTCCTTTTAAGTTTTTTATAATAGAATATACTAATATCCATATTATTGATATATCAATTAATCCTCTTATAGTTGTACTTATGTCATTTAATACCATTTGGATAAACACCTTCCTTTATGTTTATTTAATTATAGCATATTATGTTAAAAATTGATAGTTATATTTTTTTATTTAATTTTATTATCTTATAAATAAAGGAAAAGAAGCTTTATTTAGCTTCTTCAGTTACTCTAGTCTCTCTTATTACAGTTACTTTAACAGTTCCTGGATATTGAACTTCTGATTCAATTCTTTCTTTTATCTCTCTTGCAATTTGATAAGACATCAAATCGTCTACTTCCTCAGGTTTAACAATTACTCTAAGTTCTCTACCTGCTTGAATAGCATACGCTTTATCGACACCTTTTACTTCACTGCCTATTGTTTCTATTTTTTCAAGCCTTTGGAAATAATTCTCAGTTGAATCATTTCTTGCACCTGGGCGTGATGCAGAAATGGTATCTGCAATATTTACGATTGATGCAATTACACTTGTTGCAGGAGTGTCACCATGATGTGAGGCAATAGCATTAATTACAATTTTATTTTCATTATATTTTTTTGCTAAATCAACGCCTATTTCAACATGACTGCCTTCCATTTCAAAGTCGATTGCTTTTCCAATATCATGAAGTAATCCAGCTCTTTTAGCTAAGTTTACATTTTCGCCAAGTTCTGCTGCAAGTAATCCACAAATATTGGCAACCTCTTTTGAGTGACTCAATGCATTTTGGCCATAACTTGTTCTAAAGTGTAATTTACCAACTATCTCTATTAATTCAGGGTCCATTTTAGATAGTCCTAATTCATAGATTGCATTCTTACCATATTCTTTGATTTTCTGATTAACTTCATTTGACATTTTATCATATACTTCTTCAATTCTTGCCGGATGAATTCTTCCATCTTTAATTAATGTTTCAAGAGTTAATCTTGCTATCTCTCTTCTCAATGGGTCAAAACTTGAGATAACAATTGCTTCAGGAGTGTCATCAATAATTAAATCAACGCCGGTTACTGACTCAATTGTTCTTACATTTCTTCCTTCTCTACCAATAATTCTACCTTTCATTTCGTCATTAGGTAAACTAATTACTGATACTGTTTGTTCATTAGTAACGTCAGCAGCATATTTTTGCATACAGTTTACTAGCATTTCTTTTGCTTTGGAATCAACATCCAATTTAGCTTCCGTTTCTCTTTCTTTAATGTAGGCAGCAATTTCTTTGGCCATTTTTTCTTCCACTATTTTCATGACTGATTCTTTTGCTTGCTCTTTAGTGAACCCACTAATTCTTTCTAATTCTTCTAATTGTTCACGTTTGATTTCTTCCATTTTCTCTTTGATTTCTTGGATTTCGTCTTGTTTTTTTATGAGATTATTTTCCCTATCTTCTAGGTTTTTTTCTCTTGATTGCATCATTTCATCACGCTTATCAATATTTTTTTCACGTTGAAGCAATCTTTCTTCAGATTCTTTTACTTCATTTTTCTTCTCTTTTATTTCTTTATCAGCATCTAATTTTAACTTGTTTATTTCTTCTTTTGTTTCAAAGACACTTTCTCTTTTAATTTTTTCGGCTTCTTTTTTAGCTGATTGAATAATTGAATCGGCTTTTTTTTCTGTTTTTTTATTTTTAATATAATTGATAACTAAATATATAATAATACCAATTATTATTCCAAGAACAAATGCTAAAATGGAGAATAATGTTTTATTCACATGAACACCTCCATTCTTTAATTTTTAATACTATAGAAAATTTTTTATTTAAAATTAAACTATACAATATAATTGTATATTTCTTTTTACTTTATGTCAAGGTTAATTTTTTCTCAATTAAAAAAGACGGATGCAATTCGCCTTTAAAAATACAATGTTATTTAGTTATATAATTAAAAACAATGATATTACGCCAAAAAGATTATTAATCATATGAACAATTGATGATGCAATAATATTTTTATCGGTTTTAATATATACTAAGGAGAAAACGACTCCCATTAAAATATATATTATTATAGCAATATTTGTGACATGCATTGCACCAAAAATAATTGATGAAATAATAATGAAAGCAATATTGTTTTTAATAAACGTGGAAAATGAATATCTAAATACAAATTCTTCAGCTAGTGGAGCAAACAATACTGTAGCTATTGTTATTAATATTTTACTAGTTTTTAGTGATTCTTTAATTAATTCTTGATTATTTGATACAATATTTAAAGACTCCATAATATTAGAAATCAGTAAATTTAATATGCACCAGCCAATACTTGCTACTATTATTGTTATAACGTCTTTTTTTGTTAATCTTTTAATATCACTAATTACTCTTTTGCGATATATTATAACAAATAATAAAGCAATAATACCTAAAGATGCAAACGATATAATAGTTGCTAGGCTATCTATTTTTTCTAGACCTTTCTCTCCATATATTGATACTGTTACAAATCCAGCCATAAATCCAATTACAAATTGAACAATATAATAGATAATAATTGGTTTAAAATCATTTTTTTCTTCCATTATTTTTTCGTTTTTTAATTCTTCCATTTCTTCTCCTTTCATTCTTTTACTTTATAATTATTCTATGGAAATATTTAATTTTTTAGCTAGTTTTTCCGGTAAAATACCAATAATACTTTTGAAGTTTATTAATATATACATACCACCGCATGTAATACCAGTTATAGCAAGATTTATTAGTTGAGTTAATTTTCTTGGGCTATCCACTGGTAAAAACGTTTTGAATACTCTTAGCATAAGTATTAAGATAATACTTGATATAATAAATCTTGGAATTGTTTTTATTGTTTCTTTGTAGCTTAAATGCATTTCTTTATTTAGGTAGTGCATACTTATTGAATTTGATACAATGAAGCATAGTAAAGTGGCAGCAATTGCGCCATAATATGCTGGCCAACCAATTTTTGAAAATAAGACCATAAATGGAATATCAAAAGCGACATTGATTAATTGGCCAATAGCAACACTCTTATAAATTACTTTTTGTGCATTGATACTTTGTAGTAATGAGTTTACAATAATATATAAACAATCAAAAATTGTGACAATAATATTAAATTTTATTATTAAAGAAGCATATTCGTTGGGGCTATAAAAAACATTCCACATGCTCGTAGACATTTCACTCATAAATATTGCAAGTGGGGCTATAATTAGTAATATTATTTTTAGACATTTATTATATGTTAGATTCATTGATTTTGTATTTTTTTCATTAAAATCTTTTACAACATTAGGAATTAAGCTTATAATTAAGCCATTAGCAATAGATGTTATAATTGAATTTATCTTAACGCTCCAAGTTGTAAATACGCTACCAATAAACTCTGTATTAGCAGCACTAAATCCAAGTTTAGGTAATGTTTTTATGATTAATACCATATCAACAAATGTTGTTGAATTATTTAATAAATTAATAATGACAAAAGGTATACAATATCCAATTAATTTTTTTATTATTTCTTTATCTTGTTTTTTAGATGATTTAGATTCTATATCAAGTCCTATTTGCTTTCTATTTTTTTTAGTTACAATATCTAAATATAAATATGTGGCAAGGCCTCCTGCTGCAGCAGCTAAAGTTGATATAACTATTGCATATTTAACTGGCAAATGGAATATTCTTACACATAGATAACTACCAATAATGATAATAGCAATCCTTACTACTTGTTCTATTATTTGGCTGATTGATGGTTCTTTAATATAAGTGTGGCCTTGTAAATATCCTCTTTTAATACTTAGCATTGGAATTACTAATAATGCAAATGAAATAGAGCGAATAACTAAAGTTACATCAGCAATGCTATTTCCACCATCTAAGTCACCTATAATTAGTTTGGCAAATAATTTAGCAAATACAAAACAAATCAAAAAAGAAGCAACTGAGAATACGCTTATAACTTTGGTGGCAATTTCATACATCCTTATTTTTTTATCATCTTGCTTTAATGTTGTATATTCGCTTGTTAATTTGCTTATAGCAAGTGGAATTCCAGCTGATGAGATAATTAGGAAAACATTATATATATTATAAGCATATCCATATAAAGTTCCACCTTGTTCTCCAATTATATCATAAAAAGGAATTACATATAAGATGCCCAATATTTTTGTTATTATTATACATATTGTTGCAATAAAGGCTCCTTCAATAAAACCTGATTTTTTTAATTTTGCCATTCAAACACCTCTTATCATTATGTTTATTTAATTATAACATTACATTTTTAAATTGTAAATTCTTAGTATCTTTTTTAAAATAAAACATATATTTAAGTGTATTAAGAAAGGAATGATAAAAAAATGGAAACACTTAAAGTAGGAACAAAATCTAATCCTAATTCAGTAGCAGGAGCACTTGCAAATGTCTTTAGAGAAAGAAATACTGTTGAAATTCAAGCTATTGGTGCTGGAGCACTTAATCAAGCAATTAAAGCAATTGCAATTGCAAGAGGATTTGTAGCCCCAAGTGGAAAAAGTTTAATATGCATTCCAGCTTTTACTGATATAGTAATTGATGGTGATGAAAGAACTGCAATTAAGTTAATCGTAGAGGCTAGATAGTAGCCTCTTTTGTTTTTGTTGTTTTTTTTTATTTCTTATTATATAATAAATATTGTTAGTGTAAATGTGTGAGTGAGATGATTGTATGCACAATTTTATAAAATTATTTGTAAAAGAATTTAGGGAACAATATGCTTTAATTAGGCATAATGAATTCAAAAAACAAATACCTAATATTTTAACTTTATCAAGGGCAATTGCTCCTTTTATAATAATTCCTACGATTATGTTAGGACGACTTGATATTGCAATTATTGAGTTAATTCTTTTCGAGCTAACAGACTTTTTTGATGGAAAACTGGCAAGAAAGTTTAATTGTGTAACCGAATTTGGAAAAAAACTTGATGCTGTTTGTGATAAGATATTTGCCCTTGGTTTAATGATTCCTGCAATTATTAAATATCCAGTGTTATCGATAAATCTAATTTTGGAATTTTGTATTAGTTATATTAATGTTGTTTCAGAATTTAAAAATAATAATCCTAAGTCAAATATAATTGGGAAAATTAAAACAGTTTTTTTATCTATTACGCTTGTTTTGGCATATATTCCTGATGGAAGTAAGTTATATGTTTTAGTATCTTCAATTGTTACATCTATGTTGCAAATTTGGGCATATTTAATATATAGAGAAAAGGATATTAATGAAGATAAAAAAAAGAAGAAATAGTTATTTTTTAATTAGAGAATATAAAATAGCTATTTCTTTATTTGTTAATTTACGATATTCACCAGGTTTTAAATTAGTTAAATTTAAATTAGCATAAGTTTCTCTTTTTAATTTTAAAACATCATGATGAATGGTTTCAAACATTTTTTTTACTTGATGGTTTTTTCCTTCATGAATTATTAGTTCGACAATTGATTTGTCGGTTTTTTTATCATATTTTTTTAATTTTACTTTAGCTTTTGATGTTCTTTTACCATCAATAATTACACCCGATTTTAATTGTTTAATTTCATATCCTGTCACTAATCCTGATACTTTAGCAACATATTTCTTTTCAATCTCACTTGATGGATGCATTAATTTATTAGCTAATACGCCATCATTTGTTAAAATTATTGCGCCCGTTGTATCATAATCAAGTCTACCAACCGGATAAATTCTTTCTTTGGTATTTATTAAATCTACGACAGTTTTCCTATTATGTTCATCAGTTACAGATGAGATAACCTCACGAGGTTTATATAATAAATAATATTCATAATTTTTATTATTATCTAAAATAGTATTTTCTACTTCAATGGTGTCACTATTTTTAACTTTGGTTCCTAATTCAGTTATAGTTACCCCATTTACTTTTACTTTACCACTTGTAATTAATTCTTCAGCATGTCTTCGAGATGTATAACCTAAATTTGCTATTACCTTTTGTAATCTTTCCATAATACTTCACCTGGATGTATTATATACTAATTTTTTAAATTTAACAATAAATTTTTTTATTACAATTATTTTTTACTTCTGTTTGTCTAATTTAAGATATATAGTGTATAATAATTGTGGAGGTTAATATGAAAGCATTAATTACAGGTGCCAGCTCTGGGATTGGTCGAGAAATGGCCAAATATTTAGGCAATTTAGGTTATGATTTAATACTAGTTGCAAGAAGTGCCAATAAGCTTAATAGTTTACGTAAAGAGATAAAGACAGATATAAAAGTCTTTTCCTATGATTTATCTAATTTGGATAATTGTTATAAATTATATGAAGATGTAAAAAATGATACGATTGATATTTTAATTAATAATGCTGGTTATGGATTATTTGGTAACTATGAAGAAGTGTTAATTGATGAAGAACTTAATATGATAGATCTTAACATTAAGTGCTTACAAATTTTAACAAAATTGTTTTTAAAAGAAGGAAAAATAAAATACATTTTAAATGTAGCTAGCTCAGCCGGGCTTACAAAAGGTGGCCCTTTGATGAGTACATATTACGCAACAAAAAGTTATGTATGTAATTATAGTTTTGCACTTTATGAGGAACTAAGAAGGGAAAATAAAAATATAGGTATTTCAGTATTATGTCCTGGACCAGTTGATACTAACTTTAATAACAGAGCAAATGTTAAGTTTAATTTAAAATCTTTAAGCCCAGAATATGTTGCAAAATATGCAATTGATAAAATGTTTAAAAGAAAACTAATAATTATTCCTGGATTAAGTGTAAAAATTGGGATGTTTTTCTTAAAATTTTTACCTACTAAAACATTACTAAAAATTACTTATAATATGCAAGAAAAAAAACTGTCAACAAAATAATAGTTAACAGTTTTTATTTTTGAACTAGTTACATTAATGTTACTAATAAAACTACTAGTGCAAGTAAAATTATTAGTGCTAAAATGAATCTCCAAATATACTTTAACCATGTTGTATAAGGAACATCTAAATAAGTTAAACCTAAGATAAGGAATAAACTTGTTGGTCCTACTAACATAAATATTCCATATATTCCTTGGAATAATAATGCAACTGATGCATATACAGATTCATCTGTAATTAAATTTAATATTGGTGCAAAGACACCTGCAATTATCCAAGTTGTATCAACATTTAAAATACATCCTAGGATAGCTAGTAATGAAGATATTCCATAATTAAATTTTCCATAATTAGAAATTAATAATTCAAGAAAACCATTATTATATGCACAAACTAATACAGTATAGGCAACAGTGACTATAGCAACTGATGGTAATAATTTTTTTGCACCTTCAGTATAATAGTCTAGGGCATCATTAACTTTTATTCTATTAATAAGAGCTATTAATACTGTTGCAAAAGTTAATAGCATGCTTGAATATACATATCCAGCCATAAAGTTGCCACTACCAAACCATTCACCTAAAGCTGGTAAATTGTCTGATAAAATTGCAGGGAATATTTTTATTTTATTTACAGTTAATCCTGTTAACCATGTATGGAAATCACTAAATACGCTAATTCCAAATAAACCATTCCATGGGATTATGCCTATAACTAAAATAATAAATATAAGTGATAAAACAACTATTAATGGCCATGTTTTAATATTTTTATAATCGCCTTTTACTTCGGCAATTAATAATTCTCCATTATCACTTAGTTCATATTTTACTTTCTTTTCTTCAACATTTTTTATATGTTTGCCTACAAAATAGATTAATAAAGCAATGCTTGCAAAAAGTAATAATAATTTAGGGAATACATTTGCAAATTTTGATTCTAAACCTACAAATTCTTCATAAGTTGTAATACTATAGGTATTTGGGTTTATGAAATTTACAAATACACCACCCATATATCCAATCATAATGCTTCCAAAAGTAGATGTAATAGCTACTAATTTATCATATCCTAATAATAATATTATTGATATAACAAATGGAATAAATATAAATAGAGGTATAGTCATTCCTGTTAGAGATGCTATGACAGCAAATATAATTGAAATTAAGAATATTATTTTCTTACCATAAGGTTTTACTTTAGTAACAATATTATCTAATAATTTTTTATATGATGCTGTTTTGTTTAAAATGCCATAGAATCCTCCAACTGCAAGAATAAATAATACAATATAACTGAAATTTTGAAGTACAATACTAAAATAATTAATCAATAAATCTGCTATTCCAATGCGATCAATTACATCTTGTCTTCCTGGTAATAAATTACTTACCAATATTAGTAGTAGCATAATAATTGATAATATCTTTAATAAACCATGTTTTTTCATACCAGTTAAAGAAATACCAACAATTGCTGCAATGATTATATCATACCATAATCCAATCCAACCAAATACTAATACAGATGCTACTAGTACGGCTAGAATAGCAACACATGAAATAATTATTTTATGTGTGCCAATAAAATCTTTTATTTTTTTCATTTTTTCCTCCCGTTTTTAGTATCACTAGTCATTCTTTTTAACTTTTTTAATATTACTTTTTCTTCATTGTTGGGAATAAAATGACATCCCTTATTGAATCTACTTCTGTAAATAGCATACACATTCTGTCTATTCCATAGCCAATTCCACCAGCTGGTGGCATACCATATTCTAGGGCTTCAATAAAGTCCATATCAATATCATTGGCTTCATCATTTCCAAGTTCTTTTTCTTTTAATTGTTCTTCAAATCTTTCAAGTTGATCAATTGGATCATTTAATTCGGTATAAGCATTACAAAATTCTTTACCACCAATAAATAATTCAAATCTATCAACAAATCTTGGATCATCTGGATTCTTTTTAGTAAGTGGTGAAATTTCTACTGGATGACCATATAAGAATGTTGGCTGAATTAACGTTTCTTCAACATATTTTTCAAAAAACAAATTAATAATATGTCCAATGTTTTCTTGGTGTTTTTCAACTGGAATATTATGCTCTTTAGCAAGTTTTAGAGCCTCTTCTACAGTTTCTATTTTTAAGAAATCAATACCTGTTACTTCTTTAATTGAGTCAACCATACTAATTTTCTTGAATGGACGAGATAAATCAATTTCATTTTCATACCATTTAAAAGTATATTTATCAAATACTTCTTTAGCAATTGTTTTAAATAGGCCCTCAGTTAATTCCATCATACCATCTAGATTAGAATAAGCTAAATATGCTTCCAACATTGTAAATTCTGGATTATGTCTTGGATCCATACCTTCATTTCTAAATACTCTGCCAATTTCATAAACAGCTTCCATACCGCCAACTAGTAATCTCTTTAGAGGTAACTCTAAGGCAATACGTAAGTACATATCCATGTCTTGGGTATTATGGTGTGTTATAAATGGCCTTGCAGCAGCACCAGTTAGTAAAGTTGTCAAAACTGGAGTTTCTACTTCTGTAAAGCCTTGACCATCCATATATTTTTGAATACATCTAATTATCCTTGGTCTAGTAAAAGCAATTCTTTTACTTTCTTCATTCATTATTAAATCAACATATCGACGGCGATATCTTTCTTCAATATCAGTTAATCCATGAAATTTTTCTGGAAGTGGTTTTAAGGCTTTAACTAGATGAGTGTATTCTAAACATTTTAATGTTACTTCACCAGTTTTGGTTTTCATTACTCGACCTTTTATACCTACTATATCCCCTAGGTCAGCTGATTTAAACAAATTATAAGTTTCTTCGCCAACGTCATTTATTGATATATAAATTTGTATTGAACCTAATTTGTCTTGAATGGTAAAGAATGATGCTTTCCCCATTTTACGGATAAACATAATTCTACCTGCAATAGTAAATTCATCATTAATTGATTCAAAATCATCATGAGGAATATCACTATATTTATCTTTTATTTCTTTACTCCAAGCAGTTCTTTCGAATCTATGTCCAAATGGATCAATGCCTAATTCTTTAATTTTTTCTGCTTTTTCACGACGAATTAATTCTTGATCTGTAAATTCACGCATGTTATCATCTCACTTTCTAGGATAATTATCCCTCAGATACATTATATAATTTTTTTTGGTAATTATCAAGTATTTCTGTGATTTCTTCTTTTGTTTGAGCCTTAAAAATAAGGCTTTTTACCTCTTTTTGATATGGTAATCCTTTAACATACCATGCTATATGACTACGCATTTCTAATACAGCAATATGTTCATTCTTAATTTTTAAAAGATAAGCTAAATGCTTATGGCACATATCTATTTTTTCTTTATATGAAGGTTTATCTATGATTTTCCCTGTCTTTAAATATGTGTCAATTTCTTTAATTAACCATGGATTGCCTAAAGCACCACGGCCAATCATAATAGCGTCGCATTTGGTATATTCAAGCATTTTTTTAGCTGATTCAATATCGATAATATCACCATTACCAATTACTGGTATAGATACATTTTCTTTTACTTTTTTTATAATATCTAAATCAACTTTTCCACTATATAACTGACTTCTAGTTCTTCCATGAACTGTAATAGCACTAGCACCTGCGGCTTCGACAGTTTTGGCAACTTCAACAGCATTAATAGAATTATTATCCCAACCACTTCTTATTTTTACAGTTACTGGAACTGGGACAGTATTAACTACAGCTGAAACTATTTCATATATCTTTTGTGGATCTTTTAAAAGTGCTGATCCTGCTTGGGAGCGTACTGCTACTTTTGGAACTGGGCAGCCCATATTAATATCTATGATGTCTGGGTGCATAATTTCGTATACCATTTTAGCAGCTTTTACAAATGTTTCTTTATCACTTCCAAATATTTGTTGAGAAATTGGTCGCTCTGATTCTTCAAAATAAAGCATATCTTTTGTTTTCTTGCTGTTATATACCATTCCTTTATCTGAAACCATTTCAGCACATACTAAGGCAGCCCCCATTTCTTTGCAAATACTTCTAAAAGCACTATTACATACTCCTGCCATTGGTGCAAGTATTACTTTACCAGCTAATTCAATATTTCCTATTTTCATATGTCACCTACTTATGATATGTTTCATTATTTAATATTTTAAAGCTACGATAAATTTGTTCTAGTAAAATTATTCTAAATAAACCATGTGGAAATGTAAGATGCGAAAATGATAATTTATAATTACTAAGATCTTTTATGTCTTTACGGATACCATCAGATCCACCAATTATAAATGTAATATTTGAATTTGTTATAAATGTTTTATCTATTTTATTGGCTAATTCTATTGATGATAATTCATTTCCTTCAATACACATTGATATTAAATAGTCTTTTTCTTTAATATATTTTAATATTTCTGTTCCTTCAGTTTCTATATTGCTATCATTTATTTCAATAATTTCAATTTTATGGTATTTATTTATTCTTTTTAAATAATCAGAGATTCCATCTTTTAAATAGTTTTCTTTTAATTTACCTACACATATGATTTTAATCATAATTATCCCTCTTAGATATTTTACCATAATAAATAAAAAAAAGTAAATATCTCATTACTTTTATATATTTATACTCTTAATAAATTCATTTAATATTTCACTGTTATCAGCTCGATCATTTAATGGTGGGATATTAAATGTTATTTTTGAATTTGATTCAAATTCAAAATCACTTATATCTTTTTCGGATAATAAACTTTTATTTAAAACAATTTTTTTACCAGATAATTTTTGGAAAATATCTTTATTTACTAACATCATTTTATTAAGTTTAATTCTACTTGGTTCCATTAAATAAATTATTTCATCACAGATTTCATCTGTAACATTATTTAAATCTACTAAAATCATATTAGCAGTTCCAAATCTATTGATAGCTGCTGCTAAATTGTTTTGGTTTACCGAATACATATCTTTTTCACTGAAGAAGCCAAAATCACTTTTGTTTACTTCTAACGCAACAACATAATCTTTCTCTGACAAAACTTTTTTTAACATATATATTAAAGTTGTTGAGCCAGCTCCAGCAGTTGCATTTTTAAATCCAATAACTTTAGCAGTTCTAATAATTGTATCATTTTCCTCTACATTTCCATGCTTTCCTTTTTTATTAGCTGGTGTTGTAGATTCGATGTTGCCAATTTGGTGAATATTTGCAACATCTTTATATGTATTTGGATGATTGTACAAATACATTAAAGTATCTTTACTATTGGCAAAATTATAAATTCCCATACTAATAAGTTTTGATAAATAAGTTTTATCATTCATCAAATTATTATCAAGTAGGAAGATAACTTTATCCATTTCAAGACCCATTGATAATTTTTGAATATTAGCAATATCAGAATAATCTTTTAAAGCAGTAATATCTAAAAACATTTTATTAAAAAAGAAATTTGAAAAAGTTGCTATAATCTCATCTGCACTAAATGTTCCATTAATTGATTTTATAATATCAACATCAAGACTATTTAATAAATTTTGATTTTTATTAGATACTATTACATTCATGTCTTCAGCTCCCTTTTTTATTCTTCTTTTAATATTTTACGACTGCTTCTCCTGTTATTGTCCATACTCCATCTATAATGTCTTGACTATCTTCACTTTCACCGCCAAGTAACAATAATTTGTTTAACACGCCTAAATCCCAATCAACATATGTATAAACATTGTATACTATTGTTCTATTCTTACTTTTTGTTTCATTTTTCATAATTTTAATACCATTATAGCAATATCCAATGGTACCAATATCATCAGTAATTGGTCCATTACCGTTACTGCATCTAATATTGTATCTAGAACTAAATATAGCACTATTTATTTTTTGAAATCTACTATCATCAGCACTATTAAAAAAATAATTTAAATCTTTTATTTGATTTTGTTCTACAAAATCAATAACGGCATTTTTTATTCGAAATGATTTGGCATATTTGTAAGAAATAGCTGTGAATGCAACGAGAATAACGATAAAAACTAACATTAGTCTCATCATAAATACCCCACCAAAGGCATCTCTCATATGCATTCACCTTCTTTCTTTATTCATAAGCGATTGGTCTAGTTTCACCAACTATTCGCCATACACCGGCAATACTTCGATTGGCACTTTCAGTACTTAAGGCATATAATTTATCAAAGAATGGTAACTTAAATCCAAAATAAGTTGTCACTCTATAATATACACCTAATTTGTTACTTTTGCCTTTGCCTGGTGATATTTGTTCAATAAGAATACCAATATCTTCATAGCATCTTATATCTGGTCTATTTATGTTACTACACATTTTCCCAGGAAAAACATAACCTAAATTATCTACAATTTCCTCTTGAAAATAGTCAAACATATCACTTTCATCTTTAGCTGGAAGATTTGTTAAATCACTTATCTCATGTTCTTCTAGGTATTCTACAATAAGATTTTTAGCTTTAAATGCCTTGGCATAGTTTAATGCAACGGCAGTAAAGCCTACATATATTATTATGAATACAATTAGTAATTGTATCATAAATGATCCACCAAAGGCATCTCTCATCTAAATCATCTCTCTATCATTTTAGTAATTTACACAATTTTTACTTGATGCATCCCAATATTGGCCTTTTGCACATGCTTTTGCTCCATCGCCCCATAAGCCAGTAATTGTTGTTTTAATTTTTGGCCACATTATTGCTAATATGCCACCAATTACAGCTATAGCGACTAGTGTAATAACTGTCATTGAAACTTCACCTGTTGCTTCTTTCATCTTATTTCACCTCCCTATTTTCAGTTATATTATATCATATATTCAAAAATTTATCTATATATTTTACATTCATTTACATTTTAACCACCAATCATTGAAAATGAGGCGATTAACATTATTATAAGTGCTGCTCCACCTGTACACATTAGCATCAACATCGTTTGTTTTTCCATATGATCTAATCTTGCTTTATATTTTTGCTCTCTTGCTTTTAATTGAAGTGATGATACTGTTTTTGAAAATGATAACATTTGCTCATGTTTCTTTTCTTGATCCCCTAAGCTTAATCTGTAAAGTAAACGCATCATTCGCATTGAATCTCTTACTGGATATCTGTTTGCAAAATCCATATATGGATCAACTGTCGAATCACCGGCATCAATTTTTGCAACCAATTCTTTTAAGCCTGGTTTAAAAACTTCTGGTGCATCTTCAATTGATCTTGCTAGTGCTACTGGAACAGTATAGTGTTGTACTAATACTTCCAAACTTTTTAAGTAATAAGGAAGCAACGAATCAATTGTATTTAAGTGTTTTTTATAAAAACTTTTTAAATCAATATATTCTATTTTAAATATTACATATCCAAGTACTATAGCTAATATTACATATAAAGGTTTCAAATTTGAAATGAAGAAAAATATTGCTAATACTATTGCAATTAATCCTTTAAATACTCTTTTTCGAAATACTTGACTAACATCATAAACTCTATCACCATATTTCGCTCTTAGCAAAAACTCATAATCTTTTTCTTGCAATAGTTCAAAAACGCCTTTATTTTCTCCAAAAAAACGTGATGTTGAAATTATTCCATTATATATTAATATAAAGAAAACAATTACTCCTATTATTATTATTTCTAAATACATTATTCCGCCCCCACATTCTCATTATAATATTTCTCGCCTTTCAGTAAGAAATAACTATTTATGGCGACTACTCCATGAACTAATATTTTCATCATAATATCATCGAGTAATTCAATATATCCTTCTACACCTAATATTAGTTGAATTAACATTATTAATGAATATAGCGAAATACCAAACATTAAAAATTGTCCATGAAATTGTTTTCTATCTGATCTATCACGATATACTCCTTCAACAAGTATATCAATGTCACTTAGCATATTATCAAATGTTTCTTCAGTGTTTTTAGCACCTTCTTTTGTTACTTGTAAGAACAATTGATGCATATTTTTTACCATGTAATATGGATATTTGGAATTCATATAGTTAATTGAATCAGTTACATCTCCTTTTTCATATGACAAGGCAATCATTGTTTTGACATCAGACAAAACTGGTTCTTCTAAAACTCCTGATTCTACTACTCCTTCAAGTGATTTTACAAATGACTGAGTTGTAGCGAATTCCATTATTGTGTTAGTAGTATATACTTGAATTTGTTCAAAAATAAATTCACTATATTGTCTTTTACATCTTAGATATGTTAGATATGGAATTGTTGAAACTGCTAATACTATATAGATAATTGCAACAATTATATTATAAAAATATAAGTATCCTACTGCACCAGCAATAGCAGAAAAAATGGCTACTTGTATTGCATATTGTCTTGGGGTATATTCAAGTCCCAAATCTTTTATCTTTTCACGCATTACTTTATAAGAATATGGTGCATATTTATCATAAGCGACTGTTGCTTGATCTTTGACAAATTTGTATATTCCTTCGCCAGATGAATTACGATATGTCATAACGAAGATAAGTATTAATGTGATTAATATAAATTCCATTTTATCACCTACTTTCTTATTGGTTTATTTGTCCATTATTATTTATTCTTGGTACCTGTTGCATATAAACTTGCGGATTTACTTGTTGATTAGGTACATTATTTGGAATATTATTATTTATATTTTGATTTGGCAATATTTGTGTGTTATTAACAACCCTGTTTACTTGATTTTGTTGTATTCCCGTATTTATAATATTAGGCTTAGGTTGATTATTATTTATATTTTGTACATTTACTTGTGGTTTATTTATATTGCCATTTACTGTATTTTGTGTATTTAAATTAGTTATGATTTGATTATTTATTGGTTTTGGTTGATTTATATTTTGATTTATCATATTTGTTGAATTATCAACAACGTATTCATCTTTATCTTCATTTTCTTGCGGCTTAAATTGTTCTTTTACAAGAATATCTGGTTGCATTATTAAGCCTTGGCTTTCAAGGTATCCAAGAAGGTATTTTGTTGGATTATGGATGGTAACTTTACCATCTGGTGTTTTCTTATATAACGTATTTGTTTTGGGTTCGTTATCTTCGGTTACATAAAACTCTACTACTTCAGCAATTTCACGATGAAATTTTTGCCTTTCTGGACTATAGTAACCTTTAATATGTACACCTAATTGAACATATCTATGAATACTTCTTAAAAACTGTTCAAGGTCAATATTACTTTCTAGCAAACTATATAATCTGCTTGGAATTGATGCAGCTTTATCAGCATGTATTGTTGATAAGATATTATGTCCTGATGAAATTGAGTTTCTAACGGCCATAACAGCTTCAGCACTTCTTACTTCGGATAATAATATCCATCTTGGATTTTGTCTCATACATGTTACAAGCACATCCGAATAACTTGCGATGTTGTTGGTTTTCATCGCAACAATATCACGAGTTGGAAATATTCTATCAAGGTGTAACTCTAAAGTATCCTCAATAGTAATTATTTTTTCATTTTCTTTAGTATGTGCCGCTAAATACTTGATAAATTCTGTTTTACCAGAACCGGTTTCACCACTTACTAGAATGTTACAGTGTCCTTCAACACATTTAAGTAAGAAATCATGTATATCTAATCTAATATAATCATCAGCAATAATCTGATCTTTAACTAATCTAATTTTAGCTGGTGTTTTACGTACAAGAAGGGCAATTCCATTTCTAGCAATTGAATCATGAACAAAGTTAAGTCTTAATTCGGCGCTTTCAGCATCTAGGAATGGATTAGCCATATTAAATGATTTACCCATTGTATTAGCACACTGAAAGGCTATTTTTTCTATTAGTGTATTATCAATACCAGTATTTTCAACTCGATAAACACCTTTAGATAAAGTTTTTAACCAAACTTGTCCACCATTACTATATGAAATATCGGTTACATCATCATTATCTAGAAACTGTTGTAATGGTCCAAAATCAACTTGTTGAAACTGAGCATCCATTATACCCCTCCTTATTTTTTCTTTTTGAAATTATTGATCACTTTGTTTTTTTCTTTCTAATTCTTGTTGTTCCATTTCATTTAACAATTCATTATATAATTCTTTTTGATCATCAATTTGTTCTAATCTATTTAATACATATTTGTATAAATATTCACTTGTTACCTCAGTTGCTAATGGTTCTTCAGCATCAAACTTAACAGTGTTAGGTACAACTACAATTTCTATTGCTGCATCATCATCTGTTTCAATTCCACTAATATAGTTCATTCCTGAATATAATAAATATTTTGCTTCTGGTAAAGAGAAGTATAAGAATTCTGGTGTTCTTTCTTCTTCACTATCTTCAAAGACATTCTTTCCACTGCCATCTTTTACTCCTAATACTTCAATATTTTCAAACATCTCACCATAAACAACTTTTTTGTTATTTATTAATTTAACATAAATATCTACCATATTACCAGGCATAATTGAATTACCATATGTTGAAGAAACGTCTACAGGGAAACTTATTATTCTTTCTCCTTCATTTACATCATAAAGCATTGCATCAGGTAAATTGCTTTCCTCGACTAATAAATCTGAATAAAATAAACTTCCTTCAGCTATCATCGTATTATAATTACTATATTTACCTACAATATCTTTGTAGTTCTGGTAATAAGAACCTTTTATGAATGATTCTGGCACTTGTGCACGTGATACCATTTCCTCCGTTATTTTTGTTTTTGGTTGAATTGTTTGGTTAGCATAATAAACAGTTACTAATGCCGTTTTTTGATTTATTCGCATATTATATCCTACGAACAAAATGGCAATACATGCTAACACGCCTAATATTGTTACTGTATTTTTGTTTTTTAGAAATTTGTTTAATCCTTTCATTTTAATTTCATCCTTTCTTCTTCATTTCTATCCAATATACCAGATATTTCATTGACAATTGTTGCAGTTGTCGCTTCAACATCTGATGTATATGTATATATGTTGTAAGTGTTCGTTTCATCAACTATTCTTACACTTACTTTAGCTGGATATTCACTAATTTGATAAAACTCTATAGCATAATTTCCAGTTCCAAATGTAGAAACTTCAGCAAATCTTCTCGTGAAATTTTCTACAAATTTTTCTTGAGACATTTTTATTTCTCCTGTAAGTCTATAATAAGCTACATCTATAGCATCTATCATTGCTGCTTCAGTGACATCTTTTAAATTAAAATAATCTTGTTCGTTACTTACTGTTATATCATTAAATAACATAATTATTAATATGCCACATACTCCAAATACTATTAAGCCGGCTGATGCAAATGACCATTTCATGGGCGACCACACTCCCTCCAAGTACTATTAGCAGGACCGCAGCCTAATTTATAGAAACTTTTATCTTTTACTTTTTTAATATTAATATAGTCTCTTACAAAATTACTTGTCCCATCTTTATTCATTGCCTTCCAGCTTGTATATATTCCATCGGATTCTGTCGATTCAATATTAAATTTTTTAACGGCATCAAGTTTAGAATTTACTAAATCAACGCGATAGTATAACTGGTTATATGATTTTTTTATATCTAATATATCACCTGCTGCATTTTTTAAATCTATCATTTTATTTTTTTTATTATCATACCAATAACTATTTGTATTTAATCCATTAGGAAATGGATTGTTTATATCAATAGGCCTAAAGTATGAACCATAACCTCTTATATTATTTGATTCTTCATTATAGAATTCTTGGTTTGCGGAAATGCGTATCACAGAGGCAAGGAAACATCCTTTTACTTTTTTCAGTTCATCTAAAGCAACACTTCGAACACTGCTAAATGATGATTTATCGGGTTTAATAAGTAGGGAGGCATATTGGTTATCTTCTTTAATTAATTTTTCACACTCGTCTTTGTTTAGATTGGCATTTGAATTAGAATTAAGCGACAATTCAAATTTCATATTGCTTTTTAGATTTAGTGGGATAAAATATTGCCACTTCCCTCCATATTTTGGAACTTCAATTTCTTCATCTTTGCATTCACTATTGTTTGTTTTGTAAATAATATCCCCTGTTTTTACGTTTATGCATGTTTTTTTAGCAAGGTAATAAAAGTCACAGCATTTTTTCCCTTCATAACATTTTTGGCAACTTGGATTACTAACTGGAGTTGTTTTAGTGTTATTTATATTATTTGGATCATGCAAATTTAGTGAATATGATGGTACTAATGAAGTTGCATTAATAATTGAATTTAGTTTGCTTGCAGAGTTGCTTTCACATAATGATTTATAATACCCAGTTGCAGCTTCTGTCTTTGTTACTACTTCAGAATCCTCAACGTTGCTGTATCCTGTTTGCCACGAATAATAATATCCAACATATTCACATGTTCTTTTTGTTGCTAATTCTGAACAATCATATACCCAATAACCCTTTATCGTCTTTTCCTCATACGTTCGCTCAGCGGTCACTTTTGTAACTGCTCCATCGATATATTGGTGCTCCCATATATCTATTCCAATTGACGTACCAGCCTTAATACTAATCGTAGGGTTTACACTATTACTATTAACTATTTTCCCTTGCTTGTCATATGCTACTATATTGGCATATTTTTCACCAGATATATTATATTCGAACGAGCACGAATATGTGTATTTACCCGATGTTTTAGGCCAACCATCCGGACTTGCTGTTGGAGGTCCTCCATTTCCTCCACCACTACTTATTGTTGGTATAGAGAAACTATATGCTTGTACATTGTTAATTTTTAATGCAAATATTAGTATCAATATCACTAAATATTTTTTTTTCATTCTAATCGCCCACTTTTCTTTATTTTTTTAACAATTAGAATAATTATTAATACTATTGCTATAAATCCAGCAATACTTATTGATAATATTTGGTAATTCTTTGCAATATACTCATTTATTTTATTATCATTTTTATTTGCTATTTCTTGTTTTTCTTTTTTTGCTTTTGAATTCTTATAGGTATTAATTCTTGATACGAAATCTTCATAAGAAATAGATTTATCATATGTAGGCTGGCATAAGATAAATTCTTCAATACCATTGCATAATGGGTCATCATAATACTTGTTATGTTCTGGCAAATCTATTGTTGTCTCTTTTACTATAACATTACAATTGTTATTAAAACTCATTATTTTTACTGTATATGTACCCGGCTGCACGTTACTGCAAATATCAGTTGTCTCTGTTTCTTTTTTACATTCAAAATTATCTGGTTGTATAATATATACATAATCATTTGATTCGTCTTTTTTTAATGTTAGATTGTAATTCATATTTTCTTTGTCTAATTCATATGTAATTACGTAGTGATTTTCAATCTCGCTAAAACGTTCTATTACTTCTTCTTTGCAATCAGCATAAGATAACTTTGGAAGTAATAGAAATAAGGATATTAAAGTTATTAAATATATTTGTTTTTTCATTATTACCTCCTTTTGCTTATGCTCCTACTATTAAAGTATAACACAATAAAAAAAAAAATAAAAGTGTTTTTAATCTTTTATTTTTTGTTTTAATGCAATTCCACAAATTATGAATATTATACCAATTATTGGAATAGCATAATTACCAATATCGTTTTTAAATACTGCTATGCTTGGGTCTTCTGGATCATATTTTACTGTTACTTTTTTTCCTAATTGTGTACTAATTGATGAACAAGTATTAGATACTATTGTATATTTATTTCTATCTACTTGGTATTCAGCTACATATCTTGTACCGTTAGTTCCATCATCAAATGTACATATTTCATTATCAATAACTGTAGCAGTTGTTTCAATATATGTTTTTTCTTTTTTTATTTTATTTGGAATAACCATTATTGAGTAGATACATATAAATACTCCTAAAACTATTGCAATTAGCCAAGCATAACCAGCTAGTTTATTACTCATATTACACTTCTTACACTTCCTTTTAATCATTATAGCATATTATTAGATTAATTGGTGTAATATTTTATAATACTTTTTGTTATATTGCTTACTAGTTTATCTTGATATTCCTCATGAGTTAATCTATATCTATCATCTGGATTTGATAGAAAACCTACTTCAATAAGTACTCCAGGAGATGTTATATTTCTATACATATAGTATGTATTATTATACTTTGGTTCTCTTACATTTTTAGTTAATTCTTTCATATTATTAGTTAATGATTCAGCTATTATTTTATTTTCTTTGTTTTTATTATTATAAAATATTTGTAATCCTTTATATTTGGTATCTGATAAATAATTAAGATGTATTGATATATACATATTTGGTTTTGTTTTATTAATTAAATATGCTCTATTAATGAGATCACTTCTTTTTCTATTTACTTTTGTTAATGCGAGATCTCTATCTGTTTCTCTTGTTAAATATACAGTTGCTCCATGTGATACTAATGATTGCTCTAATTTTTTGCATAATACTAAATTAATATCTTTTTCATATATTTTTTTATAAGTTGTACCAGAGTCAATTCCTCCATGACCTGGATCTAAATATATAACTTTTCCTAAGAGATTATAATCATTTATATAAGCATATACTTTTGAAATTGATACTATTGATACAAATATGCCAATAAGCATTAATAATTTATATTTATTCATACTTATATATATGTTTTAATTGTAATTAATTGACAAAGTTTTAAAAAAAACTATAATATATTACCAGGAGGAACAGGTTGTGAATAATAATTGTAGTGTTGAGAATAATGCTTTAGATTATGCTGATAACATTAAAGCATATCAAAAATATGTTAGTTTTATTGCCTATCTAGTTAAGACACTTAGTCTACCTAATAATGCTATTAGTTCGTCAATTATTTTAAGTAATTTAATTAATAAGGGAATTTTTTCTTGCAATGGTAAATTTATTTATAAAGATGAAGAAAAAGATATATTAAGTAATTATAGTGGATTAAACATTATTAACGGTATAGGTAATAGTGAACAAATAGGTAAATTTCAAAATGATGTATTAAATGAGCTTTACTTATATTGTGATGTAATAAGTAGTACCTTTTTTATTGATATAAATGAAGTAATAAGGAAAGTTATCCCAAATTATTATATTAATTTAATAAAATATAATAACTCAGTGTATGGATATGATGCTAACAGAAGAAAACTTCTAGGTATTGATGCTGATAAATTAAGTTTTTTCCCTATTTTTGATGAGGAAATAATCTATTATCAATACTTATATGATAAAGATAGTGATTGTTCTAGAAAAAATGATACATCATTACTTGATAACTTAAAAAATAATGCTATTATTAGTGCAAGTGAATATAAATATATATGCTTTATGGCGCGAGGAGAATTACTTAGAAACGAGGATTTGTTTAAGGATTTTCATGAGTCTTCAAAAAAATATATAAAAGAAATAACACGTGGTTTAAGATAATAATTGTTATTTCTTTTTTTATGTGATAAAATATCTTAGAAATTTGGTGATAATATGAAAAAAATTGAATTACTCGCTCCAGCTGGTAATATGGATGCGCTTAAAGCGGCTATTCAAGCAGGCGCTGATGCTGTTTATATTGGTGGTGCTTCTTTTGGAGCAAGAGCGTTTTCTAAAAATTTTAGTAATGATGAAATTATCGAAGCTATTAAGTATGCTCACTTATATGGAGTTAAAGTATATATAACTGTTAATACACTTATTTATGAAAATGAAGTTGATGATTTTTTAGAATATATTGAGTTTATTCATAAAAATAATGTTGATGCTGTTTTAATACAAGATCTTGGAATGTTTGATTTATTGAGAAAGACATATCCAAATTTGGAGTTACATGCATCAACTCAAATGCATATTCATAATTTAGATGGCGTTAAATTAATGGAAAAATTAGGAATGAAACGTATAGTTCTTGCGCGTGAAACTAGTATAGATGATATTAAGAATATTAAAAATAATTGCGCTTGCGAGATTGAAATGTTTGTACACGGTGCTTTATGTATTAGTTATTCTGGTCAATGTTTAATGAGTAGTTTAATTGGTGGAAGAAGTGGTAATCGTGGTACATGTGCAGGTAGTTGTCGATTAAAATATGATGTTATAGATAATAATGAAAAAAAATTAAATAAAAACATGTATCCCCTTAGCACAAAAGATTTAAATAGTTTAGAATATATTGGTTCATTAATTGATATAGGTGTTGATAGTCTTAAAATTGAGGGAAGAATGAAATCAAAAGAGTATGTTTATAAAGTAGTTAAAATGTACAGAATGGCTATTGATAGTTATTATAAATATGGGAAAGTTATTATTGATAATAATGATTTGCTTGAATTAAAAAAAATATTTAATAGAGATTATACTAAAGGGTTTTTAAATAATACTAATAATGACGACTTAATTAATGATTATCGTCCTAATCATATGGGAGTAACTATTGGTAATGTTATTAGTTATAAAAAGGGTTATGTAAAGATTAAACTAGTCGGTGATGTTTCAATTGGATCAGGACTTAGAGTAATATCTAAGGATAATGATATTGGAATTAGTGTTAATGATTTTTATATAAACGATAAATTAGTAAAAGAAGCTCATAAAGGTGATATTATTTCTATTAAGATTAATAGTCCTGTCAATGTTAGTGATAAAGTGGTAATTACACTTGATAAATGCCTAAATGATAAGATTGACAATGCAATTAATGACAATTTACGTAAGGTTATTATAAATGGCAAGTATACTGCAAAACTAGGCAATTATAGTGAATTAATTATTGATGATGGCGTTAATAAGGTAAGTGTCAATGGTAATATTGTTAACAGAGCTGTAAACATGCCTACTAGTAAAGATGATATAATTAGTAAACTATCTAAGCTTGGGGATACTGTTTATAAATTTAATAATATAGAAGTTAACATTGATGAGGGTATTTTTATACCATTAAAAGAAATTAACGATTTGAGAAGAAAGGCTATTCTTTTATTAAATGATAAGAGATTATATAAAATAGATTTTGTTAAGTCTGAATATATAATAGACTTGCCTGATTTTAAAGCAGAAAAATTACTAAGTTGTTATGTTGAGGGCAAAGACACATATAATAAATTAGATAAAAAGTATGATATAGTATACTCTGAAGAAAAAATAACTGGTTGTATTCTTAAGCTTCCTAGAGTTATTACAAGTTATCCGCAATATAATGGTGAAGTTATGATTGGTGAAATTGGTGGATTAAATGTCTATAAAAATATTAATACAGATTTTTCACTCAATGTAGTCAATTCTTATACAGTAGCTTTTCTGCATTCACTTGGTGTTAAACGTATTACATTGTCATATGAACTTAATGATTATCAGATAAAAAATATTATTGATGAATATCATCGTAGGTATAAAAAGCATCCTAATTTAGAATTAATTGTTAGTGCATATGAAGAAATGATGATATCTAAATTTAGTTTAAATAGATATTATAAAAAAGATGGTTTATATTTAAGAGATATGTTTGGAAATAAATTTAAAGTTAAAGAAAAAAATGGACTTATGTATATTTATAATTTTAAAAAAAGAGAAGTATTTAATACAAAATATTATGATATGGGAATAAATATATTAAGGTTTAATCTTGACAATTAATTAATAAATGATATAATTATAAGCAAGTTGTGAGTATATATATGGTTTTATAACCTAGCTATATAGGGCATGATGCCTACACGGTAATACGGAGTCACTAACTATAAGTGATTGCCGTATTTTTTTATGGCAATCATAGAAAGGAGGAAGATAAAATGTACTTTAAGAAAATTGTCGGAGAAAAAGTTTATTTGTCACCAAGAGATAGTGATGACTATATGAAATATGTTGAATGGTTAAATAATTATGAAATAGCAAAATACGTTGACCATCACATTAATATTTTAACAATGCAAGCTGAAAAAGAGTATTTGGCTAATGATACTAAAACTAATGATTATGGATTTGCAATTGTTGATAAAAATACTAATGAATTAATTGGTAGTATTAGTCTTATGAATATTAAAAATGTACATAGAACAGCCGAACTTGGAATTTTTATTGGTGATGAAGGCCATCTTTCTCATGGATATGGTAGTGAGGCAATTATGCTACTTCTTGATTATGGTTTTAATCAATTAAATTTAAACAATGTATATTTGAAAGTTCTTAGTTTTAATAAAAGAGCACAAAAAGCATATGAAAAATGTGGTTTTAAAACTTTTGGAATATGGGAAAAAAGTCATTATTTTGAAGGCAAATACTATGACATAATATATATGAACATTCTAAAAGAAGACTTTAATAATAAAAAATAAAAAAAGTTATACATGTGTATAACTTTTATTTTTTTTGATATACCGCTTTGGCCTTTTGAGTATCATAATAAAATTTAGTCGTTTTTTTGGCACTTTCTAAGAAAATATCTAGACTGTCACTAAATGATTCAATTGTTGTATGATTCTTTCTTATAATTGCATCATCTAACATTACAATTTCTTCAGGTAGTTCTATAGCTGTTAAGATAGTTTCTTTAATGTAATCACTATCTTCTTTATCGATAAAGCCAAGATTTAAATTATATTGATATTCCATACCTGAAATTGGTTCTACGACTACTAATGTTTGACCATTTCTTTCATACAAATAAGCATCAACCTTTGTTCCAGTATTATTACCGCCAAATTTAAGAATTCTTTTAGGATTTCGTTTTAATAATTCAGCACGTCTTAATTCATAAGGTATAATAGGATTTTTACGGGGTGTTGTTGGCTTACCTGATCTAGGGCCTCTTATAGAATTATCAACGCTTGTAGGTTCATCATACATTATAAGTGGATTATTATACTCATCAATATATTTGTAATAATCAATTAATAGCGGAATATTCATCTCTTGACATATGTCTATTGGTAAAGCTTGTTCTCTTAAAAATCTGCTTGGGATTTTGGCTTCTTCCAATCTTTTTCTTTGTATAAAGTCTAGTTCTTTAACAAAATCAGCTTCGGTTATCTTTGTTCCCGTTGTTTGTCTATAATCCTCATATTTTGAATCATTTTGTCTTATTATTAATATTGTATGATTATCATTACCTACTACTTCTAAATAACACTTGCCACTTAAATCTTTTTTTATGGATATCTCTGCAAACTTTTGAGTATTTCTTCTTAATTCGGTACAGTTTTTAAAATACTTTTTATTAGCTTTTACTAATAGATATCGCCAGGTATTATTAATATCTTCGGAGAAATGAAATAAGTCGATTATTTGACCACTTGTTGAGTCAAATAAGTAGTAGTACTTTTCTAATTCAGCTAAAAAACTATTCATATTATCACCAATTTTAATATAACATAAAAATTATTCAATTGTAAATAACAATATAATGCTTTACATTTATTTCATAAAAAAAGGACTAATAGTCCTTTATTTTAATAATTCAGCTAATTTGGCTTTTTCTTCAGCTAATTTTTGGCGATCAAAGTCAACAATTTTAGCTGGGGCTCTATTAACATAATTTTCATTAGCAAGCAATTTTTCACGTCTTTCTATTGACTCTGTTAATACTTTTATTTGTGCTTCTTTTAGTAATTTGTCAGCTTCTGTTTCTTTTTTTTCAAAGAAAATTGTTGCTTTTATGGCATTAGTAAATACTTTATAAGATTTTATACCAAGTGGTCTATTTACAATATTATTGTCTAATTTTAGCATTTTAACGATTAAATCATTATTATCTGTTGTATCAAACATTACTTTCATATCTTTAGAAATATTATTTTCGGCCTTGATATTTCTAAAAGTTTTGATAAATTCAACTGCTTCATCTACAGCTTTTTCTTCAATTTCATAAATCATTGATTTTTCATATTTAGGATATGATGATATCATGATGTCTTCGGTTTCTTTTACTGGTAACATTGAATATATTTCATCAGTTACATATGGCATAAATGGTTGTAATAGTTTAAGAATACCTGTTAAGACATAACATAGTGTTGATTTAGTATTTTCTTTATCTAATGAATACTTGGCCATTTCTATATAATAGTCACAGAAATAATTCCATGTAAAATCATAGATACTAGCACCTGCATTATTAAATTGATATTTATCCATAAATTTCTTAGTTTCATGAAGCATTTTTTGATATTTGGTAATTATCCATTTATCAACCGGTTCTAAATTAGATAAATTTATTTCTTTTAAATTTTCAATATTTGATAATACAAATCTTGAGGCATTCCATATTTTATTTATATAGTTCCAAGTAGCTTTAATTTTTTCTTCGTCAAAGCGCATATCTGTTCCTGGAGCAACATCAGTGGCTAGATAATATCTAAGGGCATCAGCTCCATATAAATTTACCATATCGAATGGATCAATACCATTACCTAATGATTTAGAAAATTTTCTTCCTTGTTTATCACGAATTAAGCCATGGATAAGGCAATCTTCAAAAGGACGTGCTCCAAGTAATTTTTCTCCTTGGAATGTCATACGGTTTACCCAAAAAGGAATTATATCATAACCAGTTACTAAGCATTGATTAGGATAATATTTTTCAAGTAATTTTGTTTTGTCTGGCCATCCTAATGTGGCAAATGGCCATAAAGCACTTGAAAACCAAGTATCTAATACATCATTATCTTGTACCCATCCGTCGCCAGTTGGTTCTTCCATGCCTACATATACTTCATCGCCTTTATACCAAGCTGGGATCCTGTGTCCCCACCATAATTGACGAGAAATACACCAGTCATATGTTATTTCCATCCAATGATTCATTGTTTTTTCATATCTAGATGGAACAAAGTTTACTTTTTCATCTTTTTTCTTTTGAGTTTCAAGTACTTTATCAGCAAGAGGTCTCATTTTGACAAACCATTGTTTTTTTAACATTGGTTCAACCATTACTCCCGTACGTTCTGAATGTCCTACTTCATGGGTAATTGGCTCAATTTTTATAAGTAATCCTAATTCTTTTAAATCTTTAATTACGGCTTCACGACATTCTTCACGTGTCATACCGACATACTTACCTGTAAGTTCATTCATCGTAGCATCATCATTCATGATAACAACTCGTTCTAGATTATGTCTATTACCTACTTCAAAGTCATTTGGATCATGAGCTGGAGTTATTTTTACGGCACCGGTTCCTTTAGTCATATCAGCATGTTCATCAGTTATTACAGGAATTGGTTTATTTACTAGTGGTAAAATAACGTTTTTTCCAACAAAATCTTTATATCTTTCATCAAGTTCGTTTACGGCAACGGCTGTATCTCCGAATAATGTTTCAGGTCTAGTTGTTGCTACGTCTATATATTTATCTGAATTTTCTAATATATATTTAATATGATAAAAAGCACTTTTTTCTTCGCCATAAATAACTTCTTCATTAGACAATGCTGTTTTAGCAACAGGATCCCAATTGATTATTTTTTCACCACGATATATTAAACCTTCATTATAATAATCAACAAATACTTTTCTAACTGCTTTTGATAAGCCTTCATCTAAAGTAAATCTTTCCTTGGTATAATCTAATGCTATACCTAATTTGGCCCATTGTTTTCTAATTATATCGCCATGTTCTTTAGTCCAATCCCAGCATGCTTCAAGAAATTTTTCGCGGCCATACTCATATTTATCAATTCCTTGATCTTTTAATCGTTTAACAACCTTTGCCTCAGTAGCGATTGCAGCATGATCCATTCCTGGTAACCAAAAGGTATCATAGCCTTCCATTTTCTTATATCTAATAATGATATCTTGAAGTGTTACATCCCAAGCATGTCCTAAATGCAAAACTCCTGTTACGTTTGGTGGTGGTAGCACAATACAAAATGGGTGTTTTTTAGAATTTTCTTCACATTTAAAATAATCTTTACTAAGCCATTTTTCATATTTATCTTTTTCTACTGCTTCATGATTATATTTTTTTTCTAACATATTAATCAGTCCTTTCATCAATATAATTATTAATGTGTTTAATATATGGTTTAAATTTTTCTTTATTTTTTAATCGTTTATATATTTTGTCATAATAATTATTACTTTTTATTATTTCTAGTGATATTTTAAAATATATGTCATATGCAAATGCAAAGAGCATTACTTTATCATCACTTTTAGTTGATTTATTTGTTCTTTTAATTATTTTATTTTCAAAGAAATTAATACTAACTTCTTTAGTTATGTCACTATCATCTTCATCAAATACTTCTTTTAATTTTTTATTACCTAAGGCATATAAGATGTCTAATTTATCGGCATCTCTAATCATTTTAGCAAATAATAATTCTCTATTTGATAAGTTAGTATCAATTTTAAATTTATTATGTAAGCGAATTGCTTTATAGACGACTTCGTAATCTTCATAATCAATATTAAAGTTTTTTAATGCATTAGTTTTTCTTAATAATTCTTCACCATAGTTCCCATGATCAAATTCTAAATCGTTAAAGCTACCTATTCTTTTGTATTGCTCAAATCTTCCAATATCGTGGAGTAATCCAATACATTTGGCAAGTTCAATATCTTTATAAGGAAGATTCATATTCTTTGCCAGTAGTTCCATATTATCCATGACGCGGATACTATGATAATATTTATAATTTAGTTTATAGTTTTCTAAATCATAATTGCTAGTATAATCATCAAAAAAATTCATTTATCCTCCTTATCAAAATAAAAAAGTCTATAATGAAAGGGCGCAAACAGTTACGTGGTACCACCTTTCTTATAGACTTAGCTATCACTTTAACCTGTAACGTAGGTAACGTTATATCTTACTAATTTCAGATATAAAACTCCCAAGCTACCTTCAAATAATATTATTATTAGTTTGCACCAACCACTAATTCTCTATAAATAATAGTTATTTTACTCCTCTTGATCACAGTTTTTCGTAAATACGAATGTATTATATCATATTATTTTTCTTTTGCAAGATTAATTTATTTGTTTTTTTAAATAATTTTCTAAAACATTTTCTATTTGTTTAAAAAACTTTTCTATTTTTTTGTCTTCAAAATCTAATGAATTAATTATTTTATTAATGTATTCTTTTTCACTTACGATGGAATAACTTATCTTGTAGTTTAGGCCAAACAAATGTGATAAAGTAATCAATATATTATCAGCATTATTATCAGCCATTTTTTGATTTACTTCTTTAAATTGTTTAAAATCATTATACACTATTGTTGTTGGATAAGCATTAATACGATTATCAATATATGGATAATTAATGGCCATACGTAATTCTTCAAGGCGATAGACATCTTTCATAATGTTACAGGCACATATTGTTTTTTCATCAATATTTTTTGGTAATCCTTCTTTATTATGGCAAAAAATTCCTAGTTTTATTAAATTATCATACTTAGTATCATCTGTTATTTTGCGGAGTAATCCTTCATCAAATAAAATCTCAATAGAACGCATACTCATATCTTCTTGATTAGCATCTAAATAATTATTATTTTTATTTTCAAAATTGCCTATATCATGGAATAATGCTATAAGTTCAATTATAACTATTTCTTCTTCATTAAATATTCCCATATCAGTAGCAATAATCTTGGCCGTATCCATTGACTTAAGTGAATGGAAATATTTTGCTTTCGACCATGCATTATTCATATCTATTTTTTTAATATATTCTTCAAAATATCTTAATAATCTACTACTTCTCATTATTTAGTCCTCTTTCAATCTATGTTACTTTTTGTTTATTTTTCTATACATATAATAAGTATATAACAAAATATATGTTTTTTCAATGATTTTAATTTGGAATTTTAATTTTTTTTTGCTATTTTTTGGTAATATTCTTACCAATTATGGTAATATTTTGATAACAAGAAAAATAATGTAGGCTATTTTATTATAATTAGTTGTAAGTGGAGGAAAATTATGGATTTGGGTAATAAAATTAAAAATATTAGATACAATAATAATCTTAGCCAAGTAGAGATGGCAAAAGTACTTGAAATAAATAGAAATTATTTGTCAAGAATTGAAACTAATAAATCTCTACCAACGGCAGAGGTACTAACAAAGCTAGCAGAAAAATTTAACATAAGTATTGATTCATTACTTGAAATAAACTTAGATGGCAAAGGCGGAGAAGTTGCTAAAGCTAGCAAAATTAAAAAAATCAGTCAATATTGTAGTTATTTAAATAATACTGAACTTGATTTTGTAATTAACATGCTTTGTGTAATGTCAAATCATTCAAAGATTTAATTTCTAGTATATAATATAGTGTATGTTATATTACTAGTTTTTTTATTTTTATGATATTATATATATAGAGGTGATTTTGTTGATTTATGTAAAAGATATAGTAAATATATGTCATGGGAAAATCATTCATGGGAAAGATGATATTTCATGTATTAATTTTAAGACTGATAGTAGACTTGTTCTAAAAAATGATGTCTATGTTGGAATTAAAGGAGATACTTATGATGGTAATACCTTTTATAAGGATGCTATTAAGAATGGAGCTAGTGTTTGCATACTAGATAATGAAAATGTTCTTGATGGAAAATACGAGAAAGCTACGATTGTTTTAGTAGACGATACAATTAAAGCGCTCCAAAAGCTAGCTAAGTATAAAAGAAGTTTATATGATATACCAGTTATAGCAATAACTGGTAGTGTTGGTAAGACATCTGTAAAGGATATGGTTAGAACGGTTGTTAGTACTAAATATAATGTTCTAGCTACTAGTGGCAACATGAATAATCATATTGGCGTACCTTTAACTATTTTGGGTCTTCAAGATCATGATGCTCTTATCGTTGAGATGGGTATGAACCATATGGGCGAAATTCATGTTTTATCCAATATTGCAAAGCCTACTATTGGCATTATTACGAATATTGGTACTGCTCACATAGGAAACTTAGGAAGTCGTGAAAATATATTAAAAGCTAAAATGGAAATAACAGATGGTATGACTTTAGGAACTTTAATTATTAATAATGATAATGATTTACTTAAAACAGTTAAATATGATAATTTAATTACTATTGGGATTGATAACACTAGTGATTATATGGCACATGATATTAATGATTTAGTTTTTTCTGCCAATTTCTATATTGGAGATGAGTATGTCTCTATTCCTGTTGGTAGTAAAGCTTTTATTTATAATTCTTTATTTGCTTATGCTGTTGGAAAAAAATTGGGAATTGAAGATGAACTAATTATAAAAGCGCTAGAGTCATTTAAACTAACACCACATAGGTTAGAACTAATAGAACATAAAGACTATAGAATTATTGATGATACATATAATGCCAGTTTAGATTCAGTTAATAATGCACTTAGTATGTTAAGTAAAATTGATGGCAGAAAAGTATTTATTTTTGGCGATATTTTAGAGCTAAATGAATATGCTAAAGAGATACATAAAGAAATTGGTAAAAGTGTTATTGATAACAATATTGATGTTTTAATTACAGTGGGAGTCAATTCAAGAGAAACATATAACATTGTATATGACGCTAATATTGAAGCATATCACTATAATAATAATGAAGAAATGCTTCATGAAATAGATAATATTATAGATATTGGTGATACTATTCTTGTAAAAGGATCACATGGAATGAATTTAATCGAAGTTGTTGAACATTTAAAAAATTTTAAGCAGTAGGATTGATTATATGGATAAAGAAAAGGAAATTAGTACTGTATATACAGCACATTCAAAATATAATTTTTATGCTAGAAAAATGATATCAGCATTTGTTCTTGATAATGATTATTTGCCTCTTAATCCATTTACTAATTGGGATTACTTTCTTAATGATATGGTTGATAGAGATTTAATTGTGAGAGCTAATAATAATTTAATATATAGGAGTAATGAATTGTGGCAATTTGGAGATATTAGTGATGGATGTTATCATGAGATTGAACTGGCAATGAAATTAGGTATTAAGATACGATTCTTTAGTATTGGTAAAAAAATAACTGATATACATGAACTTAGTTTAGATGAATTAGTATTTGAAAAAGAATTAATGGATAAGATTGATATAGATAAAATTATAAATAAAATTAAAGATTATAAGTGTTAATCCTTATAATCTTTTTTTAATTAAACTAACGTATTTTTATCCAATATCTACGGGTTAAGAACTTTTCGCCTTGATCACTGTTTTCTACTTTGTTTTCTAAAACTCCACCATTCTTTTCGATAATTTTTGAAGATCCAATATTAGTATCGTCACATGTTATTAACACTCTATTCTCATTGATTAATTCTTTTGCTTTTTGTAATCCTAATTTTAATGTTTCAGTTCCATATCCTTGGCGCCAATATTTAGGATTAATTGCATATCCGATGTGACCCCCATATCTTAAGAGATTACTAGTTAATGATATTCTGATATGAATAACGCCAATAAATTTGTCGTCTTCTACGACAAAATAGTCATATGATGGAACATAGTTTGGTTTTAGTTTTGTTTTATCCCTATTATCTTGCATTACCTTAATAATATTTACTTCGTCTGGGTTTAAAAACATTAAATTATGTTTCTTCATTATTCCTTCATTAATTTTTTCAAGTGATAAATGGTATGCTTCTTTATATTCTTTTAAATATCTACTATCAGCATCAATTAACTTTATCATTTTTTTCCTTCTTTCTTTTTTATCTTATTTTCTTTTTTGTTTTTTCTAAAATTGGTTCATTTATAATTATTCTCTTATTATCAAAGTCTATTGTTGTTTTAGCATCATATGGTAAAATGCATCTTGGTACAGCATGTCCAAAATTAATATTATATAAAATTGGTGTATCTAAATCTTTAAACACTTTTTTATATACAGTTTTATATTCTTCATAATATTTTTCATCAATTGGTTTACCTATTATTAGGCCTTTTACTAGGTTAAAGATATTTCTTCTTTTAAATTCCATTAGCATCTTTGTTAATTCTTCAGGTGCAATTGCTAATTCGCTTGATTCAAGAAATAGTATTTTTTCTTTCCACTCTGCTTCAGTTGGAAGAATTTGATATTTTTCAAATACCTGTGGAGCATCTTTGTTTGTATATCCAGTAAAATCATCATAAAGGCTCTCAATACATCCTCCATATAATTTACCAGTAACAATACCATGACCATTTATGGTTTCAAATCCATGTTTTTCTTTGTTAGATTTTCTTGGTTTCCCAACTTGTGTTTCGTCATAATTTTCTCTATCATTATACCAAATAGGACTAGATTTTATTTCAAAACTGTCTTCATTTAAAAAATATTTTTCAAAATATTCTTTGGTATATGGGAGCATTTCTCTATCTAATTCAGCAACGTCGGCAAGTAGACATGGTCCATAAAATGTCGATAAGCCTAATCTATTTAACATAAGATGATTATTGGTTGTATCAGAAAAGCCTGAAAAAATTTTAGGATTACAATTTATTGCTTCGATAAATTCATCGTCTTCCATAAGATATGGGATTGTTTTATAGGTATCGTCACCGCCAATTGCTGTAATTATAGCTTTTATACTATCATCCATAAAGGCTTGTTTTAAATCGCTTGCTCTAGCTTCAGGATGTTCTAAAATATATTTTTCATCTTTTAATGAATTTGGCATAAATACTGGAACAAGTCCAAATTCTTCCAATCTTTTTTTGGCAATATCTAGTTCGTGGCTACAATAGGGCATTCCTAGAATACCAAGTGACAAGCTTACAATAGCTACCTTATCTCCCTTATTCAAATTAAATGGTTTCATTATTTCACTTCCTTATATTTATTATACTTTTTTATAAATAAAAAGTACGGAAAAATCACATAGTGACTCCGTACTTTTATCCGTGTAAGTATTTGTTTATAAATACTCGAGATAGCTCACGATGATGTTTATATCTCCTCACTTGCTGATATATTATCATACATTTATTCTATCGTCAAGCATAATTATATTTTTTTATAAGAAAAAAAGGTACATAAGTACCATTTTATTGATTATCAATTATATTATTATCTGATTTTAGATGAGTAATTTAATTGTTCTTCATATTGTTTATCATATTCATCTAATGTTTGAACAATATTTCCTTCTTTATCTAATACAAAATATTGAGCAAATGATGGAGTACCTTTAGTTAGAAAATTTGCATCTAAACTTCCATCTTCTTTCTTTCCATAAATAACAACGTATCCATTATTTGGTGCACATTTAACAAGCCCCCAGCCAGCATCAATTTGAAATTCACCTGTAGGTAATACACTGAATCTTTGTCCAAGACCATCAATAATATTTTGTGGTATTGTATCAGTAATTTTTACTGCAATATTTGGTTTAGGTAATTCATAAAAAACTCCATCTATTTCCTTTGTTGTTTCTCTCCAATTTGCTTTATTCCAAACATTCATTTTTCCATTTTCTAACTTTTCAAAAGCAATAACTGAACCAATAGGGGCTTTTTCTTGTCCTTCAAGGCAATCAAGTATTAACTCTTTATCGTCAATTCTAATTGCACTCTTTAAAAAATCAGGAATATCATTTTCGCTATTAATTCTTACACAGTTTTTTATACCTGGTTTCTTGGTAATAGTTATCATTTCTTGTTCCATTACATTAACACTCCAATCAAAACATCTTAATTATTTAATATTATTATATCATTTGAATTAAATAACAGTCAATAATAACGCTTTACAAAACAATTTTATATGTTTTTATCAAGAGAAAAATTGGTACATTAATTGTTAAGATTACCTTTTCTTTCAAAGATAGCAACCTCATTTGTAGTGTTTTTAATATATGTCATTTTCTTTTTTGCTAGATTATATCCTGCAATAGATATTGTAATAGTAATCATATCATTTTTATAATAATTTAATAATTCATTTAATAATCCTAAGCCTAAGCCTTTACCGTGGTATTCTTTTAAAATATTAATAGATGATATATACATATATTTAGATTTATAATCAAATAATTCTGGTTCAACATCATAATCATTATCATATTTTCCATTCTTAAAATCATCATATAAATCTTTTTTTATACCGGCTGATACGATATACCCAATCATTTTATCAGCATCATATAAGCAGAATGCTATATTATTTTTATTATATCGTTTTTTATACCAGTTTAATGTATAGTTTTCTTTATAAAATTGTTTGTCAATATACATTATTTTCTCTAAAATGTCATCGGTCATATTTTCTTTTCTAATTTGGTAATTCATTATATCCTCTATTATTATTTAGTATAATTATCATTCATAGTTGCTGAAAAACTATTTAACTCTAATTCTCTTAAAAACATATCATCTATTTCTTTTTTATGTTCTTTATAATACTTTTTACATAATTCATCAATTTGTTCTATAGTTTTTCCTTGTCTCTTTAATTCTTCTACAAATGAATTATAGGCATCTTTATCCATTTGAACATTTAAACCTAGTTCTTGTCCAATTCTATGCAGCAATATTTCAGTTATACCTAAATCATTGCTTGTTTGACTATGAAATATAATATCATAATTAGGCTTCACTAATGACATATTTAAATCTGATAATTTAGTTGAATCTAATTGCATCACAGAATAGCCTTTTTCTTCTATTTTACTTTCTTCATTTTCCTGGTTTAATAATTCAATTTCTTCATCATCTTTTTTATTTGAATTTTTAATCATATCTCTTAAATATTTATTTTCATTATACAAAAGTGAACCAACTTCAGATATTTTTCCATTAGCAACCATATTTCTAAGTTCATTTAGATCTAATAATGGTTCATCATTAGGTCCAAGCAATTTATTATAGCCCAATTTAGATAGTTTATTTCTATATTCATGGTTTTCATCAATAGCACTTAGCAGTGCATCTTCCAGTTTTATATCTTCTTTATTGTATTTAAGTTTAGTAATGTCGATATCATTAAATCTTTGCATTTCTAATTGGCCTTCTAAAGTATCTATTTGACCATTTATCTTTGCACGATTATCAATTATTTGCATTGAAGTTAATTGCCATGTCGACAATCCATTAGAATTCAAATCAGGTATATTATTTTCTTTACTATATTTTTGCCAATCAGGCACTAACAAACCATTATTAAAATCAAACGATGTTATATTTTCCATGCCATATAAACTTGTAACACTAGATATTATGCCATATTTTTCCTCTTCAGTAAGTTTTCTATCTAATTGCATCTCTTTATTATGAATTTTTTCTAATATTGTTTGTTTAATTTTCTCTAATTCGCTATTTGCTATACTTTTTTCAATGACAATACACGAATTATTTCCAAGTAGCATTTTTTGAAAATATTTCAATCTAAAGTTTTCATCTAAATTACCACTTATTTTTGACATTGTATATATTGGTAGAGCAATCATACTATTAAATACATTGTCATTTCCACCATATGAAAATTCATTTGTTACTAATTGACTATAAAATGGTAGTTGAGGATCATCAAGAATATATGATAGATTTTTGAATTCTCTATGTTCTTTTAGCAAATCATATTTTTGATAATATAACCATTCTAAATAATTCGATTCATTTTTTGCTGCATTTCTAATAAAATCTAAAACATCTTCTCTAATATCACTTATGTGCTGACAGCCATTTAACACTTTGTCCATTCTTTGGCATAATTCTTTTTCATAATCAATTGAATGAGTTTCTTTAGAAGAATTATTTTTTTGTTTTTCTAATCTATGCTCATATTGTTCTATTGTTTTTTTTAAATATGAAAGATGTTCCCAATCATTTGCAAATTCTTTTACTCTTTCAATTAATTCGTCATTGTTTACATCAAAAGCATTGTATTTATTAAAATACCTATTAATAAACTCATCTTTCTCACTTTGGGATAATTTAGAATAATATTTTGGATTTTCAATAAATTCAACATTATTACCATTTCTGTTATATGTATAAAAGCCTAGTATCATTTCAGTTGGAATATTGTCTTTAAATATATAATCCGTAATGCATTCAGCACTATCTATGTCTGAGCTTTTACTTTCCTTATAACCTCCAAATATCTTCATTCCATTACTATCTTCAAAAAATAAAGGAATAGAAATTACAACAATTGCTTCTTCACCACTTGGCGAGTAAAATCCATAATCATTAATATTTTTAATATCCATAATTGTCATATTTTCTAATAATCCAAAGTTTCTCACTGTATGCGATATGGTTTGTCCTCGAGCATTTTTTAAGCCAACTTCTAATATTTTTTTAGCCTTTTCATTTTTAGATAAATGTGAATATTCATTTATCAAATCTGATTTATCAGCAATTCCATGTAATCCAACATAACACTCATTTTCTGATAATTGTTTAATTAGTTCATAAACTTGTTCCCTACTTATTGTCATAATTTCCTCCAAAAAAATTATTTTTTTATTATTTGATTGCTATTTTTTTTAGTTTTAGAAAATATTTCATCTATTTTTTCAATAAAAATATTCGAATACTTATACCATTTAAATATAGCTTTTTTCTTTTCCATATATTTTTCTAATTCTTCGTTTGTATAATTAGGATTATTCTTCTTAAATCTTTCAATTGTCCTATTGTAGCATGTATCTATACAAGTTCTAATTACAATTAATTTACCTTTTAAAAGATTAATATCTTTGATGCAATGAAATTGGGCACAGTCAATAACGATAGTTTTATCATATTTTTTACAGTATTCTAAAATTTCATTATAAATTAAATCGAAGTCATTACCACAATTTGGTAATATGTTATATTTGTTTCTAAAATAATCTCCTAATTCTTTGTTAATACCCTTAGCATTTTTAAATCTGTTATCAGACAATATTTCATCCGTATCTACAATTAAATATTCATCACTATTAAAATGCTCATTAGCATAAGTTGTTTTACCGCTTCCACTTTGCCCAGTTAAATTAATAACTTTATCATTTGATAAATCTTTAGCATAAGGTTCTTTTCATTTTAATTATACAGCAAAATGTTTATTAAGTATAGTTTTTAAGATAGTTTTCTAGTTTTGATAATTTTATTTTGTTATTCAAATTTTCAATAAAGATGTCATTTTGGTAATAAAATGCTAAAAATGTAATACCATTAATGATGATTCTGTGTGGCTCTAAGTACACAAGATTAGTTTTGGCTATTTTTCTTATACTTCCATTAATAACTTTAGGTTTAGTATTACAAAATTCACAGATTATTTCTAATTTTTTCTTTAAATTAGTGTCAATTTCTACCTCTTTCTTAATTATTTTTACCATATTTCTTCCTTTCCGGAAGTTTAGACATACAAAAAAATCAACTTCCTAAGAAATTGATTGTCTATTTAAACTCGATGGTTCGAGCAGATTTCCAACTGGGACGGTGTAGATACGATTTACGACCTCATGTTCTTCTTTGTAATTTGATTATAATATATACCAAAATATTTATCAATAATTTTGTTGAAAAAAAGTCCATACTTCAATGTGTATGGACAATCTTTATAGATTATTTAAATCTAAAAGTTTATTATATTTTTGATATTCGCTAGAAGAATAGTCAATTTTATTATCTTTTGCAAATCTATATACTATAAAGCATTTAGGATATATTTTTTCGGTATGTATATTATAATTATGATTATTAAAAATTGTATTATAGTATTTTTCATCAACCATCCAATTATATGCTTGTGTGTCAGCATTAGTTTCTTCTATTTCATTTTTATCGTCAAATGAAACAAGATTAGTAGCTTTAGCTCTATTAAAATCACTTTTACAATGTGCTAATTCATGTAATAATGCAAAATAAATATCAGCAATTCTTTTATGCTTTAGTGTTATATAAATAGCTGGCACATCCTTATGAACTTTGAATGCTCCTCTAATTTTTGAACCAGGAATATCTTCTTCTACTACTAGTGCAATTCCGTTTTCATTAAATTTCTTAACAAGTTCTTGTATATTAAATAAATTATTATTTGCGCAATCTCTAATATAGTTGACTAGCACATCTATATTTTTTTTATCATAAGTACCAACATTTTGTTTTAAAGATTCCCTATAACATTTTTCAAGCCACAATAAAAGTAATTCAGGCTTGTCATTTTTACTCTTAAAATATATTTTTTCATCTATTTCATATACTTTTTCTGGATCTTTAACCCTTAAAAATTTTAAAATATCTTTTATAATTTCAGTTTTATCTTTTTTATCAACAAAATTAATCCAGCCACTTTCAATAAGATATTTATAATTAAATTTGTTTAAAAATTGTGTTTCTGTTATATTGTTTTCTTCTAAATATTTAGATATATCACTTTCAAATTTATAATTTGATTCTAGCCTATATATATAATCAGTAGGTATACTAGTTACTATCGATATACTATCAATTATAGAAGAACTTAGTTTGCATTCACCAGATAATATATCGATTAAGTGTTTTTCAGAAATGCCAATTCTATTTGCGAAGTCTTTGTTTGTAATATTATTATAATCTAAATAATCTTTTAAAAAATCTACAAAACGTATTTTACTCATTTTATCACTTCCCTAATATTATTTTCTTAAAATCAGCATAGTGATCGGTCGAAATGTATTCTAAACAAACTTGATTAGATGATTCACTAACAGAAAAAATTAAACGAACAGTTCCTCTATTTTTACATAAGTTAAAACTATAGTAACCAGCTAATTCATATTTTAGTGGTTCAAATCCATACATAATAGAAAAAGGATGTATTTCTAATTCAGTAAAACTTTTACATTGTTTAATATGTGTTTTAATCATATCCAATGTTCGCTGTTCTTCATACTTTTTCTTAATACTCTTTTCGCTTTTCTTATAATGTTCACCATAATCAATATTCATTTAATCACACCTTTCAGACCAATACCACCATTAATCCTCCTTTTATATACATATATTAACATAAAGGTTAATATATGTCAACAATTAAATAAATTATTTTACACAATAATTTGATGTAATTTAATTAACAAAGATTTGAAATTATAGACAAAATATAATAATTTTGATAAAATGATTATGGAAAATAAAGAAGGTGTCTATATGGATAATTATGATAAATTTATTGGTAAACTTTATG
>ERZ842401.923-NODE-923-length-43610-cov-8.381173_pt1 | contig 43610 bp, 29 predicted proteins | sample MGYA00521270_ERZ842401 | MGnify/ENA primary metagenome ERZ842401 (study PRJEB31892, sample SAMEA3878208) | bioreactor metagenome | biome: Moose rumen | place: Sweden | collected 2011-10 | study: EMG produced TPA metagenomics assembly of the PRJEB12797 data set... | reverse complement strand
CAACTGCAAGACTGAAGATGAACGCAAAAGAACGGCTGAACTTATTCGACCGATTCTAAGAGGCCGCGACATCAAGAGGTATGGATATGACTGGGCTAATTTGTATTTAATTGCGACATTTCCATCCCGCCATTACGATATTGACAGATACCCAGCAGTAAAGCAATATCTTCTTTCGTTTGGTATTGAGAGACTGGAGCAAACGGGCAAAACACATGTTGTCGATGGTGAGAAGGTGAAAGCCCGGAAAAAGACCAACAACAAGTGGTTTGAGACTCAGGATAGCATCAGCTATTGGGAGGATTTTTCACGGCCAAAAATAATCTGGAAGAGAATCGGGTCAATCTTACGCTTCTCTTTTGACAATAAGGGGTGTCTTGGACTTGATAGTACATGTTTTGCTGCAGGCGAACATATCGAGTATTTGTGCTGTGTACTAAATTCATTGATGGGGCACTATTTGTTAAAAGATTCACCCAAGACAGGCACCGGAGATTTGTTAGTCAGTGTTCAAGCAATAGAACCAGCCTGTATTCCATACAATGCTCTGTACGAAAAACAACTGTTAGCTCTTCTTGAAAGACAAATCGCCAACCCTTCTGCTACAACTGAAAAGGAGATAGACGATATTGTTTTCACAATGTATGGTTTATCTCCTATTGAATGCGATTATGTTACGCGATATATCAAACTATCTCAACAAAGCCTATAACCTTTCTTTCATCTATGGTGAGATTGTACAGGTCAAAAAGCATAGAGTCTATTCTCTGTGCTTTTTGTTTGTTGTATTCTTTTTGTATATCTTCTACTGCATCTTGAAATTGTAGGTTTTGAGAATCAGAAACTTCACATACGGGTATTTTATCAAAGAAGATTTTGCTCAGTTCTCGTGTTCCTCCTTGTAATTCTGGAAATGAGTCTCTAAAACAGTACTTAAATAGCGAAGAATTGAAAAACGCCGTAAGATACGCTACATTCTTCCCTGTAATAATGAAGCATTTCTGATTTGTAAGATACATTTTATTGTCAAATACAAATGGCATGTATTTGGTCATGTTGGGATAGATGATTTTTGGCTTAAAGAAATCCTCCAAATAAGCGCAGTTACGAAGGTTGTACGGAGTATCTCCTTTGTCAGCTCTGGTGGCAATTCTATCCCAATACTGGTCTAAATGAGCCTTTACAGCAGGATAATCTTCAATTTTAATTCGAGGAATGCGCCCACGAACACCGTTATGAGTGTTGATAAGATACAGTCCATTGTCCACATAGCCGTATCTCTTTATATCCCTGCCGCGCAAAATCGGTCGAATAAGTTCAGCCGTTCTTTGACGCTCATCCTCTGTTTGACAATTAGCCAGTATCTCTTCACGTTTTTCTGAATCGATAATGAATGCTTCGTTGCATCCTGTAAGCACTCCACGATAAATGTTGATGTCCCAATCTTTAAGTGGTGTACCTACAGCCTCTATCTTCTTTTTGATGCTTTGCTCTATAGGAGAAAGGATAACCCAACTATCGGATGTGGCGAAATCGCAAATGCTATTCTGTTGCTGCACGAAATCGCTCAAATTCTTAACGCTATCTTTATTCTGTTTGTTGGTGATAGCACAGACTGTTTCGTGCTGGTTGGTTGACTTTGAGAAAAGCAGGATGTTGGTATCAACCGTAGCACTCTCGAAAATCTTCACTCCTGCGAAGTCAATCAGCAACATAGGGTTGGTCTTGTTGGCAAAAAACTCTCTAGTCTTTTCGCCATATCCTGCTCGCATCCACTTGTTAGATGTGATATAACACAAGTGACCATTCTTCTTTAGCAACTGCCATCCACGCTCATAGAACAGACAATAGATGTCGCCAGTACGGGCAAAGGTAGAGTAATTGCATTTCTCGTATAATTTAGCCAACTCACCGCCATTGTTCTGAAGTTGGATGTATGGTGGGTTGCCAATTACGATGTCGAAGCCATCAGCAACACCAAACATCCATTCTGGGTCGAAGAAGGGGCTAACAGCATTTTGGTCGTAAGGATTCCATGATGCCAACTGCTTTGCATCCTCTGGTGCAAAGTTGTCATCATCGGAGAGCAGTTTCGCCAGTTTCTCACGGAGAGTCTGGTCTTTCTCTCTTAACCGATGCTTCGTTGATGCCGACTTAGCGGAGAAGTGCTTGTGGCGGATTTCTGCCAATTCATTCTTTGTCGGCTCTATCTCCGGATTCTCAAACAGGTTGCCCTGTGCAGGCTTCTTTTTCTTTGCAATCAGAGAATTGGCAGAGACAAACTTTGTTTCAAGGTTAGGCAACGTTGGAATGCCAAAGTTAGGCTTTGAAGCATCCTTTTCACAGTCGCATATCAATGAGATAAAGAAACGCAGTTTGGTAATCTGTGCTGCAATACTCTGAATGTCACTGCCATATAGACAATTCTCAATAACTGAAAGTTTGAGGTCATAGACACGTTCATCTGGAGAGATACGTTCCAGAATGTCAATCATCCTATTCAGCAATCCCATAGGGAATGCGCCAGAACCACAAGCAGGGTCAAGCACTTTCACTGCCTTTAACTTTTCGGCTATCTTTTGATAATCGTCTGTCTTTGTCTTGTCAAAAGCGAAATCTGTGCGGAACAAAGAACGTACAAAGGCATTGTCGCCAAGATAAGCTATAAGGCTCTCGTTAACCATGTAATTGACAATCTCGCGTGGTGTATAGAAAGAGCCACTTTGATTACGTGCCGTTTCTTTTGTTTCCGGATTGTATGCTCCAAGCAAATTCTCGAATACTTTACCCAACAGTTCAGGGTCGAGTGCCACCTGCTGTTCTTCCGGGGAGTTTTCTTCGATTGTGAAGTTATACCGTCCTAAGATAGAAATCAGTCCCTTCTCTGGTTCAAAGAAAAGGTTGTTAGGAACCACGGCACGATGTTTGAAACGTCCATCGACAAAGCGAGCATCATTTCTGCTGAAACCATCAAAGTTGTAGCATTGCTCCACACCATCAGCATACCTGGTTTTATCAAGGCACTCAAACAGGCCACCATTCAGGAATGGAATTTCAGCAAACAGATTGATAACTTCCTGCTCGCTGATTGAAAACATTTCCGGATAGCGATACAATGTCTTTACGTCGCGTTTGCTTGAAGTGGCGAACTTTCGTGTATTGCCGTCCTCGTCCTTAATGGCACGGTTGAGCGTACCAAAGAACAGGTTTTGGAGAATAGCATTGTAGTAGATCCCATCGGTCGTGCTGTATGGGTCGAAATCTTCCAGTATCGTTGTCAAGAAGTCAATATCAAAAATCCTGTCCGGCACCAGATTCTTCTGCTTGATGAACCATACAAACATGATACGGGTAATCATACGAATAACCTTTGTCTCAATGTCGTCTCGGTCGTCATCCTCAGTTGTTGTGTTATTGGGAAAGGTAATATTTGAAGATGGCTCAACTGCCCATTGATACCACTCGAATAGCTCTTTGTAGAACTGTTTGGTGAGTGCTTCCACAGAGAATGCAGCAGTGATGTCGCTTAATGACTGTTTGCTGTCACGAAGAACTTTGAACTGTTCAATGGCGGTGCGGCAACCACGTCCTTCGCCAAGAAGATAGGTGTAACGCTTAGTATCTGTTGAAATCTTCTCGTAGTTTCCTTGCTTGTTAAATCCCCATGTCTCACTTACATACGAGAAGCGCAACACACTCTCATTCTTACGGTAACAGAACATGAATGCTCCTGCATAGCCCATATTACGCCAGTCTGTTGTAAGCATGTCACGGATGCCTCGACGGTTGCGCTCTATGTTTACGTTGTCGGTGAGTTCTACTTCATAGACGGCAATAGACTCGCCATCGGAGAGTGAAATCTTACCAAGGTTAAGAGCCTGTTTTGCCAGACGGCTGCTGACATGAACCTCTGATGGACGGTTCCAAAAGCTGACTTTACCACGGAAAATGTCGTGAAGGAGTTGCTGCCAAGCTTCACGATTATATCTTGATTCTATGACTTCCTTGTAATTCATAGGGTTATACAGTTATTTGAATGATTCTGATAATATAATCTCGGCATCGGTCTCTTTTTCATTAAGCAATGCTTCCTCTGCCATATAATATGGGGCATACTTCTTTGCCATTTCAATAATCTCTGCCAAGGCTTCATCATGCGTCATACGTGCCTTACCGCTTACACGGCGCAAATCTTTCTGTATGCGCTGCAAACGCTTGGCAATATAGGTGATGACACCTCGCTCTGCCAGCGTTTTGAGTTGGGCCACTTTCAGATAGAGGTCATTGTCATCAATCTCACGCATGAAGTTTGTGAGAAGGCTGATGGCTGTCGTTACCTGAGCGCCCATGTTGCTTTGGGGTTCCTTTGAGGTCTCTTCCTGTTGAATTTCCGTGTCACGGATTGTGCGGAACTTCACCAATGCCTTTTCTACGTGCTGATGATGCTCCTTAATGCGTTCTACAGGTTTCTCGTCAGGAGTTGCCTTAAAGTATTTCAGCGCATCGAGCACGGAAATTTCCTCGGCATTCTCGGAAACGAGGAAGAAAACCTTTCGGAAGTTCGTTTTAAGGAAAACCAAGGTGTCACCAGAAAGTGTCACTCCATCGACGGTGTGAGACTCGCGGCCTGTTCGACTACGTAAGGAAAGCTTTGCAATTCGGTTATATTCCCTGCGGTTTGTCTGATAAAGAGAACGCAGTTCCTCATAATATGGTATCTCTTGGTTGAAATCCTTTTTCTGTTCTTTCAGGGCTTCATCAAAGAGTTTGCTCAGATTGCGGTCAAGTATTTCATTCTGCGAATATATTTGGTTGTCTTCGCCAAAAGTAGAGTGGAACGTCTGTATCTTACTCACTGCAATCTGGTTGAGATTGATTTCTCGGTTTCCTTCACGCGAAGGATAGAATACATAGTTGTATATGTGTTTTGATACGGAGCCAATACGGTTCACACGTCCGATGCGCTGCATCAGGCGAGTTGAGTTCCAAGGTGTATCATAATTGACTATCACGTTAGAGCGATGGAGGTTTACACCCTCGGCCAACACGTCAGTAGTTAAAATGATATTGTAGTCATTAAGTTTTGTCTTGTAGTTGGCATCAAAATTCTCACGAATTGTCTTGAACTGCTGACTACGGTTGCCAGATGAAATAACCAATACATCAGAACGGTTGATGCGACGCTCCAGATACTCTACAGTGTCTACCGACTCCGAGAATACCACTAGTTTTTGTTCTGGATTGCGTTCTGTTTTGAACAATTCGTGTTTCAGAAGTTCATTAAACTTTGCAAATTTGGAATCGTCATCATCTGATATGTCCTGCCAGTCGTTCCACATCTTTTCAAGGATGGCTTGGTCTGCTATCAGCATTTCAACAAATTCAGGTCGGAAATCATCGGCATGGAAAACTGCATTCTTGGGATTCGTCTCTGCTTTGGCGTTTAGTTTGTCTTCTATTTCTTCTTCCGACAGACCGTTTTCCAACAACAGGTTAATGTCAAGGTCTGGAGCGATAAACACCTTGTCATTTGCAAACATGTCCAACATATTCTTGTTCGCCTGGCGGAAATTCTGTATTGAAACCTGGAAGGCGTAGAAGCTGCTCTCCAGACGCTTCACAAGTCCATTCTTACGGATGCCTGCCAAACTACGGCTGATAAGTTCTGCATTATCATATAAACCATTTGAGACTTCTGGTTTCAGATATGCAATGGCTTGATAACGTGCATAAGTCAGTTCCTTGTCGAGTGTTTGCATAGCACGCTCAAAGAGATTGGCAAGATGCTCATTAAGTTCATATCTGCTCTCTACAGGGCGCTCCACCTTTGGGAAACCGTTCACATCCTTATTATAACGCGGTACGCTCTCAATGTCTGTACGGGTTCGTCGAACTGTCAGAGGCTTGATTACACGGTCACGAACTTTTTCTGCCAACTTCTTGAAGTCTCTGATGTCTGCATCAGGATTGTTGCGTAGTTTTCTAAATTCAACAATCAGAGGAGCAAAGAATGCAGTTAGATTGCCGACGCCATCAATGGTGCAATGACGCGGGTCTTGGAACAAAAGAATCTCGTTGTATAGGTCAGCTGGGGTGTTGTTCATTGGCGTTGCCGATATGAGCATCACCTTTTTCTTGTAACCTGGGATGTTGCCAGTTTCCACACGGGGCATCTTGCAAATTTCCTGCAACTGCTCAAAGGCAGAGGTTGTATGACTACGGAATTTATGTGCCTCGTCCACCAACACAAGGTCGTATTCATCGGCATTCCAATAGTTATAGTTGTCTTCATCCAACACCTTTGACAGGCTTCCATTGCTGATGAAGTTTGCGTATTTGTCAATACCAAAGTCCTTGAAGGTTGTTTTCCAGTTCTGTTCAACAGCTGGAGGATAGACAACAAGAATCTTAGTATGGTCACGACCATTCTCTATCAAGAACTTCTTCGCAATCATAGTTGCTATGACTGTTTTACCAAGACCCACCACATCGGCAAGGAAGAAACCATCGTAGCGGATTAGTTTCTGATAACCTTCTATGACAGCATCCATCTGGTAGTCATACTTTGTGTAGCCTTCCGGCATGTCGAATGGGTCATCATTGTCTGTTTCTAATATTCGGTCAGAGAAATACTCCATGAGCATCTTGATATACAAGTCATATGGTGAGACATCGCCCTTCAGATATGTACGGTCAATAGAAGTCTTCAGATCATCGGCTGTAATCTCACAACCTTTCGCTTCTTCCCATAATTGTTCAAACTCATTCTTGGCAAATTGAACATCCTCATGCTGAGTCATCTTCACATTGAACTCATACTGTCGCTCTTCTGTAATGCCAAGACCGTTGCCTGACAGATTGCTGGAACCCGTTATAGCCATGCCTTGGGTGTACTGATTGAAATCGTCAGGGTAGAGTACATATATTTTTGCATGTATCTTCTTTGATGGATGTGCGCGTAGTTCTAACTTACCGTCAAGAAGGTCTTGCACCATCTGGAACATGCCATCCTCTATCTCTTTTTTGTAGTTTGAGCTTTCAATGTCCTTGCGAAACTGACGGAGACAGTCTTGCTTAACATCATCCTCTGCTCCAAAGAAAAGCTTGCCCTGTCTTGCAGCTTGTGCAATATATTTATCAACATCTATACCAATCAACACACGCACCTTTCCGATGTTGTCAAGGAAAGGACGTAGGGAGAAATAGCCTGATGCACGAAGGAAGCCAACAACTGCATCTAGATTTCGTATTTGAGGATTGTGCTGCAAGACGCCCTCAAACTCCTTCATTAGTGTATTCCCTTCTCTGTTTGTGAAGATGTGGGAATGGGTGTATTGTTCGTTGTTCATATATTTAGATTTTTATATGCTGATTAATGAAAAATGATGCTTGATAATAATTGAGAACGAATACATCAAGAATCAATCATTTGCCGATGCAGAAATGACTGAATATGTTGCCTAAAACCTCGTCGTTTGTCACTTCGCCGACTATCTCACCAAGGGCATTTATACACAGACGGAGATCTTCTGCCACCAAGTCGGTTGGAATGCCCTCTTCTAAGGATTCTTTTGCCCTGCGGAGTGATGATAGCGATTGACTTAGGGCGTCAACATGACGCATGTTTGTAACTATCACATCATGTTCGCCATAGCCGTCCATAAGAGTGTAGTCAAGCAATTTGGATTCTATCGAATTGACATTCATTCCACTCTTAGCACTTATGAATATCGTCTCATCGGGGTTGATGCCAGAGTGTTCATACAGGTCGTTAAATGTAGCATATAAAACTGTCTCTTCTACCAAGTCGCATTTGTTCACAACCACAATAAGCGACTTGGAATCCAAGTGAGGCATTATTCGATTACGGATTTCTGTAAAGGTATGTGTAATGTCGGTGGCGTCAATCAGCCATAACACGATTTGAGCTTCGTCTATCTTCTTGAATGTCCGTTCTATACCTATGTGTTCGATTGAGTCGTTCGTCTCACGAATCCCGGCTGTGTCTATAAATCGGAACAGTGTGCCGTCTATTATGATGGTGTCTTCTATTGTGTCACGTGTTGTGCCATGAATATCGCTGACTATAGCACGGTCGTCGTGAAGCAGCTGGTTGAGCAATGTGCTTTTGCCAACATTTGTCTCACCGATTATCGCTACAGGGATTCCGTTCTTCAAGGCGTTACCAACTTTAAACGAGTCCAAAAGGTGGGATAGGGTGGAGTCTATGGCTCTAAATAGTGACATCATCTCTGTGCGGTCGGCAAATTCTACGTCTTCTTCACTGAAATCCAATTCCAATTCCATCAAACTTGTCAGATGAACAAGCTTGTCGCGGAGTTTGCGCAACTCTTGACTGAATCCGCCGCGCATCTGATTCATTGCCATACGGTGAGTGGCGGCATTGCTTGAAGATATCAGGTCTGCTACAGCTTCTGCTTGACTCAAATCCAGCTTGCCGTTTAAAAAGGCACGTTGGGTGTATTCGCCAGGACGAGCAAGCACACAACCATGAGACAATAGCAAATCAAGCACCTTCTGAAGTATATATGATGAACCGTGACACATTATCTCCACGCTGTCCTCGCCGGTATAGCTGTGAGGATGATTGTAGCTGATTGCAACAACCTCGTCTATTATCGACTCTGAATTCTCTGTATCTACTATTGTGCCATATCGGGCCCTACGAAATTCTCCTTCAGATAATGATTTACCACCATTTGCCGGCCTGAATATCTTGTCACATATTGATATTGATTGCTCACCCGATATTCTGACAATTCCTATCGCACCGCCATGAGCAGTCGATATAGCGCATATCGTACTCATCCTTTAATGATTTCTTAATTGTTTTATACTAAAACCACAAACAACTCGTCAACTGAAATAGCCAAACGGCTAAATATCCAAACAAATCTTAAATCTTAAATCCTTAAATCTTAAATTCTTAAATCCTTAAATCTTAAATATACTATATCTTATCCAGTACAATTTTAATCAAATCGTCTATCTGGTTCTTATAACCGGTATTTGCCACTTTTGCCACACGGTTGGCTATCACCATGCAAACTGTCATTGCCCTGTGACCAAGTAAGGCGGATAAGCCGGCTATAGCACTCGACTCCATTTCAAAATTTGTGATCTTATGGCCTTTATATTCAAAACTCTCTACCTTTGAATTCTGATCAGGATCGGCTAGGGGAATACGCAATTCTCGACCTTGCGGACCGAAGAAACCACCACACGCAATTGTCACTCCCTTTACCATTCCTAAAGTAGGGTCATATATGCGGTCAATTAGTTCTTTGTTGTTGTCTATAACGTATGGTGCACACAGCTGAGGATTCCAGTTCATGTGTTTCTTGAACGCTTCCTCAAATTCTAAGTCGCACACTTCGTTCCGGCCTGCATAAAAATTTAGCAAACCATCGAAACCTATACTCTTCTCTGAACAAATGAACGTGCCGGTTGGACAGTTGGGTTGAAGACCTCCGCAAGTACCAATCCGAACTATCTCCATACTGGTCAACTTCTCCTTCTGTTTACGTGTGTTGAAATCTATGTTCTTTAAGGCGTCAAGCTCATTCACCACTATATCACAGTTGTCACAACCGATGCCAGTCGAAGTCACTGTGATGCGTTTCCCTTTGTAACTGCCTGTTATACTGTGAAATTCACGGCTCTCCACCTCACATTCCTTTGTGTCAAAATGGGAAGCTATGGTTGTCACTCTTCCTGGATCACCGCATAATATAACCTTGTCGGCTAATTGTTCTGGGCGAAGATGCAAATGAAATACACTGCCATCTTCATTTATTAGCAATTCTGAGGCTTCAAAAATCTTTGTTTTCATAGTAATATCTTTTATTCGTTTATATTCATTTTTTTTATATTGGTTCATTTCTGATCTATGTTTTTATATACATGCACTATTGAACCTTTATTCTTATTCATCCATCAGAAACATCGGATCCCATGCCGGAAGACGCTCTGGTGCCTGAGATAAGAGGGATAATATGTCTGGAGTGCAATATTTCTTGTTAACCACCAGGCGGAACATGTACTCGCAAAACCATTCGTGGGTCATTATCAAGTAACCGGAATAACCGTAGCTCGGACCCCAGCTGTTCTCTACTTTCCATTTTAAGGGCTGGCCGGATTCGTCCAAATCTACTGCTACTAAAGTCATCGCGTGGGACGAACCGGAATCGTGAGTCTCTATGCGTTGCTTCTTGCTCATGCCGAACGTTGTACCAAACAGACTCTCGTAATCGTAGTTGTTCAAGTCAAGCAAACCAGTACTGCGGTTAAGTTGCTTGCCTACGTCACAACTGAAATACATCGGCACACTGTCTTGTAATGATGCTATAGCTATAGAGGACAACTCGTTGATGTCAAGGTTCAAGTAAAGCCAGTTGTGACCGTCATAGCAATGGCGGTCCATGTCTATCTCGTACACTTTGTTGTAGGGACGGCTAGGATCATTCATCAGCATTACATAGTCACGGTTTAAATCTTCACCAGGACGGATGATCTCTTCAAAGAATTCTTTCGGAGTATAACGCTTCGGAGCATACAGATATTTTCCCTTGCTATCTTTGGGGGCCCAGGTAAATTCTTTCACAGGTTCACCATATGCAAGGCAAAGCATCTTGTAAACCACCTTCAGTTGTTCCGTTTTATAACGCTCCAATTCTGCCACGCTTGCTCCATTTGCACTCTTCTCGCGAAGCACTATTGCTATCTCACGAAGCTTGCGCTTCAAATGACCGTTGAATTCACTCGTATTATTGGACACATAGGTCTCTGGCATCACATCCTTAGGAACCAAACCGTATTTTGTGCATAAGTCTGCTACACCGGTGTATGTACCACCATCCGAAATGGGATTGCTCAGCAACCACTGGACTTTTTGAGAATCTAAAGACAAGTCACGGGTGTCTATAATCGATTGAAGAAACAGATTACTTTTCTCCAACTGGTCGTAGAAAAACAGGTACACATGGCTGAACATGAAATTGCTGTTTCCATATTTCTTCATTGCTTCATTGCGAAGTACATTCAGACCGGTGAAGAGCCAGCAACGACCCGAACTGGCCTGGTCGCTTATACCGCTATTCAAGGCTTCTACTGAAAACCATGTGTCTGTCGAGCTTGGATTATTGCTGTTCAAGGCTATCTTGTTGATCGAATTGCTCTGGATTGCATTACCTATCGCCTTGGAGCTGCCACTCATCTCAAAGCTCGACTCTAATGATGATAGAACTTCAGGAGTTAGCGACTCTTGAGAATGCGACTCTAGAGTATATAATGATATTAAAGGGATAAATAATAAGCGTTTCATATAAAATAACTGGTTTTAATTGCTTTCTTTTTGTCTTTCTCTAAACTTGCGATAGTTGTGTTACAAATATAAAAATATTTATTCAATTGGCAAAACTCAAACTTCTATTTTTTATCTGAATCCATTCTGAAAACTTCCTGATAAACTTTCTTAAATAAATGTCATGCTGAAAATTTTGACTCTTTCATTTTGAACTCTTTCCAACTTTTATTATCTTTGCATTATATAAATCGCATTCATTCATTTTTAGAGTTCTTATATTCAGTTTTTTATAATGATTACTATTTCAGATTTAGCCATTCAGTTCGGCAAGAGAGTGTTGTATAAAGATGTGAACATGAAGTTCACTAATGGAAATATTTATGGCGTTATAGGAGCTAATGGAGCAGGAAAGTCTACTCTGCTTAAAGCTATTAGCGGCGAATTGGAACCGGCTAAAGGTACCATTTCTCTCGGACCTGGAGAACGGTTGTCGGTGCTCTCTCAGGACCACTTTAAGTTCGACCAGTGTACTGTACTCAACACTGTTCTCATGGGACACACTGTGCTATGGGACATCATGCAGGAAAAAGATGCTATTTATGCTAAAGAGGAATTCTCTGATGAAGATGGTATCAGAGCTGCTGAACTTGAAGAGAAATTTGCTGAGATGGATGGGTGGAACGCTGAAAGTGATGCGGCAATTTTGCTAAGTGGACTTGGCATTAAGGAAAATCTACACGACAAACTCATGGGGGAATTGTCCGGTAAGGAAAAGGTCAGGGTTATGCTAGCACAAGCACTTTTTGGAAACCCGGATAACTTGCTACTTGATGAGCCTACTAACGACCTTGACCTCGAAACTGTGGCTTGGCTTGAAGATTATCTCGCAAATTTCGAACACACAGTACTTGTGGTTTCACACGACAGACACTTCCTCGATGCGGTTTCAACTCATACTATCGATATCGACTTCGGTAAAGTTTCTATGTTCGCCGGTAACTATTCTTTTTGGTATGAATCATCGCAATTGGCTCTTAAGCAAATGCAAAACCAGAAAGCTAAGGCCGAGGAAAAGAAAAAGGAACTTGAAGAATTTATCAGAAGATTCTCTGCAAATGCCGCTAAAAGTAAGCAAACTACCAGCAGAAAGAAAATGCTTGAAAAGCTCAACGTCGCTGAAATTCAGCCTTCTACAAGAAAATATCCTGGCATCATCTTCCAAATGGATAGGGAACCGGGTAACCAAATCCTTGAAGTCGAAGGACTTACTGCAATTGAAGAGGATGGAACGGTATTGTTTAAAGATCTTACGTTTACTGTTGAAAAAGGACAAAAAGTGGTGTTCTTGAGCAGAAATCCAAGAGCCATGACTGCACTTTTTGAAATTATTAATGGAAATAGACAGCCGCAGGCCGGTACTTTCAATTGGGGGGTTACTATCACAACAGCTTATCTGCCACTTGATAACTCACAATTCTTCCAGTCCGACCTTAATCTCGTTGACTGGCTCGCACAATTCGGAGAAGGAAATGACGTCTTTTTTAAAGGATATCTCGGAAGAATGCTCTTCTCTGGTGAAGAAGTCTTGAAAAAAGTCAATGTCTTGTCGGGAGGAGAGAAGATGAGATGTATGATCGCCAGAATGCAATTGAAAAATGCTAACTGCTTAATACTCGACACACCGACCAACCATCTCGACCTCGAATCTATTCAGGCTTTTAACAATAACTTGAAACTCTTTAAGGGAAATGTGCTCTTTGCTTCACACGACCATGAGTTTATACAGACTGTTGCTAACCGTATTATTGAACTCACACCTAATGGATTTATAGATAAGCTTATGGAATACGATGAATATATGGCTTCTGACGCAATCGCTAAACTTAAGGAACAGCTGTATTCATAACCTCAATCGAATAAAACGAGAATCCGCCCGCTTAACTTTTATGGGCTGATTCTCTTTTTTGTTTTTGAATTTGTCTAATCTAAATGATATATTATGAAAAATATTGATTTTAAGTTCACCATGACTCTTAAAAATGATGATGAACTTGATGAATTGGAGAGAAAGTTGGTGGAAACGGCAAAGCAAGCCACATTCTCCAGCTATGCTCCTTATTCCAACTTTTCTGTCGGAGCTGCTCTTTTGTTGAGCAATGGGGAAATTGTTACTGGAGCAAATCAGGAAAACAGCGCATTCCCTTCTGGACTTTGTGCTGAAAGAACTGCAATTTTCTATGCAAATGCTAAATACCCTGACTCACCATTTGAATACCTCGTCATTGCGGCAAGAAATTCTGAGGGAAAATTCACGCAAGAACCGGTATATCCTTGCGGAGCTTGCAGACAAGTGTTTGTGGAAGTGGTCAGCAGATTCAAGAAAACTTTCAAAGTGCTCCTATATGGAACCAAAGGTACATATGTTATCGATTCAGCACTCGATCTGATGCCTCTCTCATTTGATGCTTCCTATTTGTAATATACTGCAAATCACCCGATTATCTACTTCTTGCCATGAAACCTAAAAGCATTTGCCTTTTACTATTGCTCGTTAATATCTGCTATGCTACAGCGCAAAGAAGGAGCCAGTTGTTTGAAGACTATATATTGAAATATAAGAAATTTGCTTTGCAGCAAATGGATAGACACCGGATTCCTGCCAGCATCACACTCGCTCAAGGATTATTGGAAAGTGGTGCAGGAACCAGTACGCTTGCCAAAGAAACAAATAACCATTTTGGTATAAAGAAGGGGGCGAATTGGAATGGACCTGTTTATGAACACCCCGACGATTCACAACACGACCTCTTCAGAGTTTATGATAATGTGGGGCAAAGCTATGAAGACCACTCGGCGATTCTCCTTAAACCCAGATATCAGAAATTGTTCAACCTCGATATCCTGGATTATAAAGGATGGGCGAGGGGATTGAAAGAATGTGGATATGCCACAAGCCCTACTTACGCTGAAAGGCTCATCAATATTGTCGAAACTTATGAGCTTTTTAAAATCGATAGGGAATACTTGGCGAATAACAATTTTGATGATAATTACATTCTTAACGAACATAATCCGGGTTACAACAATAATCCGGGTTTTTTAAATAATAACAATCATAATAATAGGGTCAATACTCATAATCAATTCCGAAAATTCACTGAGAATAATGGCATTCCTTGTGTCATTGCTTTGGAAAACGACAACTGGTATTCACTTGCTGAAGAGCTCGGAATAAAGCTGAAACGTCTGCTGAAGTTCAATGAGGCTAATGTCAACGTTAAGATAAATAGGGGGGATTTCATCTATCTGGCTAAGAAAGCAAAGAAAGGACCTAAATATATGAAACATAAATGGCATAAAGTCGCAACTGGGGAAAATATGTATTTTATCGCTCAGTTCTACGGAATCAGAATTCATAACCTCTACAAGATGAATTTTAAATCACCCGATTATGTACCAAGAGTCGGAGATCTCTTGAAAGTCAGATAACTTACTCAATATGTTTCTATAAAAACAAGGGCGTGCCAATATCTTGACACGCCCTTTAACTTTCAAATGAAGCGGTTATGAAACTTCATCAATGTAGTTCTATCTCTTCGGTCATGTTTATCTCTTTACCTGACTTGTCGGTAAACTGATACTGAAGAAAACCCAATTTCTGACTTGGAATTATCTTTAGACCAAAACCATAACGCATTTGCCACCTACGATATAAAGATATAATACCGCTTTGGATATATGCGCATACGTAAGGATGAACATATAAGTGAAGCTTTTTATTACCAAGATTATTCATCAGATAGTCTATCTTACCTTCTAATGTGTCGGTAAATAAGATGGAGGACTTTATTGTGCCTTTACCCATACAGGTCGGACAAACCTCATCTACATTGACATCTATCGCCGGACGTACGCGCTGACGTGTTATCTGCATCAATCCAAATTTCGACAATGGAAGGATGTTGTGCTTTGCACGGTCATTTCGCATCAATTCTGTCATGTGCTCATAGAGCTTCTGACGATGTTCGCTACTGTCCATGTCGATAAAGTCTATCACTATGATGCCGCCCATGTCACGCAAACGGAATTGACGAGCCAATTCTTCTGCGGCACCCATGTTCACTTCAAAAGCATTCGCCTCTTGATTGTCGACGCCACGATTACGGTTTCCGCTGTTGACGTCTACTACATGAAGCGCTTCGGTATGCTCTATTATCAAATAGGCGCCCTTCTTGAAACTCACCGTCTTGCCAAAACCGCTCTTTATCTGTTTTGTTACATTGAAATTATCGAATATAGGCAATTTGCCTGTATACAATTTAACAATGTTTTCACGATCAGGAGCTATCAATGACACGTATTTCTTTACGGATTTGAATACTTCGGAATCATTGACGTGGATACTTTCGTAAGATGGATTAAATAAATCTCGAAGTATCGACACGGTTCGACTCGTCTCTTCATGACATAAAGAAGGAAAGTGACTCTGCTTCTGAATGCTTTTTAAACAATGTGACCAAGTCTCAAGAAGAATAGACAACTCTTTGTCTAAATCGGCTACACGATGACCTTCGGCTACAGTGCGGACTATTACGCCAAAGTTGCGGGGCTTGATACTCTGGATAAGTTGCTTCAATCGTGCGCGTTCTTCTCCTGACTTAATTTTGGATGATACCGATACCTTCTCGCTGAAAGGAATCAGAACCAAATAACGGCCCGGAAAACTTAACTCGCACGTTAAACGAGGACCTTTTGTAGATATAGGCTCTTTAATAATCTGGACTAGCAACTCCTGACCTACATCTAACACATTCTGTATCTCACCGACTTTGGGCAAATCGGACTGAAGCTTCAGTTTGTCCATCGGAACCAAACGCTTACGGTCGCTCAGGACTTGCTTCGTGTATTTTTTTAAACTGAGGAAATTTATCCCCAAATCTTGGTAATGAAGAAATGCTTCGCGTTCATAACCGACTTCTACAAAACATGCATTCAAAGCAGGCATTACCTTTTTAACTTTGGCTGCATAAATGTTGCCAACTGAATAGTGGGTGTCGTTGCTTTCTTTCTGATACTCAACTAAACGTTGATCCTCGAGAAGAGCTATAGTCACCTCATTCGGCTGGGAGTCGATGATTAGTTCGCTATTCATCTCTAATCGGATTTTAAGGAATGTATATATTGGTAATTTGATTCATAATGAAGCATCTTAAAGCATCTTAAAGTATTACATACATATACTTTCCCATGATGGAACATTGTAGAACAGGGATTTTCTGCCTACCTAAATAAAAAACAGTTCTGTTTAACGCAATTGTGTGTCACAGAACTGTTTTATCTCTAAACAAGAATTCTTTTCGGAAGACTGTTGGTCTGATAAGCTTTATTTGCTCTTATGACGGTTCTTTCTCAGTCTCTTCTTACGCTTGTGAGTAGAAATCTTGTGTCTTTTCTTTTTCTTACCGTTTGGCATAGTCTGATATATTTAAATGGTTAATTGTGTTTGTTATATTATTTCAGCATTTCTGTGAAGCTCTTTGATGGCTTGAAAGCTGGAATGTTGTGCTCGGGAATAATCAATGTGGTATTCTTGCTGATGTTACGAGCGGTCTTCTGAGCACGCTTCTTTACTATAAAGCTACCAAAACCACGGAGAAATACATCCTCATTCTTAGATAATGATTTTTTTACTGTCTCCATGAAGGCTTCTACTGTGTTGAGAATCGTCAACTTGTCAATGCCTGTCTCTTTTGCAATTTCGTTTACAATGTCTGCTTTTGTCATTTTTCTAAAATGTTATGTTATTATTAATAATTAATGTGCGTTTTTTTACGACCTTTATTGTTGAGATATTCCTAAATTCGTTGAAAATGAATATTTTAACCCAAGCTTTATGAGTACCTCAACTTTTCGAATTGCAAATTTACTAAAAAAATGTAAGATGAAAAAATAATTGTACCTAAATTTTTGAAAAACAAGAAAAAAACAATGTTTAAAAGACAAATTTTTATTTTCTATAAATCTTTTATCATTATTTTTATCCTATTTCAAGATTTATCATTCTTTTTTATTAACTTTGCACTATAATTCAACAACGATTAGTGTAATTCTTTATCGTATGTACAATAAATTTAAAGGTATGGGCACGGCACTTATTACTCCTTTTAATCAAAAAGGAGAAGTGGATTACGATGCTCTTAAAAGATTGTTGCAATACCAGTTGTCGAATGGAGTAGATTTCCTTTGTATTCTTGCTACTACGGCTGAAACTCCATGTCTCACACTCGAAGAAAAGAGAAATATTAAAGAACTGGTTATCAGTGTCGTCAACGGTTCGGTGCCTATTCTAATGGGATGTGGGGGGAACAACACCAAAGCTGTTTTAAACGAGCTGCAAAATGAAAATTTTGAAGGCATCGACGGAGTTCTTAGTGTATGCCCTTACTATAATAAACCCTCACAAGAAGGTATTTACCAGCATTTCAAGGCTATTGCTGAAGCTACAAAGCTGCCTGTTGTGCTTTATAATGTGCCTGGCAGAACCGGGGTCAATATTTCATCCACAACTACCCTAAGATTAGCTAGAGATTGTGAAAATGTTGTCGCTATTAAAGAAGCCAGTGGAAATTTCACACAAATTGATGACATAATTAAGAATAAACCTTTCAATTTCGATGTGCTTTCTGGCGACGATGGAATTACATTCCCACTGCTGACTCTGGGTGCACATGGAGTAATTAGTGTTATCGGTAACGCATTGCCTAAGGAGTTTAGCAAAATGGTAAGACTCGCTCTTAATGGCGATTTCCCTTCTGCATTAACCATTCATCATAAATTCACAGAACTTTTCAAACTACTATTTGTGGATGGAAACCCGGCTGGAGTGAAGGCTATGCTCAACAATATGGGATTTATAGAAAACGAACTCAGATTGCCCCTGGTACCGGCCAAAATCACTACTATGGGCGAAATAGCTGCTATAATTAAGGAACTTAATATTAAATGTTGAAAGTGCGGAAGCGATTTAAAATGCCCATATATATCAGACTATTTAATTGACTCCTTAAAAAAAATCTCTCTTCCTTTGCTCGTTAACAAAAAAAATGCTAACTTTGCAAACTGAAACCATTACACATGATAATTGTTACCAGCAATTACTAATTTTTAATAAAAAAACAATGAAAAAAGGTATACACCCAGAGAATTATAGACCGGTTCTTTTTAAAGATATGTCTAACGGTGACGTTTTCCTTTCACAGTCTACCGCTAAATCAAATGAGACTGAAGTTTATGAAGGTGTTGAATATCCGCTTGTTAAGCTCGAAATTTCATCTTCTTCACACCCTTTCTATACTGGTAAGGCTAAACTCGTCGATACTGCTGGACGTGTTGACAAGTTCCTCAACAGATACAAAGTGGCTACTAAGAAATAAGGTTAAATTCTACTTCGGTTTTTGAAATAATGCCTCAACTTTTAGCGTTGGGGCGTTTTTTATTTAATTATTCTTAATCTATGGGAGTTTTTTCAACCTTTATTTATATCTTTGTCCCAAAATTCTAATTTCTATATTATATGTTACCGGTTGGACACATTCTTAATAAACGCTACAAAATTCAGAAACACATCGCTTCTGGAGGGTTTGGTAATACATATGCTGCTGAAAATCTCTTCGATAATTCTGTTGTGGCTGTCAAGGAGTTCTTCATGAAAGGTATTAATGAATATGATCAGAATTTCATGGTTTTTGTTAAGGATAAGGATAGCGAAGAACTTTTCTACGGACAAAGAAATAAATTCATAAGAGAAGCGCAGACGTTGGCTTGTCTTAATAATTCACATATTGTTAGGGTGTTCGATAGTTTCAATGAAAACAATACGGCATATTATGTCATGGAATTCTTGAAAGGTGACACGCTGGCTCAAATCATTGAAAACAACAAAATGCCTATCGAAGAGCATGCGGCTACTAATTTGCTCGTTCAAGCACTGGATGCTCTCATGGAGATTCATAAAAAGAACATCATACACCTCGACATTAAACCGGCTAATATAATCGTCGACCAGAAGGGCACTGTGAAGATTATCGATTTCGGAGCATCTAAAATGAGGTCGACTTCTACCGAAACTATCGCTACTTACACTCCTGCTTATGCCCCTATTGAATTGCAGCAACAGCAACTCGAACAACTGGGACCTTGGACCGACATTTATTCTCTGGGAGCTACTTTCTATTTCCTCTTGATGGCAAAAAAACCTCCACTGGCAGCCGATATTATCAACTTGAAGGATAAGGCATTTGTTTTCAATAACAACATTTCTGATAGAGCGAAAAAGCTTATTAAATGGATGATGCAGCCGGCCATAGCTAACAGACCGAAAAACGTTATACAAATATTTGACTTCCTTGAGAATGGCATTATGCCTGACTATGCTGCCGATAATACGATTACGCCACAATCAAATAACGGTACTGTCTATCCTCAAAATATGCCTCAAACCAACAGCTATGTTAATCCTTCACCATACAACCCCTCATTCCCGCAACAGAATGGGCGAAATACAGGATTTAATAATAGGGAGGGAGATAACCGGAAAAGCTCTAATGGTTGTATATGGACTGCTGTAGTCCTGCTGATTGTTATTATATCTACGGCTTTTATTCTCTGGAAAACTGGAGTAATAAAATTGGGATCTGATTTGAATTCTGTTGATTCCGTCAAATCCAATCAGCCTATAATTTATGACTATATGGCTGAGCAGGAATTGAAACTTTTCGAACAACTTGTGAATATATGCAATCAGACGGAGAGTGAACTGACCAATGTTCAGGATTTGGAGGAGCTGGAGAGTTTACAGGATGATTTCAAGCACAAAATCATAGACAAAATGAACGAAGAGCAGTTCCAGGGTGTTGACCTCTCAGATGAACACAATGATATTATAAACGCACATAAAGATACGCTTGACAAGAAATTTTCAGAAAAGAAAGAACAAATACAAGCCGAAATAGAACGGGCTGAGGAAGAAAGAAGACTGCAGGAAGAGGAGGAAGCGAGAATCAGAGAAGATTATGTGCAGGACTCCATCAGAAATGCAGAAGAGGAATTACAAGAACAAAACCAACAGGACGATGGATTCAGCACAGGATCAACTGTCGACATGGATGATTATAATTGACTGAACTTTTAAAATGGACTCGTAATTCAAGTTCCTCGAACTTACTCTGAACTTACTCTGAATACCACTTCAGTTTGCGGAATTGTTTCAGCACATCACATTTGCTCAAATAGGAAGCGGCGTCGTCTTTGTGCGATTCGTAATAGCTGTTAAGCATGCTTAAATATTGATATTGAAAACTTTCCGGATGAGGGTTCATGTAGGTTGTATGCTCATTGCCTTCTTCGTCATAATCTGTCTGGGAATCGGCCCATAAATCTATTGGAATGTAGGCTAATGCATATAGGCTCTTTCCCTTTAATTCTGCATCACGGCTCTTACTGCTTTCTTTCAGATAATACTTCGCCTTTTCAACGAAGTCACATTCATATTCATAGCGGGGCTCGTCCAATACTACACTCTTACTATAAGAACTCAACCACCAGCAGTCACCTTTAAAAGACGCCTGATAATAGGCTGTCCCTAATTTGTAGGCCATTTGACAGCGGGATTCACTGTCTGTGCTCGATTTAAACGAGCGCTCTAAGTCTAATATAGTGCGACAGAAATCTATTTTCGGGTTGCTCGTGAATTTGAATTTACTGATACCTTCCATGTCCTCCTTTGAATACTGACGGTCAAACCAGCATTCTTTGAGGTAATCACGGCTGTGCATGTAGTAACTCGTATTCAACTTGTTTAAGTAAGATAAATCCACTTTCTCTAAATAGGCTATCGCCTCAGAGAATTTGCCCTCTGATATGTATTTAGTACCTATTATATCATTGAAAAAATTTGAGTCTTTATATACTCGTGAGCATATGTATGCCGACAAACTGTCTGTGTGAGCCGTAGTCAGATATTTATAATATGAAACACAGTCGGAAGCATTCAACGGATATAAATACAGATTCATATACTCGTCATTGAAGTCATCGTTCCATGTGGCTTCACCTAACGACGACAGACGCTTTGAAGAACGGATATGATATGGACTGCGGATCACGTCCAACTCCTTGTAAAAACCGGCAACTGCAAGCGATAGGTTTTTCTCGTTCCGTGAAGCTAATAGAGGATTCAGTGACTTCATTAATACGCGGTCATATGCATGGCTGAAACAATAACCTTCAGGAGTCTCATTGTCAATCTGGGATTCCAGCCATGATAATTCTTTCGAAAGCCATGAACGGTCACAGCTTGGATCGCTGCTGTTAATCAGTATGTTCACGCAACGACTGTTCGACTTTATACGTTCACTGCCTGCCAGAGATTGGCCAAGAGTGGAAACGGATTGGGCTTTCGGAAAATCTCTGTTTAAATAATATAGCATCGCTTCGGCGGTTGACCACATACAAGGATCGTTAACCTTTGGATTCGAAATCGCGTCTTCTGCTAATTTGTAAAAAGGAATACATTCCAATGAGATCGCTACCCTCTGGCCACGGTCGGAAAGTTGATCGTCATACAACTGGTCAAGACTTTCTTGAACACCATTCACATATCTCTCTATCAAATAAGGAAGTAGAGAGGAATTAGGATTCAGATAATATACATAGCGGATGCCATCTATGTTGATGTATTTATTCAGAAGCCAGTGAATACTTTCTTCATCACCCTGACGAACATATATCTCAGAGGATTTCTCCATGTTGCCTTCACGATATAAGGAACCGGCATAGATGTTCTCCATCATCCTGCGAAATACATTGTCTGGTAGATGGCACGCCTTGCTCTCCCAATATTTTTTTATCACGCCCCATTCGCCTAAAAGCATATTGCTGCGCATATATAGCAGGCTGTATTGAGAACGTAAGCGGTTGCCACTATAAGAATTCGACCTCTTCACCAAAGACCGTAATGTAGATTCGCGCGCTGACAAGTCGGATTCTTCCGGATAGTCCCAACTGTTTATATCACTGCAGATGTCAAGATATTGGTTCAGAGAATGAACATATTCTAGCATCTCTGTGTCATTCTGCTTTTTGATATAGCTCTCAAGCCCATGTATATCATAAACTGGGTATTCCTCATATAAGCCCTTTGTGTAGTCTTGCCAGAACTTGTCAATGTCTGACTTGAAGATATTCTGGTCATAACTCCTGTTCACATAGCTGAGCATATAATAATTGTGAGTCGGATATTCCATCAAACATCCGAATGCTGAAGCATTAAATAGGAGAAAAAATAAAATGGCTGAGATGTAGCTCTTCTTGATGAACATCATATGGGTTGACTCTTAATTGTGTGTATTTTGGTTTCAGCTGGTTGTAACATTTTAGTTGATGTCTGCGGCTTTCTCGTCTTAGAGTTTCGTTTAATTCTTGTCGACTCTATTTCTATTTTTCGTCAGAATAATAATGTGATTTCATCAAATGAAATGCAGATTTAGTCAGATATATACGTGTTCTCCATCCATGACAGCTGCTTGCGATGTCCGGTAATGTCTAAATGAATGTCCCATGATTTGTTGTCATTATAGTAATCCAACACCGCAGAATTCTTCGTCAGCTTCGACACTTCCATGTCTACGGCTATCGTATCGCCGTTTTTAAGTAGTAGATTACCGTTATTGCGGAATGTCAGTACGTCTGAACTGATAGGATCTACAAATCGGTTGGACACCAACATGTTTCTTACCGACTGTTCGGTCGTCAATTGCAAAGTGGTGCTCGGACGGACTTCATATTCAGAAGATTCCGTATATGTGGAAGGGACAGGGTCACTGTAAACGTCGTCGTCATAGTCTGTATCGTCATCTTCCAACGGAGCAGGAGTCGGATGCTCTGGAATATTGATGCGTGGAAGGGAAGGGGAGAGGAGACTTATCTCATCTTCGTACAAGGTGTCCTGAACCAAGCTGTCTAAACTGTCTACGGCCACGAAATCCTGGTTTATTATCGGACGCTCGCTTGGTAGCGAATGCATTGGCTTAGGCTCGGGAGTCGTCATCTTTTTGTTAATCAGCCAAATAAGAATAAATAACATCAAGGCCAAAAATATAAGATACCCAATAGGAAGTTTACGCTTCTTCTTACGCTGTCGGGCTTGGCGGCCTTGAGACGATGAACTGGCGGCTGAACTCGAAGGAACTGTCGTCGATTCATCAGAAGTATTAGTGGCTGATTCTGCCGATGATGAGTCTGAAACGTCATCTCCCGATGAATCTGAAGGAAGAACTGCAGACTCTTCGGTTGATTCTGAATCTATATCTGGTATCGCATTTCCACAATGTATACAGAAGCGGGCATTCTCGGTCAACAATTTGCCGCATTGTGGACAATATCTCTTTGACATCTTTTCTATCATTTATGTTTCGATGGTTTCATACCATAGAATCTGAAACGGGTGTAAGTGGAATAATGCATCTTAACGTGAGATGGAATCAAGCTGAACATGAGACGAAATCATGCACCTTTACGAGATGGAATCATGCACCTTTACGTGAGATGGAATCATGCACCTGTAATTGTCAATATATCCACAATACCCTTATATTTTGCAATTCTTGTCTTCTATGAAGGATATGAAAATTTCGAAAGTTTATTTCTTTATTTTAAAACTTAAAATCTATATCAATTATTGTGCAAATATATAATTTAATTTATAAATATTCAACCGATTTCTATTTTTTTTATAATCATTTGTGAAAAATATATTATAAAAAATCTTTATAACCTCAATAATCCCACAACAATCATTTGATTTTAGTCATTACTTTTATGTTATTTATATGTTATTTAAACTAAATTCTAACATTTTCTTTTGTCACATTAAAAAAAAAGTGTAAATTTGCACTCGATTTTCAAAAAACGATGGACCGGTAGCTCAGCTGGATAGAGCAACAGCCTTCTAAGCTGTGGGTCTTGGGTTCGAATCCCAACCGGTTCACAAAATAAAGGGTGAACAAAATTTGGAAAGCTTGCTTTCATAAATGAATGTTCACCCTTTATTTTGTTAGAAAGCCCGTGGCATGGCGAGGGATATGTGAAGCAAGCCCCAACTGGTTCACACTGAAAATCAAGCACTTACGCATTCCTCGCAAGTGCTTTTTTCATGTCTGCGTAAACAAATGGCTTTAGTTGGCGATTTTGGCTCAAAAAATCTTATCGAGTTTCATAGAGTATTTTATCCATTCGTTATCATACAGGAAATCTTTATTTCTGCACAGAAATTGGGGCTCCGTAGGTCAAAACAGATGCTTAAACACCAAAATCATCACATAAATGTTATATTTCCGTAAAAAAATTACGGAAATTAAAAACTTTATTGTATATTTGCCACAGAAATTTAAAAGAATAAGGTTATGCTCATCAAATTTGCCGTAAAAAACTTCCGTGGTTTTGCCGAAAGAATAGAATGGGACTTATCACATCCCAGCAATTACTCTTTCAATACATACGCTGTTAAAGATGGAGTAATTAAGAATGGTATTATCTATGGACCAAATGGTTCAGGTAAGACTAACTTCAGTGTAGCACTATTCGATATAGTTAATCATCTTACACAGAAATCCAAGAAACCTGACTACTATCAGAACTTTGTCTATGGAGGTGATTCTAATTTGAACGTAGATTTTGAGTATATTTTTAAATTTGACGATCAAACAATTGAATACAAATACTCCAAGAATGTATTTGGAGTGCTTGTAAAGGAAGCGCTGATTGTTGATGGTGTGTCCGTATTCAAGCGGAGGATAGATACACTTGAACTCGATGAGAAACAATTCCCGATAAATCCAGATGCGAAGCGGAACCTGCAGATGAATGCCAACAGTATTTCTATAGTGAACTACCTGTTGACATCTTATCCTCTTGCCAAAGACCACTATTTGATTTGGATGCGCAACTTTGTCGATTCAATGTTATGGTTCAGATGCCTGAAGGTTAATGAATACATGGGATTTGACAACATGGTAACTATTCTTGACGAGTATATTATCAAAAACAGATTAGTTAAAGACTTTGCTGATTTCTTGCGGAAAATTAGTGGGCAAAAGTTTGAGTTTGTTCAGTCAAGGACAACGGACAAGATTCTGTTCTGCAAGATAGGGAATGGAGTAATTGCTTTTGACTTGATAGCTTCAACGGGTACACAGTCGTTGAAGTTGCTATACTTCTGGCTAAAAAAGATGAACGAAGCCTCTTTCGTCTTTATCGATGAATTCGATGCATTCTACCATTTCAAACTGGCCTTTGAAGTATGTAAGCAATTGTTCAATCTTAACTGTCAGGTCTTCACGTCATCTCACAATACCTATTTGATGACGAACGATCTGTTACGTCCGGACTGCAATTTCATCTTGCAGAACAACAAGATCAAGCCATTGCACGCTTGCACAGAGAAGGAACTGCGATTCGGGCATAATATTGAGAAACTATTCCGCGCTGGAGCATTTGAAGTATGATACTGTTTGTGTTTGAAGGCAAGGACGATAAGACTTATTTCGAGTCTATCAAACAGCTTTTCTTCCCAGAGAAGCTTGATACCTTCGTGTGCACGTACAATAGTAATATATATTCACTCTATACCAAGCTCATGGAGCATGATACTCTCAATGGAGCATTTGAAGTAGATACCGTATCTGTGCTTAAGGAGATTCTCCTTGAAAAGGGTGACGAAACGTTGAAAGACATTAGAGAGGACGAGGTATCTGAAATATACCTATTCTTCGACTATGATTTCCAAGAAAATGCCAGGACTCTCGAAGAGAACAACAAGAGGCTTTCAGAAATGCTGAAGTTCTTTACGGATGAAACAGCGAATGGTAAGTTGTATATCAATTACCCAATGGTAGAGTCGCTCCGCTATACAAAAGAGTTGCCTGACAACGACTATTGGACATACACCGTGACACGTCAACAATGCCAGGAGGTCAGATTCAAACGCCAAGTTCATGAATTCTCTTTCTATGGAGGAAACTTGGAATATATCATTCTTACCATCAAACCAGCTGATGACGAGACGAAAATACAAGAGAAGATGGACAATGCAAAGACGAATTGGAAGCATCTTGTTGTTATGAATGTCTGTAAGGCACATTTCATCTGTAACGATAAAAATGAAGTTCCTGATGAATCCGATAGTCAGTTGGCAGTCTTTACCAATCAACTCTCCAAATATGTCGAGACGGAAGAATGTAAAGTGGCAATTCTTAATGCATTCCCCATATTCCTGTTCGACTACTTTGGAAGAAAAATAATAAACGGAATCAAACTACCATAATTATGGCAAAGAAAGTAATAAAAGAAAAGGCAATAGAGGAGGCGTTATGGGAATCAGCCAACAAACTCCGTGGCTCCGTGGAACCATCGGAGTATAAGCACGTGGTGCTAAGTCTGATATTCCTGAAATATGCTCACGACCGTTTTACGGAACGACGCAATGAGCTGGTGGCAGAAGGCAAGGAGGCTTTTGCAGATAACCCCGTTTTTTACAATGCGAAGAATGTCTTTTATCTGGAGCCGGAGAGCCGTTGGGTTTTTCTGATTGAGAACGCCAAGCAGAATGATATTGCTATCAAGATAGATAAAGCACTGGCTAAGGTAGAGCAAAGCAACCCTACGTTGAAAGGAGCCCTGCCCAGCAATTACTATGCAGGGCTGTCGCTTGATCGCACAAAACTTGCTGCATTGCTTGACGAAATCAATAAAATTGACACGCTGAAAGACCCTGAGAATGATCTCATCGGTCGTGTATATGAATACTTCCTCGGCAAGTTTGCCATTGCCGAAGGTAAGGGTAAGGGCGAATACTATACGCCTAAGACCATCGTCAACCTGATAGCAGAGATGATAGAGCCTTATCGTGGTAAGATTTATGACCCTTGTTGTGGTTCTGGTGGTATGTTCGTGCAGAGTATGAAGTTCATTGAGGCTCATCACGGCAATAAGCGTGACATCTCTGTCTATGGACAGGAATATACCAATACCACCTACAAACTGGCAAAGATGAACCTTGCCATTCGTGGCATTGCCTGTAACCTGGGTGAGATGGCTGCCGATACGTTCCACAACGATCAGCACAAAGACCTGAAGGCAGATTTCATCATGGCTAATCCGCCATTCAATCAGAAGGCTTGGCGTGCAGAGAACGAACTGAAGGACGACCCTCGCTGGGCTGGATACGACGTACCTCCGACGAGTAATGCCAATTATGGTTGGATTCTGAACATTGTCAGCAAACTCTCAGCCAATGGTACGGCTGGTTTCCTTCTTGCCAATGGCGCTTTGAGTGGCGACGGCACAGAACTGGAAATCCGTAAGCAACTGCTTCAGAACCATTTGGTGGAGGCGATTGTTATTCTGCCTCGTAATATGTTCTATTCTACGGACATCAGCGTAACGCTTTGGATTCTCAATAACAACAAAAAGGCTCGCACGGTAGAGCAGAACGGCAAGATGGTTCGCTATCGCAATCGTGAGGACGAGGTACTGTTCATCGACCTGCGTCAGTGGGGAGAGCCGTTCGAGAAGAAATACATCCAGTTCTCAGCAGAGCAGATACAGAAGATAGCCGACAATTTCCACAACTGGCAACGTGTGGGGCACGAAGACACCTATCATGACGAGCCTGAATATTGCTACTCAGCCACCCTTGACGAGATTGAGAAGAAAGGCTGGAGTCTTGTGCCAAGCAAATACATCGAGTTCCGCAACCGCGATGAACAAATTGACTTCGACACTAAGATGAAGCAACTGCAAGCAGAAATGCGTGATCTCTTGCAACAGGAGAAAGAGAGCAAACAGCAGTTGAAAGACCTATTTAATTCATTAGGCTATGGACTCGAATAATCAAATCATCATATATCAGACTGATGACGGGCAGACACAGGTGGATGTCCGTATGCAGAACGATATGATTTGGCTGACTCGTCAGCAGATTGCCGTTCTTTTTGGGCGTGACTATAAGACAATCAGCAAACATATCAATAATGCGCTAAGGGAAGAATTGGCAGACTCTGTGGTAGTCGCAAAATTTGCGAATACCACTCAACATGGTGCAATAGAAGGTAAAACGCAGACTCATGAGATAGACTATTTCAACCTTGAAGTCATAACTTCTGTTGGATATCGAGTCAAGAGCAAGCGAGGTGTGCAGTTCCGTCAATGGGCGAACAATGTATTAAAGCAGTATCTCATTAAGGGCTATGCCGTCAGTGAGCGCATCCGTAAGGAGCAGATTGTGGAAATGCGCCAATTGGTCGGTATGCTTGGGCGCACCATTCAGAGCCAGCCACTGCTGTCTAACGACGAGACCAATGCCCTGTTTGAAGTGGTGACTGACTATACCTACGCCCTCGACACTCTCGACAACTACGACTACGAGCGGCTTACTATCAATAAGACCACAAAAGAAGAGCCGTTTCATGCCACTTATGAGAATGCCATGGAGGCTATTGATGGCTTGCGTAAGAAATTTGGTGGCTCTGTCATCTTTGGCAATGAGAAGGATGATTCTTTCAAAAGCAGTATCGGACAGATATATCAGACCTTTGGCGGAGAAGAGCTCTATCCCAGTGTGGAGGAGAAAGCCGCCATGCTGCTCTACCTCGTCACCAAGAACCACTCATTCAGCGACGGTAACAAGCGCATTGCCGCCACGCTGTTCCTCTGGTTCCTGAACAATAATCACGTTTTTATTATCCAGACGGTAGCAAGCGCATTGCTGACAGTACCCTCGTTGCCCTCACGCTGATGATTGCCGAGAGCAGGACGGAGGAGAAGGATGTCATGGTAAAAGTTGTTGTCAATCTGATAAACAAAAACAACGATGAGTAAAGCGGAATACAAACGTTTAGGCGACTATATCAGAGAGGTGAATGTTCGTAATCGGGAGTTGAAGGTTACGATCTTGTTGGGTGTGAGCATATCGAAGGAGTTCATGCCCTCGATTGCTAATACGATTGGCACAGATATGTCAACCTACAAGATTGTGGAGCGAGGTCAGTTTGCTTACGGCCCTGTCACTTCACGCAATGGCGATAAGGTATCTATTGCTTTGTTGGATGGTTACGATGATGCCATTATTTCTCAAGCATATACAGTTTTTGAAGTTGTTGACCACGAACAGTTGTTACCAGAGTATTTGATGATGTGGTTCCGTCGTCCCGAGTTTGACCGTTATGCGCGTTTCCATTCACATGGAAGTGCTCGTGAGATATTCGATTGGGACGAACTTTGTGATGTTATGCTCCCCATCCCCTCTATCACTCGCCAGCGTGAAATCGTATCAGAATACGAAACGTTGACCAACCGCATCCGTCTCAACAATCAAATGATTCAGCACCTCGAAGCCACCGCCCAAGCCCTCTACCGCAAAACCTTCGTCGATAACATCGACAAAGAAAACCTCCCCGAAGGCTGGAGAATGGGAACGATTGGGGAGATATTGGAAAAGTTCATACGTGGACCTTTCGGATCTGCTTTAAAGAAAGAGGATATGCAGGCGGGAGGCATACCTGTGTATGAACAGCAACACGTAATTGATGAACACATAAGGTTTAGATACTATATTTCCGAAGCAAAATATGAATCACTAAAAAGGTTCACTGTTAAGAAGAATGATTTGGTTATAAGTTGTAGTGGGACGATTGGTAAAATAAAACAGATTAGCGACAACGACCCAGCAGGGATTATAAACCAAGCACTATTAATACTACGTGTTAATATACATAAGTATTCTCCAATATTGTTGCGCTATTTTCTTTTGTCGGGAGAAGGGCACAATATGCTTTTGGAGGATGCGCATGGGAGTGCACAGATCAATATTGCAAAGAAAGAAGTTATAGAAAGCATACCAATATTGACTCCTAAGAGTAAGATATTAAATGAAATAGATGGGCAATTGAAAATAATTGATTGTAGAATTTGTTTGTACAAACAAGAAAACTCGAAACTAACTGAATTACAGTCTTTGCTTTTGGCGAAGATGGGGCAATAAATGATAAAGTATTATGAAAGATTTAAGATCGTTTATTGAATATGAAGAAAGAGTCGTTTCATTATTAAAAGATGAGATTACGAGTGATAATGGTGTAACGAAAATCCTAAAATTTGACTATCCGTTTCGTGCTAAAGGGAAATTTTGGAGGTTTGATTTGGTTGAGTTAGATAACGATGACAACATCTTGAAAGTATATGAAGTAAAGACTCTCACAGCCGTCAAGTCCAATTTTAATTACATAAAACATCAATTACAGGTTTATCAACATTATACGAAGGCTAATGTTTATCTTGTCTATCTCGATGAGAATGAGAAACTAATAATAAGAGATCTAAATGGCTTAGTATCATTAAAGGATAAGAGGAAAGAGACTAAACCAATAAAAGTTAAATCTTTCTCTGATTTCTATAGCAGTCTCAAAAATATATGCAGTAATGAGAATGCTGGTGTACAATATTTCTTCAGAGGACATTCTGACCATAATTATAATTCAATCCCTAGCATATTTAGAAATAATAATATTATACATGAAAAAAGAATGTATCATGAGGCTATTCGGAAAAATCCTTCAGAGTTTTCAGAAGAAATGAGTACGTTTGACAAATTAGTCAAGATGCAACATTATGAGTTGCCAACGCGTTTGTTAGATATTACTTCTAATCCATTAGTTGCGTTATACTTTGCCTGCAAAGGAAGCGATAGACAAGATGGAGCTTTTCTGATTTTTTCCATGGTGAATGAGCAGATAAAGTATTATGATAGTGACTCTGTATGTATTTTAGCCAATTTGGCAAAATGCTCTACTGATTTTTCTTTTTCTAGAGACAAAGAGTCTTTTGTTTATGATATTCAACAAGACAAACCCAATTTCAATGGGAAATATTTATATGCTGAAGCAACTAAAGAGGTGTTCTGTGTCATGCCAAAACTAAATAATGAAAGAATAATTCGTCAACAAGGGGCATTCTTTATATTCGGGCAAGGAGGAACAAAGGATAAACCTGCCACTTTCAAAGACCAACCTCAAATTATTATAGTTGATGCAGACTCTAAAAAGAGTATTCTCAAAGAGTTGCAAGTTTTGGGAATAGATGAAGCTACGTTATTCCCTGAAACAGACAAGATAATGAAGCAGATAAAATCAAAGTATGACAAATAGAATTACAGTCTTCGCTTATGGTGAAGATGGGGCAATAAAAATAAATAAAGATAAAGAATATGGCTTTAAGACCAAAACTGGAATTTTATACACTAAAGTTAGTGTCAAAAGATTTAGAGTATAAAACCTTTCGTGATTTCGCAATCGAAGAGTTGTACCAACGTCGTCCAAGTTCGGATGCCCAAATAATTAATAAATTGTTTGACCATTTTATGAATGGCTTAGTAACGGATATCGCAAAAGATAGAAGAATTAAGAAACAACTTAAACTAATTAAAACGGCTTCTAATAAGCACTTAGCAAACAGACCTGTTGTTAATGTTCAAAAGAATATCATATATGGAGTAATCAATGGAGGAAGATTTGGACGTGATGGAATGATGAGTGATTCTTCCGCAAATGCAGAAGATGCGAATGCGTTTGGCAAGAATAAGACCATCCTTCGCTATTACTATTTCCTTTTATATTTGCCATTAGATCATAGTGAAGGGTGCTTTATAATACATTCCAATAGTAAAGAAGAAACAATTACAGATATGTTTAAAGTTTATATTGAAAGACTATTTAAAGGAGGGAATTATAAGCGCCCTGCACTAAACATATTCTGCCCAAAATCATTCCAAGAAGAGTTTCAAAACGAGGCTATAATTAAATCTTTAGAGTTTAGTAATACTTATAGAGATGAAGTATTTACAGATGAAGGTATGAGAACGTACCAGCAATTGTATGATGTTAAAATAGAAATAAAGCCAAAAGACGGGGACATTCCGTTGACAGCGAAATCAAAGTTGGGAAATCTCTTACGTCAACTGGGCTTTTCTCGCCATAAGCATAACACAGACAGACTGACAAATTTTGACAGAAAGAAAATGACATTAAATAGTCCTTTCTCAAAAACTGATAGAACCTTTGATTTTGACGATGAAAACTTAAATGTAATTCCTGTCGTATATCTTGAAGGACGTATCAATCACTATAATGATGATGACACTCCGGAATTTAATGAACTTAATCAGCTTTGTCAGAATCTATTTCAAGACGAAGTGTTACCAGAGATAAGACCCGATTTATTTGAGCAAAACAATGAAGCCTAATATAGAACACTCATTTATTCATTTTGTTTATTCCAAGGCACGGGAAAGTGAAACCTTAGACATAAATAATCAAAGGAAATCCTTTGTTCGTAGGAATGGTAGGTTTTTACTTGCTTATCCCTTAACTGTGTTTGTGCTTTTTTCGCTTTCTGAAGGATATAATAATGAATTCCTTCAATTGGGTGCTTCTATTCTAGCCATTTTAATTGGACTATTTTTGACAGCATTAGTATTTGCTCTAGACAAGTTCTATATACCACCAAAGAAAAAAAGTGGAGATTATAAATTAGATTTAGTGGAAAATGAACAAACTCGGAATATTGAAGTCTCAATTGATGAAGTTGTTTTTGAGAATGCCAGAGAAAAACTATGGCAAAAACTATCTTTTCACTATGTTCAGAATTTCAATGTTTTAGTTGGTAAGAGTGTTATTGTTGGCATATGGGCTTTAGCCTTAATATGTATTAATGTGATGTATTTCGAATTCTTTAGAGTTGATATAGCGGATTATACATTCGTTCCAATTACGACACACTCAATACTGACATTCGGGAAGATACTATTGATAATTATTGTCAGATTCTTAATATGTTACTATATGATAGAAGTGTTTTACAACACGATAAGAATTATTAGTAGTATGGTTAATTTTATGTATGTTAGAATAAAGAAATGATTGGCAATCATCAGATTATGTCTGTTAGAATAAAGAAATGATTGGCAATCATCAGATATAGAAGTGTTGTTTGTTATACTTCGACGATGAATACACTGGTTAAGATACACAAGGAGCAGAGAACCAAGTACTGGCAATATATGTTTAAAGAACAAAACAATTGACGAAATGGATAAATTAGGAAAGATGATAAGAATTACCGATTTAAGGTCGGTATGGCCTCATGAGGCGAATGACTTCACGAGGTGGTTAGCGCAAGAGGATAATCTTACGCTGTTGGGTGATGCGATAGATATTGAGTTGGAACTGGAGGAAAGAGAATAGTCTGTCGGCAGTTTCTATGTGGATATCTTTGCAAAAGAAGTGGGCACTAATCGTCGTGTGATAATAGAGAATCAATTAGAAGATACCAATCACGACCATCTTGGCAAACTGATTACATACGCCTCAGGTAAAGGTGCAGAGGTTATAGTCTGGGTGGTGAAGCGAGCACGTGACGAACATCGTCAGGCAATAGAATGGCTTAATCAGCATACAGATAGCAACATTGGTTTCTTCTTGTTGGAAATAGAGTTATGGCAGATTGGTGACTCAGAAAAGGCACCACGCTTCAACATCGTAGAAAAACCCAATGATTGGACAAAGACGATGAAGTCTATTGAAGGACTATCCAATACCGATTTGCTGAAACTTGAATTTTGGACAGGTTTTAATGATGCGATGAGCAATAACAGTGATTTTACTCGCAATTTCCATGCACGAAAGGCGTCTCCTCAGCACTGGTATGATTTGAGCATCGGTAGTTCTGCATATCATGTAGGACTAACCATCAACACCCAAAAGCAAAACATAGGCACAGAGATATACATCAATGACGACAAAGAGTTGTTTGAGCGATTCAAAATGCATAAAGATGAAATCTCTACGATGTTGAATAGCGAAGTGGAATGGCGAGAGGCAAAGAAGGCTTGTCGCATATTCATTACTACCAATATCAATCCCAAGAAACGGGAATGTTGGCCAAAAGCCTATAATTGGTTCTTGGAGAAAGCTATCATCTATAAAGAAATCGCTTCGAAGTTTGGCGAATAGTAAGTAATCAAAACATTGAATTTATAGATTCTATTTTGAAAAATTGCAAATTTTACGCAGATTTTGTGGATAGAATATCGCTTTATTGGGATTTATCCGTATATTTGCAGCAAAAATATAATGCACTGATATGATACAGGAAATTAAAATTAAAAACTTTCTTTCATTTAAGGATGAAGTTAAATTCAGTTTTGAGGCTTCTAACGATAAGTTCGCGGAAGATTCTCAAGTAGTACAAATTAATGAGAACACAAGGCTTTTGCGCTTTGCAATTGTGTATGGTTATAATGCATCAGGTAAATCGAATCTATTGAGTGTATTTGATTTCTTGTATGATTTCTGGTTTTACAAGCCGAAAAACATGGACGAGACGACTGGAAGTATTCCATTTAAATTAGATCAACGATCCCCGAAAGAGCCATCTAAAATAGAATTGGTTTTTTATGTGGAAAATACAAAATACTGGTATCAATTGGAATTAGATGAACATCAAGTATATCTGGAAAAGTTATACTATTATAAAAGTACTCAACCAACAATGCTATTTGAAAGGAAACTTGAAAATGGTCAATCAGTTATCAATTTCAATCTGAAAGTTAATAATATAGTAAAAGAAAGCATTGCGGTATATTGTCTGAAAAACATGTCTTTTTTTGCAGCTCGAAATCAGGTAAATGCAAATATTCCACAAGTTGATGCTGCAATGGATTGGATGAAAACAAAAGTCATGCAAACAATATTCCCAGATATAGATTTAACAGGATATGCACAGAGAAAAACTTCTGACAATAGGGAGTTGATCACATATGTTCTTGATTTCTTACATGAAGCAGATTTTAATATTACAAATATAAAAACAGAGATAATCAGTCAGACTATATCTGATGAATTGACAAATATGGTCCTTGATTCTACCAAAATTCCAGATGAAGAGAAAGAACGTATTAAGAAAGAGAAAACAATAAAAAAATACCAGACAGGATTTGAACATACTGTAGAAAATGAAAGAGGTATTGAAACATATCTGTTTAGTTTTGAAAATAATGAGGAGTCCAGAGGTACAATAAGAACATTCGGCTTGGAAAGTGCTCTTTATAATGTGATACAAAGAAATGCATTTTTAGCAATTGATGAAGCAGAGACTTCTTTACATCCAAAACTTTTAGAGAAGATTCTTTATGAATATTTAAAGAGTCATTCAAAATCACAGATACTTGTTACTACACATAATGACGGGTTGCTGGATTTGGTAGATGATCTTATTAGAAAAGATTCCGTGTGGTTTTCTGAAAAGGACAAGGCTGGTGTAACGGATTTGTATAAACTGACAGATTTCAGAGGCGTAAACCGCTTATCGTCAATCAGAGAGGCTTATCGCAACAAACGGTTTGGGGCTACAATGAAGTAAAATGATGGAAGAAAGAGAATTAGCAGAAGTCGTTGAACAACAACAATATTTTGAGGCTGTGCCTGCTCTCTCACCAGAAGAAGATGAGGGAACAAGGGACATGGGACCGTTGTACCCATTCCTTATCAGTGGCGGAACCAATACCGAGCGCTATTACTTTACACATATAAATGACACAACAGGATATAAGTTCAATATCTTTCCAAAATATTTTGGAAATGAGGCCAGTTATACGGAGATATTCCCTGAAAGGATAAAGGACATCATTAAAAATAATGCTGGAGCAAAAATCTTTTGTGTGTTTGATTTAGATACTGTCTTTTGTAATGAGACTAATCAAAAAAAACACCAAACTTTTGAAGATAATCTCAGGCGAGAAATTGGTGAAGGGAGTGTCGTGTTATGCCCAAGTATGCCAAGCATTGAATACTGGTTCTTACTCCATTTTGAAAATTACACTGAACTAATTAAAAGTTGTGGAAGAAAATTGCAGAAGTTACTATCGCCCCACATGTTGCCATATTTCCTTGGTACAAACAAAAAGTTACTGAACCTACTAAAAGACAAGAAATATGTAGAAAGTCCTGATTGGGTAATTGAATTATGCAATGACGGAAAGTTGGAATTAGCCATTGAACGGGCAGAAAACAACATTAATGCGGCTGTAGTTGCTGATGAATTAAAGAACCAGTCTTATTCGTACGTTTATAAAGCATTTAAAGAGAGATAATGCCTATGTCACACTTTAACGAACATACGCTGGAGATGGCTATCATGGAACTGTTTGAGCAACAGGGCTACAGTTACGTGAATGGCGAGACGATACACAAAGAGCAGACGGAGGTGCTGCTGCGCGATGACTTGCGGATGTATCTGATGGACAGATATGTCGAGGAAGGCATTACGCCCTTGGAGGTGGAGCGAGTCATAGCGAAGCTGACGGCAGACAATGGTGCTCCGCTCTACGAGCAGAACGCACAGACGTATCGTCTGATGACAGAGGGCTTCGCCATCAAGCGTGAGGATGCCTCATTGTCAGACTTGTTCGTAGAAGTGATAGACTTTAAGGATGTTGACAGGAATATCTTCAAGATTGTCAACCAACTGGAGATAAAGGGGCTGGAACGACGTATCCCTGATGGTATCGTCTATGTGAACGGTCTGCCCGTAGTGGTGCTGGAGTTCAAGAGTGCCGTGAAGGAAGACACCACCATCATGAATGCCTATACACAGTTGACGGTGCGCTACCGAAGGGATATTCCAGAGTTGTTCCGTTATAATGCCTTCGTGGTCATTAGCGATGGGGTGAATAACAAATATGGCACACTATTCACGCCTTACGAATTCTTCTATGCTTGGCGCAAGGTGGAGCGAACAGACAAGGCAAACGACGGCATCGACTCCCTGCATACCATGATGGCAGGATTGTTCCGACGGGATAGGCTGCTGAGCGTAATGAAGGACTTCGTGTTCTTCCCTGACACTTCGAAGAGTGAAAGGAAGATAGTATGTCGCTATCCGCAGTTTTTCGCCACATACAGGCTTTACGAAAACATTTTGGAGCACTCGCATATCAACCTGCATGGCGACGGAAAGGGTGGCACATACTTTGGCACAACAGGCTGTGGCAAGAGTCTCACGATGCTGTTCCTTACTCGTATGTTGATGCGCAGTCGCCATTTGGCTTCGCCCACTATCGTGCTGATAACCGACCGCACAGACTTGGACGACCAACTTTCGGCACAGTTCGTGAATGCCAAGCAATTTATTGGTGATGAGACGGTGGTAAATGTAGAGACACGCGAAGAGTTGGGCAAGAAGTTGAGAGGACGAAAGAGCGGAGGTGTGTTCCTGACAACTATACAGAAGTTCAGCGAGGATCTCAACCTGTTGTCCGACCGTGCCAACATCATCTGCATCTCTGACGAAGCCCACCGTTCGCAGACGAATGTGGAACAGAATGTCACCATTACCGAAAAAGGCGTAAAGCGCAGCTATGGCTTTGCCAAGTATCTGCACGACTCGCTGCCTAATGCTACCTACGTAGGTTTCACGGGAACACCCATTGATGCCACGATAGATGTGTTTGGCGATGTGGTGGACAGCTACACGATGACGGAATCGGTGGCTGACGGCATCACCCGTCGTATCGTCTATGAAGGACGGGCTGCCAAGGTATTTGCCGACCCCAAACAGCTGGAGGCGATAGAGGCATATTATATGCAATGTGCTGAGCAAGGAGCCAACGAATACCAGATAGAGGAAAGCAAGAAGGCGGTGACGCAGATGAATAAGATTCTGGGCGACCCGAACCGATTGGCCGTGGTGGCACGGGACTTCATTGAGCATTATGAGAAGCGAATAGAGGAGGGGAGTACCGTTTGCGGCAAGGCGATGTTCGTATGCTCCAGCCGTGAAATTGCCTACGATTTGTATAAACAGATTATTGCCTTGCGTCCTGAATGGGAAGAGAAGATAGGTTCAGAAGACCAGACACCAGTAGAGCGCATACGATTGGTGATGACTCGTGAGAAGGACGATGAAGTGAAACTGCGTGAGCTGATTGGTTCTGACGAGGACCGTAGGGTGCTTGATGTGCTGTTTAAGAATCCCGACTCGAATTTCAAGATTGCTATCGTCGTGTCGATGTGGATAACGGGCTTTGATGTGCCCTGTCTCGACACGATGTATATTGACAAACCTTTGCAGAAGCACACGCTGGTACAGACCATTTCGAGGGTGAACCGTGTGTATGAAGGTAAGGATAAAGGACTAGTGGTGGACTACATCGGCATCAAAAGCAACATGAACAATGCGCTGAAACAGTATGCCGGCGGTGGTGACATGGATGATAACGTGGAAACTATCGAACAGAGTGTGACGATGGTAAAAGACGAATTGGATATCCTGCGCCGAATGTTCCATACTTTCGATTATAGCAAGTTCTCAATGGGAACACCGCTGGAACAGTTGGAATGTCTGAAACATGCGGCTGAGTTTGTGCAGGCTACGGAGAAATCGCAAAATCAGTTTATGGGACATGCCAAGAAACTGAAATCTGCTTTCAACCTCTGTTCCAACCATGAGGCAATCAGCGATAAGGATCGTGAGGACATACATTTCTTTATAGGAGTGAGGTCTATCATCTACAAACTAACAAAAGGTATTGCTCCCGATGCTTCACAAATGAACCGCAAGGTGAGCCGGATGATAGCAGAAGCCTTGCAGTCGGACGGAGTGGAGGAAGTGGCTCAGGTGAATGCGAATACAAAGGACCTGGACTTGCTGAGTGAAGACTATATGACGAGGTTGGAGAAACTGAAGTTGCCTAATACGAAGGTAAAGTTGATGGAAAAACTGCTTCGGACTGTCATTACCGACTTCAAGAAGGTCAATAAGATGAAGGGCGTGGATTTCACGAAACGCCTGAATGCGTTGGTGCAGAGATATAACGACCGTAGCGACAATGCCGTGTTTGCCGAAGAAGTGCTCAATGAAGTAGCCAAGCAGATGGCAGAACTGCTGAAGGAGGTAAACAAAGAGAAGAAGTCGTTCAAGGACTTAGGCATTACCTACGAGGAAAAAGCTTTCTATGATATCCTGAAAGAAATCGCTCATAAGTTCGGTTTTGAATACCCAGAAGACAAACTGCTGACGTTGGCAGCTGCCGTAAAGAAGATGGTGGATGACAAGTCGACATATACCGACTGGGCCAATCGTTCTGACATCAAAGCAGAACTGCAGATGGACTTGATTCTGATATTAGCAGAGCATGGCTATCCTCCAGTTCCGCAGGATGAGGTGTTCAAGGAAATTTTTGAGCAAGCGGAGAACTTCAAGAAATACGAACAAACAGATGACGAAGAGACGGGAAAAACAGCTCCAGTCATTTCTATGTATCCTCAATTTGAGGAAGAAGAAGGAATGATGATGGCTGCAGAGCCTTTCGAATGCTACAAATGGAACAGGTTCAATCAGAACATTATTGATTTCTTTGGTGGTGACAAGACCATTCTTATTGGATGTACTAAAAGTAAAAAGCAGAAAGACTGGATTCTCGCGCATAATATATATAATGTGAGGTTGGGTAAGACTAAGGGATCTATGGAAGAGCATAGAGAGATGTTTGGAAGAACGTCCTTGTTAGTCCTATATGAATTTGGTAAACCTGAAAAGCTGTCTACATATACTATTACAGGACATAAGGAGATGGGGAAAGACGAACTGAAGGCTATGGACTATCCCAACAAGAATCCGCGCAAGAGTTACATGACTTTCTCTATAGAACCACTTGACATCGATATAAGCCTTTTGACTAATCATTGTCTAATAGAAAAGTTGATAGACATTAATCCGGAAAATGCAAAAGGAACGCCTGTGTTTATAGAACCATGACTTCAAATAAATGAATATACTCTTAGATACCAATATCATCATCCCATTGGAAGATACAAGCAGAATTCTTGATTCTTCCTTTGCTGAACTTCGGAAACTATCCGCAGAACAGCAACATTGTTTGTATATTCACCCTATACAGTTTGAAGATATTAAACGTGATAAAAATTTAGAAAGGCAAAAAATTGTTTTGTCAAGATTGAAGCAGTATTCTCAAATAGACAATCCACCCATATTAACAGAAAAAGATTGTTTAAAGCTAGGATTATCTCAGTCTAATGATAACGATCGAGTTGACAATAATGTCTTATTTGCCTTATATCGTGGTGCTGTTCATCTCCTGGTCACAAATGACGAAGGGATACATAAAAAGGCTCAACAGATAGGTATACAGGATAAAGTATATCGGTTGGAGCAATTCCTACTTTTCTTACGACGCTACACAAAAGACCCTATCACATTTGGTTATACAGGAGTCAAAGAGGGACACTTATATGAAATAGACAAAAGCCAATCCTTTTTTGATTCGTTACGTCAATCATATGTCGGTTTTGATGAATGGTATCAAAAATGTGCATCGGAGCAACGTAAATGTTGGTATATTGAGGACTGGAGCGAGACTGGAACCGTTGTCGCAATATGTATATACAAGCATGAGCAGGATATTCCATTGACAGACGATGGCGAGTCTGTCTATGGAAAAATCTTGAAACTATGTACTTTTAAAGTTGATTCTAATGCAAGGGGTAAAAAGTTAGGAGAACGACTCTTATACATAGCTTTTGACTATTGTGTGAAGAACGATTTTGATTGGGTGTACTTACATACTTATGGAGAAGAACAAAAAACTCTTGTAGGACTATGTCAGGACTATGGTTTCTATTATTTAGGAAATTATAAACAAGATGAAGTTTATATCAAACCTATGAAGTTGAAAGACGATGGTAGTAAACCACTTGATTCTTTAATTCGTTATTATCCTTACTTTAAGGAAAACGACTCAGTCCAGAAATTCATTATACCAATTCAACCAAAATATCATGAGGATTTATTTCCTGATCTGAGTAGCCTGAAAGGTTCGTTGTTTGAAAAGGATCAGTCTCTCTATTCTTGTCAAGGAAATACGATAAAAAAAGCATATCTCTGCCATTCAAAAATTAAAGCAATTCAGCAAGGGGATATCGTCTTATTTTACAGGAGTACAGATAAAAAATCTATCCAATGCATAGGAATAGTAGAAAATGTTCTTTTTTCAGAAGATATAAATGAGGTGTTCCCCATAATTGCCAAGAGAACTGTTTACACATTTTCAGAAGTTCAAGAGTTTTTACGTAAAAAGACTCTAGTTATCCTCTTTAGATATATAGAATTGGAAAGGGAAATACCATATCGAAAGATTGTCGACGTTGGTATAAAAGGAAATATACAGAGTATTCGGCAGATAAGTAATGAACAATATGTGTCCCTAAAATATGAGCAATAATATACTAATATCCATTCATCCTCAACATGTCGAGAAAATAATGTCTGGGGAAAAGAGATACGAGTACAGGAAATTCGTACCATCTAATATCCAATATATGATAGTGTATGCTACGGCCCCTGTAAAGCAGGTAGTTGCATTAATAGAGGTTGAGTCCATTATAAAGGAATCGCCTGAAGAATTGTGGAAAATTACAAAAGAGTACTCAGGCATATCCAAAGAGTTTTTTATGAACTATTTCAGGAATTGTGATAAGGCGTATGCCATTAAGTTAAAATCCGTATATAAGTTTGATTATCCTAGACCACTGACATTTTTCAAAGATGTTGCTAGAGCGCCACAGTCATTTGTTTATTTAAAAGAAAACATTGAAGAATTAGTTTGTAAGTTGGGAATAGACTTGCCGAATGAAAAAGAAAAAAGGAACAAAATGCAACAAAGATCAACAAACTATATTAATAATGGGAACAACCAAATTGTCATTTACCAGACAGAAGATGGGCAGACTCAAATAGATGTGCGGCTGGAGAAAGATATGATATGGCTTACTCGAGAACAAATAGCTGTATTGTTTGGTCGGGATTATAAAACAATAAGTAAGCATATTAACAATGCACTTAGGGAAGAGTTGGCAGACTCCGTGGTAGTCGCAAAATTTGCGAATACCACTCAACACGGTGCAATCAAGGGAAAAATGCAGACCCACATGATCGATTATTTCAACCTCGAAGTTATTACATCTGTGGGATATCGTGTGAAGAGCAAACGGGGCATTCAGTTCCGCCAGTGGGCCAACCGGGTATTGAAGGAGTATCTTGTCAAAGGTTATGCTGTAAATGAGCGGTTGCGCCATGAGCAGATTGGCGAACTGAGGCAGTTGGTGGATGTGCTTGGTAGAACCATACAAAGCCAACCTGTACTTCAATCGGTAGAGAGCGAGGCTCTTTTTGAGGTGGTCACCGACTATGCTTATGCTCTTGACACGCTTGACAACTACGACTACGAACGCTTGACCATAGACAAGACCACCAAAGATGAGCCATTCCATGCCACTTATGAGAATGCCATGGAGGAGATTTTCCGCTTGCGTGAGAAGTTCGGCGGTTCTGCCCTGTTCGGTAATGAGAAAGATGAGTCATTCAAAAGCAGCATCGGACAGATTTACCAAACCTTTGGCGGTGAGGAACTTTATCCCAGTGTGGAGGAAAAAGCTGCAATGCTACTTTATCTCGTCACAAAGAATCATTCATTCAGTGATGGTAACAAACGAATAGCAGCAACACTTTTCCTTTGGTTCTTGAACAATAACGGAATCCTGTATAATCCTGACCATACGAAGCGCATTGCCGATAACACTCTCGTCGCCCTGACGCTGATGATAGCAGAGAGTAGGACGGAAGAAAAAGATGTGATGGTGAAGGTAGTGGTGAATCTTATCAACAAGAACAATTGAAACCAATGAAGCAGGAAGTTACTCCTACTTCATTGGTTCCTGTGCTGCCTTAAACTTACGCAAGGTTGAAGCAAGGCCTTGCTGCTTGACCAACTCATCATAGCCATCAAGGGTGATAAAGAGTTTCGAGTCAAGTTCCTTTACAATCTCACGGGTCATCTGATGCTGGGCCCTGTAATCTATGCATTTGAAATGGATTTGTAAGCCGTATATTTCAGAAATTTTCTCCTCTAGCAGTTTGCGTGACAAATATTTGGTGAAATAACACGATTTCTCAATAATTTTTTGTAACTTTACGAATGCAAAGCGATGCAAGCGGAAATGTTGGGTTCATCCGACAAATGCATAGGTCTTATCGTGTAGAGAAAGGATTTTGAGTTCAAAGAACTTCTCGTCTCTGTATCCATATGCTTGTCTCTTCATTG
>ERZ842401.922-NODE-922-length-43658-cov-11.042222_pt1 | contig 43658 bp, 39 predicted proteins | sample MGYA00521270_ERZ842401 | MGnify/ENA primary metagenome ERZ842401 (study PRJEB31892, sample SAMEA3878208) | bioreactor metagenome | biome: Moose rumen | place: Sweden | collected 2011-10 | study: EMG produced TPA metagenomics assembly of the PRJEB12797 data set... | reverse complement strand
TCAGCGTGCGAACCAGACGCGCTTTTCCGTAAGCGGACTCATTTTTCGTTTTTGTTGAGCCACATTCGCCTGTGCCCTTTTTGTCTTACTTGCGAATGGATTATAATGCGTTTGCCCCTGTTCGAGAGTGGAAAGAAAGCATGATTTCTGCTACACTATTTCCATGTCTACAAATACAATTCCAAACAGAAAGGATGTGCCTGCAGAATACAAGTGGGATTTAACAACGTTATATGCATCAAACGATGAATGGGAAAAAGCACTGGCAAGCATTCCTGCCCTTACCGATAGCCTGACTTCTTTTAAAGGCTGTCTGTCTCAATCAGCAGAAAAACTGCTGGGAGCACTCAAAGCCATGGAAGCCCTGGACAAAACCATTGAAACCACGGCAAATTACGCCAGCCTCCAGCATGCCGCCGACGTGAGCGATGCGGAAGCTCAGGACAGGGAAGGTCGCGTGATGATGGCGGTAACGGCTGCGGAATCAGCAAGCAGTTTCTTTTTTCCTGAGCTCATGGCAATTCCAGACGAAACGATTGCCTCCTGGATTGAAGACCCGTCCTTTGACGACTACCGCATCTTCCTCAAAAAACAAGTGCGCATGAAAGACCATATCCTTTCGGAAAAGGAAGAAAATCTGCTGGCACTCCAGTCAGAAAGTGCGCAGACTGCTCAGAAGACATTTTCCTTCCTCAATAACGTAGACCTGCACTTTGGCACGGTAAAGGTAGACGGCAAAGACCAGCCCCTTACCCATTCCACCTACTCAGTCTTTATGGAAAATCCTGACCGAAAAATCCGCGAGACTGCCTACACCCAGTTCTACGGGGAGTTTGAAAAGCACCAGAACACCATTGCCTCCCTCTACGCAGGCTCTGTCAATCAGGATATTTTCATCTCCCGCGCCCGAGGCTATGCATCTTCACTGGATGCCGCTCTGTTTTCAAACAAAGTTCCCCTTTCCGTCTACCATAACCTGATAGACACCGTGCACAAAAATCTTCCCACCCTCCACGAATACTATGAACTTCGCAAGGAAGTGCTGGGGCTTTCGGAACTGCGCCACTATGACGTGTACGTGCCTCTGGTCAAAAATGTGGACACTAAGACAAGTTACGAGGAAGCCGTGGAAATCTGCCGCAATGCCCTGCAGCCGCTGGGTTCCGAATACACAGACACCCTCTGCGGCGGACTTTTGGGCGGCTGGGTTGACCGTTACGAAAACAAGGGCAAGCGAAGCGGTGCATTTTCTTCAGGTGCATACACCGGTTATCCCTATATCCTGCTCAACTACAAGGATTCCGCCATCCGCGATGTCTTTACCATGGCTCACGAAGGCGGACACAGCATGCACAGCCACTACTCAAAGTCAAACAATCCCTTCATGTGCTACGACTACACGATTTTTGAGGCAGAAGTAGCGTCAACTTTCAACGAAGAACTGGTTTTTGAATACCTTTTGAAAAACGCAGGCGACAAGAACATGCGCTCCTACCTTCTTGCCATGCGGGCCAACGACATTCTTGCCACCCTGCACCGTCAGACCATGTTTGCCGAATTTGAACTTAAAGCCCACCAACTTGTGGAAGAAGGTACGCCCCTCAATGCGCAGGTGCTCCGCAAAATCTACCGCCGTCTTTTGGAGGAGTACTTTGGGCCGTCTATGGTCTTTGAGCCGAACAGCGATCTGGAGGGTTTGCGCATTCCCCACTTCTACAATGCCTTCTACGTGTACAAGTACAGCACCGGCATTTCGGCAGCACTGGCCCTTGCCAAGCGGGTTACTCAGGGCGGTAAAAGCGAAAGGGAAGACTACTTCAAGTTCCTTAAATCAGGCGGCTCACGTTACCCCATAGAAAGCCTCCGTCTGGCAGGCGTGGACATGGAAAGCTCGGAGCCCATCCAGAGTGCGCTTGACACCTTTGCCCAGATTCTTGCGGAACTGAAAGAGACATTAAAGAAATAGCGATTTTCTGCCGATATATAATGATAGTAAAAGAATTTTCTGTTAGATTTCTTTTTTTCAAGATTTTTTGCAGAATATGTGCTATAATTTGGAATGGAGTCAATTGAATGATGAAAAAAAACGAGTTTTATTCATTTCTGAAAGAAATTCCCAAAGCGGAAATTCATTTGCATATCGAAGCAGTAATCAGCAAGGATTCCATCAAAAAACTCTATTTTAAGGCAAATGGCACAGAATTTTCCGATGCTGAAATGAAAAAACTTTTTAGCTACGAGGACTTGAACGGCTTTATCGCAGCCTTTTTGCAGGTACAAAGCCTCTTTACCAGTGTTGATGACTTTGATTTGGTTTTCTCTGACCTCAAGCAATACATTATTGACAACGGAATTTCCTATGCGGAAGTCTTCTTTGCCCCCTCTGCTTTCGTCAAGAAAGGATTTGTTTACGGTGACATTATGAAAAACTTCAGCAGGAACATTGCCGCCATCAAAAAAGAAACCGGCGTGGATGTCCGCATACTGGTAGACGTTTCCCGTACATTTGGACTGGAAAACGCAGAAAAGAATCTGGACATGCTGCTTGCCGATAAAATTCCGGAAGTCATCGGAATCGGTCTTGGCGGAGCGGAATCAAAAGGCCCCTGCAAGGACTTTGGTCCCGTATTTGAGCGCGCCCGCAAAAACGGTCTTAAAACAGTTGCCCACGCAGGCGAAGACGTGGACGCATGGTCAATCTGGGATGCACTGGATGTTCTTCATTCTGCCCGCATCGGTCACGGCATCACCGCCATTCAGGACGAAAAACTGATGGTCCGCCTCAAGGACGAAAAGATTCCTCTTGAAGTTGCCCCCACCAGCAATGTATTCACCAAAAAATACGTGCCCTCATTCGACAAGCACCCCATCCGCACATTCTTTAACAAAGGACTCTTGGTCACCGTCAATACCGATGACCCCCTCTTCTTTAAGGTAAGCCTGCTGGACGAATACTGGAACCTGCACACCGAACTGGGCTTTACCTTGGAGGAAATCAAGCAGCTCATCTTAAACAGTTTTGACTCCACTTTCCTCAGCGACACAGATAAAAAAGCCTGGTGCGACAAAGTAGAAAAAGCCTGGAAATAGGCCAAAGCCAACCGTGGCGAAGGAGGGAACGCCATATTTCTCGCAAATGTACTGCACACTTACTGTGCGGGAGGATAAAAAGTGCGGTACCATGGAGGCGGTAACGCACAATGAGCGGATTCCCTCATTTCCCTACCGTAGATACACCATGAGTAACATTAGGAAGTTTCGCCTGCGGCGAACTTCTGCGAGTTTGCAACGCAAACTCGTGTCATCTTAAATACACCATGAGTAACATTATATCGGAATTGCGGATGCCGCTGATGCGGCTGGCTTGACCTAGGGTGAGGGGACGGACTTTTTCCAGTTTTTGGCGGGATTCTGCACTGAGGGCGGGGATTTTTCCGTAGTCAAAATTTGCGGGAATCTTGTGGTCTTCCATGCGGTGCAGTTTGGCAATGCGGGCATCCTGCTTTTCGATGTAGTATTTGTACTTAAAGTCTTCCTGAGCAAGACTCCAGACAATCTGAGAAAGGCCGGGATTTTCTGCGTCCGCATTCTTTTCCAAAAGCGCAACGGCCTGGGCAACCTGAGCGTATTTGGCCTGCACCGCATCCAGCTGAGCCTGTGTCTTTAAGCCCACGGCAAATGCCTTTTGGGCAAGGCGACGGTCAGCGGTGTCGTGGCGGAGTTTCAGGCGGTATTCGGCACGGGCGGTGAACATACGGTAGGGTTCTTTTGTGCCAAGCGTAACAAGGTCGTCAATCAATACGCCAATATATGCCTCATCCCGCCCGATGATAAGGGGAGTCCATGCAGGAAGGGCGCGTTCCTTTGTGGCGGTGTAGCTTTTTGGAGTGCGGGCAGCCTGCCGCTTTGCCTCTGCAGCCCCTTCCACATTGCCAGACATATCCGCACCACTTGCGGCATGACCGTCTGCAAATGCCGTTGACAGGGGACCGCACAAATCCTTGTGGGCGCGAGCGTAGAGCGCGGCGTTGATTCCTGCAAGCAAGCCCTGACCTGCCGCTTCCTCGTAGCCGCTGGTGCCGTTAATCTGTCCAGCATTAAAAAGACCGGCGACACGCTTTGTTTCCAGCGAGGGAAAAAGTTGGGTGGGCTCAACATAGTCGTATTCAACGGCATAGGCAGGGCGGCTGATGATACAATGCTCAAATCCGGGCAGGGTACGCACAAAGGCATCCTGCACTTCTTCAGGAAGGGATGAGGAAAGTCCGTTTAGATAGATTTCGTCCGTCAAAAGGCTTTCAGGCTCAATAAAAAGCTGATGACGCTCCCGTTCGGCAAAACGCATTACCTTGTCTTCGATGGACGGACAGTAGCGTGGACCTATGCCGCTGATTTTTCCGCTGTAGAGGGGGGAGCGGCCGATATTTGCACGGATAATCCGATGGGTTTCTTCATTGGTGTAGACCAGATGACAGGAAACCATGGGGCGGTCTACGCTTTCGTCATCAAAACTGAAAGGCAGCACTTCTGCATCCCCGCCCTGCTCTTCCAGAGAAGAAAAATCAACGGTGTGCCGCAAGATTCGCGGCGGCGTTCCCGTCTTGAGGCGGCCAGTGGTAAATCCCAGCCGATTGAGGGAAGCCGTAAGTCCTACCGCCCCGCTTTCTCCAAGGCGGCCGCAGGGAGCGTCGTATTCGCCGATAAAAATGCGCCCGCCCAAAAAAGTTCCCGTGGTCAGCACGACGGAACGGCAGGGAATGACGCGGCCCCGCTCAGTAACAACGGCGGTGACTTTCTGCCGCATGCCGCTTTTTGCCGCCTCAGTCAGTTCATGTTGGTCAGGCACTTTTTCCCCCGGAATGGAGCCTTGGGCGGCACTTTCCGCATGAGGGGGAAGGCTCTGGTCAGAAGCGACGGTATGGATATCCGTAACCGTGTCCATGAGGGTAAAAAGATTGGGCGTGGATTCTACCGTCTGGCGGGCAAGTTGAGAATAGACGATTTTATCTGCCTGACTGCGGGGAGCCTGTACAGCGGGCCCCCGACTCTTGTTGAGCATGCGGAACTGAATCATGGAACGGTCAATAAGGCGCGCCATCTCACCGCCCAATGCGTCAATTTCCCGAACAATGTTTCCCTTGGCGATGCCGCCGATAGAGGGATTGCAACTCATGCGGGCAATAGCATCAATGCTCTGGGTAACAAGGAGCGTCTTTAGTCCCATGCGGGCGGAAGAAAGCGCGGCTTCAATACCCGCATGTCCGCCACCACAAACGACCACATCAAACCAATCGTAAAATCCTGCCATGATTTTTTATTTTTCAATGCAAATGGACTGGTCGGCGGTAAAACTTTTTCCCGGTTCAAGTTCAATCAATCCGCTTTTGTGTTCCCAACGGTGGTCAGTGTTTTCTGCATCGGCAGTGCCATACCAGGGCTCAATGCAGTTAAAGCCATTTCCAGAAGCACCGTCCTTGCCGTTACCGCCCTGCCATACCATGAGATAGGGATAGCCGGCGCAGTTTACCTTGACGAGGGAGCCGTCCTTTTTGTTGCGCAAGCCTACCCAATTTGACGTAAAATGTGTAAAGAAGTGTCCGTTTCCAAAGCCGTCTGCGCCAATGGGGATAATGCCCGCATCTTTTTCGCCGTAGGCTTTGGTGCAGGGAGCGGTGCCGTCTTCATCTACGGCAAGTTGCGCCGCATCGTTCAGGAGTACGGTGGTCAAAGGCTCCTTCTTTTCAAATTCGTACTGATAGTCTGCATTGGTAGTTCCTGCGGGGTCAGTGTTGCGGGGACAGCAGAATGCAGTGTGGCTTCCCAGACTAAAATACATAGTCGTCTTGTCCGTATTGGTTACCGTCGTTGTAAAGAGAAGACCTGTATCAGTCAGTTCATAATGAGTTTTGAGGCTGAACTTCCAGGGGAATTTGTCGGCAGTCTCGGCATTTTCGGTCAGTTCAAAGGTTGCCGTCTTTTCGCTCTGCTCTATAATCTTGTGCTCCATGTCGCGGCTCATGCCGTTGTTCACCAGATGGAATTCCTTTTCCTGCCAGGTGTAAAATCCGTCACGGATGCGTCCTACATGGGGAAAAAGCACTGGCGCATGGAATTTCCACACGCTTTCCGGGCCCTCAAACACATACTGAGTGCCGTCTTTTCCGCGGAAGGCATTGATTTCTGCCCCGTGGGTATTCAGCACTACTTCATACTTTTCATTTTTCAGCGTAATTGTCATCGTATCCTCCAAAACCGCTTCTTCACCGCCAAGGCTATGCGTCCAGCGATGCAAACTGCTCTTCTTTTGCGTAAACATTAAGCGCGTCCAGCATGTCATCCATATCGCCCATCATAAAGCCGGGCAGATTGTGTACGCTTAAATTGATGCGGTGGTCAGTAATTCTGTCCTGGGGAAAGTTGTAGGTGCGGATTTTTTCCGAGCGGTCACCATTACCAACCATGCTTTTTCTTGCGCTGGAGCGTTCTGCATCCAGTTTGCTCTGTTCAAGGTCAAAGAGACGGGCGCGTAGCACCTGCCATGCCTTTTCCTTGTTTTTTATCTGTGACTTCTGATCCTGCTGAATGACCACAATGCCCGTAGGAATATGGGTCAGGCGAACCGCAGAGTCCGTTGTATTAACACACTGTCCGCCAGGGCCACCCGCACGCATAACGTCCACGCGTACATCATTGGGATTGATTTTTACATCGGCTTCTTCAGCCTCAGGCAAAACCGCCACCGTTGCTGTGGAAGTCTGCAAACGTCCCTGGCTTTCCGTTGCTGGAACACGCTGCACGCGATGCACGCCACTTTCCCAGCGGAGCGTTCCATAGACAAATTTTCCCGTGATTGCCGTAACGATTTTGTTAAAGCCGCCCACTTCCGTTTCCTGGGCTTCCATTGTTTCGGTTTTCCAGCCCTTGCGGTCGGCCAGATGGCAGTACATTTCCCACAAGTCGCGCACAAAAAGGCTGGCCTCGTCTCCACCCGCTGCCGAACGGATTTCCAGAATGATGTTCTTTTCGTCCAGGGGATCCGGCGGAATGAGTTTGAGTTTGATTTTTTCTTCCATCTGGGGCAGTTTTTCTTCCAGTTCTTTCAGCTCATCCCGCGCCATTTCCTTCATTTCTGCATCATCTTCGGAGGTAATCATCACCTTAGCGTCTTCAATGCCCTGCAAAATCTTGCGGTATTCGTCTCCCAGGGCACACACTTCCGTCAGGTAGCCGTGTTCCCGCATGGTGTCCTTGTATTTTTTCTGGTCTTTTACGAGGTCGGGGTTCTGAATTGCTTCGCTAATGACCTTGTAGCGCGCCGACAACTCGTCGAGTTTCTTCAATAAATCCATAGTGATTCAGTATAACAAAAATGCGCTCCTGTGGGAATATATTACATATTCCTCAGTTGCAGGGCGCACATCCATTGGATGCGTTCTTCTTTGGTCATGCGGGCAAAGGCGGGGCTTTTTGACCAGGATTTCAGGGTACGGGCGGCTTTTTCGGCTACTTCCTTTAGGGCGGCAAAGACGGCAGGAGAGGCATTTTTTATATAGAAGGAAAGACGGCTGCCCTCGCTGCCTCGGATGCCCATAAAGCGCAGAAAGTAGTCCGACCGATAGTGTCCAAAGGCTTGGTAGATGCCGCAAAAGTCCGCAATCAGTTCGTCATGCAGGTGGTTTTGGGCGCATCCGTAGCGGACTTTGGTATAGAAGTGGGTGCACTCATGCTCCCAGCGGATTTTCAGGGATTTTTCCTGCCATGCTGCCTCCGAAAGCCCCATGGTTTTTGCGCTTACGTTGCTGTAGGGCTTTTTGGAAAGTATGATAAGGCGCATTTTTTTTCCAAAGACAAAGGATGAGCCAGTGGCAGTCAGGTTTGCGGGAGTTTTTCCCTTGTAGACCAGATTGGTCACCAGAGCCTCAAAATCCCCGGCATGGGAAAGGGTGATGACTGGAATGTGCCCCGCACAGGCTTGGTACAGGGTAAGGCTTACGCCTGCCTCATCTACAAATGAAACCGGCCGCTCAAAAAGCAGGAGCTTGTTTAGGGCAGTGGCTGCACCGACTTTGTGCGACACTTGCAAAACTCCTTTCCAAAAGTCATCCTGCGCCTCCTGAGGCAGAGGTGCTTCACTTTGGGAGGCAAAATGATTGGCGAGGTAGTCAGAAAGAAAGCGGCTTTCTTCTTCCGTCAATACAGTCTGCAACATGGCTGGCCACCTTACTTTTTGCGGAGATAGACTTTGGACTTCATCTCGCCGTCGGTGCAGACAATGGTAAAGGGATCCTTTGCTTTATCTGAATCCAAAAAGGTTATGGCGTTGAACTGCTCCATAGTGCCGTTATAGTATATCTTGCAGTCGCCAAAGATACTTTCCCAAAAGACAAAGGGATGGAGTGTTTTTAGCGTAGACGGAAGAGCATTCGGCCGTAAATCCTTGATGCCCGCAAAGGCATTCTCGTCAATTTCCTCCACGCCTTCTGGAATAACAAAGTAACCAAGTTCATCGTTATCCATAAAAGCTTCCTTACCTATCTTTTTGAGTTTTGGCGGCAGAATCATGCCCGAAAGCTTGCCGTTTTTGAAGGCATTCTTGCCAATTTCCTCCACACTGTAGGGAAATATAATGGCGGCAAATGACTCAATGTCCTTAAAGGTTTCTGCATCAATACTCGTAAGGGAGGTCAGGCCGCTAAAGTTTACCTTGAGGGCGGCATCCTTACTCTTGTCGGACATGCCCGTTTTGTCCTTGAACCAAGATTTTACGGAGGCATTAGAGAAGTCAACTTGGCCATCGCCTGTAATGTAGAGGGATGCGCCGCTTGCAAGGGTGCCTTGAATGGCAATCAGTTCTGCCAAAGTGCCTTTCCAGTCCGCATAGTAGCCATAGACCGTTGTGTCTGCGTCTATGGTGCGGTTGGCAAAGTCAAAGCGTTCGTTATAATCCGTGCTAGTAAACCAGCCTGTAAAAACCCTGCTGGTCTCGTAGCCCGGCGCACTTGGCTCATCGACTTTACTGCCGGTATCTACCCAGACAGGATCCTTTGCCACCGATATAGTCTCGCCGCTCTCTTTGGTGATGCTCGCCTCAAAGGAAAGTTTGACCTTGGTCTTTTCAGTAGGATCAGTTTCACCGCTCTCTTCATAACTCTTCCATTTTGCGTACAGCACCACATCTTCGGTAAGCGGCTCAAAAAAAACATAGGGGGAGGAGGCGAGACCGCTTCCTATCTGCTCATACCAACCGATAAAGTCAGCATCGTCGCTTTGGGGAACAGAGGGCTTGTACCACAGCCCGCGTCTGCCAGAGGTGGCGGAGACCTTCTTGAGCGTCACTTTCTTTCCGCCTTCCAGCCAGTAGCCGCCCTTTTCGTTTCCGTCGGCGGAATGGTAATACATCGTAACCGTCTCCGGCTTTTTTTCCTGCTCATCGTCCTTGTTTTCGTCATTGTTGTCAAAATACTTGCAGGAAGCAAGCAGTCCATAGAGGCAGAGCAAAGCCACCGTCAGCATAAGCAGGCTTCCATTGTTTTTCTTGTTGCGGTTTTGCATTACGCACCTCCAATCGTCAATTATCACTTATACCCAGTCCTGAATCTATTACCGTTCCGTCCGTACACTTGACAGGAAACTGACTAGGGTCAGTGGCAGGATAATTCACTGTAATTTCCTTATATTCTTCCATCGTACCGTTGTATGTAAAGTCTATATTCTTGGTAACATTGTGATCAAAACAAAAGGATGTACCCCAGAGGATTTTTAGCGATTGAGGCAATCTGACACGTCTCAAATTCATTTTTTTATCATTACTGGCAACTGGATAAGCTTCTATATCCTCCACTCCTTCAGAAAAAGATAATTCTTCCAAGTTTGAGCATTGGAAAAAAGCATTAGGGTGAACCACCTTTACCGAACCAGGAATTGTCATAGACTTTAGCCCCGTACAATCTGAAAATGCAAACGAGCCTATCGTTATGTTTCCTGTTTCTGGCCAAATGACTGAGGAAGCCGTCAGCGCAGTACAACCTTCAAATGCAGAGACTTGCACTTTTTCAAGGGAAGATGGAAGGATTACCCGTTGCAAGTGACTGCAGTAGGCAAAGCGACCTACCCCCGTTGCATTTGACGGAAAGATGACTGCCACAATGCCAGTATCTATTTCCTCCCCGTCATTTAATACCTTTGTTCCGAATTTTGTCACCGCTCCCGTCACAGCCGTCATGCCGCTATAGTCAAAGGTGTAAGCATTTTTTGTGTTTTTGATTGCATCCTCGGCGTCAGCAGTAAACGAAATCTCAGTCGCCTTGTCATCCACAAACAAAAATTCCAGAGTAAGGCCGCTTCCTTTAACAAGGCGGTCTTTGTTTGCGCTGGCATAGGCATTAAAATCGTCCACGCTCCCTTTAAAGTCCACCCATCGTGCATAGGCGGTCATGTTGGTGGCCAGCTGCTTAGTAAAGTCAAAGGACGTAAGGCAGTCTGCATCCGCATACCAGCCGACAAAGTACTTGTCTTTTAGGGTGGGGTCAGCAGGCTGTGTGGGTGTCTTTCCGTACGTTACCGTTTGAGATGCCACCTTAGAGCCGCCCCGTGTGTCAAAGGACAGGATGTGGTCGCTTACAGTATTCTTCCAGCGTGCTTGCAGAACCAGAGGATTTTTTATGGGTTCCACAAAGGTGTAGGCGATTTCGGAAACCTCATCTCCCTGTTTCTTAAACCAGCCTGCTATCTGAAAATTTTCAAGAATCGGGGCTATGGGCTTTTGGTCCTCTCCCGTGCTTTCATAGGGAACGGAGACTTTCTTTTCCGTAACCTTCTTTTCGCCCTCAAGCCAGTAGCCGTCGCCGCTCAGGAAGGTCACCGTTACCGTTTTTTGCTCCGTGGAACTATTGTCATCATTTTTGCAGGAGACCATAGACGCACAAAAGACGGCTATCAGGATAAGTCCTAATGCCGTCTTCCGTGCGACAGCCTTTTTTTTCTGCCACATCATGTTTTTTTCCTTGTTCCTAGAACACCGAGCTATTGTCATTGGTTCTTTCGCTGTTGCCGCCAGTAGCAGACGAACCGCTTACATTCTGGGTCTTTTCCTTGCGGGTGAATGCATAGGCAAGTGCCGCTCCAGCGATGCCTCCCAGTGCAAGACCCAGTCCAGTCTTCCAGTTCATGCCGAATTGGAAGGAGCCACCTGCAACTGCTTCCAGAGCATCCTCGTCCAAATCCGTCACTTCATCGGAGTCTGCATCAGCAGTGCGCTGACCAGCCTGCTCCTCCGCAACTTTTTTCACTTCCGCCACATCCAGGTTTGGATAGGTCTCTTTCAGTTTTTCCAGTGCCTCATCAAAGGAATCTGATCCGCTGATGATTTCTTCAAATGTATTGAACTCAGGGTTCTCTGCCACCTTGCGGATTTCTTCTTCAGAACATCCGGCCTTCTTCATGTTTTCCAAAAGATTCATAGTATTTTCCTCCGTATCATGCAGCTAAAAACTATCTGTTACAAATCCTGCAACAAACTCGGCAAGGTTGAAAGGGCAAACAATCCCATCACCGCTCCCGTACCAAATTGACCACTGGCTCCAGCCGCTTTTCCTGCTCCAGCAGCCGCACCATCACCTGCTACGGCAACATTTGATTCCGTTGATGCAAGGCTGCTTCTTGTGGATGCCGCTGCGGAAGAAGATTTTGCGGCGCTTGCGGCTGCACGTGCGCTGTATATCTTCATGCCAGCGGCTGCAATGCCCACGCCTGCTGCAGCACCAACCAAAATCGGCCAGTTCTTCTTGAACCAACTGCCTGCGCTTCCGCCTGCAACTGCTTCCAAATCATCTTCGTTCAAATCAACCATCTCTTCGCTAGCAGAGTCGGACGAAGCGGCAAGCTGGTCATCCACAGTCTTTCTTGCAAGCTCAATTGCGTCCGCAAGTTCCTTTTTGTCCAGTTCGGGGTAAGCCTCGCAAATCTTGTCCAGGGCTTCGTCCATGGTATCGCAGGAACTGATAATCTTTTCCACGCCTTCCATGTCCAATGCATTCACCACTTCTTCTGCAGCACCCTGCTCTCTGATAAAGTCTTTCAGGGCTTTTTCATTCATCGTTTTCATAGCAGTATCTCCTCTCTTGCCTAGAAGTTGTGGCTGTTATCTGACTTTGCATCAGCCGTCTTCTCGCTCTTTGCAGCCTGGGAATTAACCATCTGCATTGCCATGGGCCCAACCGTCAAGCCGATCATGGCACCGCCAGGAATTGCGCAGAGTGCCGCTGTCAGTACGCCACCTACAACCAGTCCAGCCCAGTTTTTCTTAAACCAGCTGCCAATGCTTCCGCCGGCAACCGCCTCCAAATCATCTTCGTTCAAATCCACCATTTCTTCGCTGGCAGAATCGCTTTCTGCTCCCTGCGCCTGAGAAGCAAGGGCATCAATCTGTTTTTTCAGCTCATCGTATTGCAAAACCGGATATTTCTTGCACAGCTTTTCGCAGGCTTCGTCAACGTTATCGCAGGAAGCAACGATTTCCTGGATTTCTTCAACTGAAAACTGCTTTTCAAAATCAGCGATTACCTGCTCGCTTGCACCTTCATTCTTAGCAGTTTCAAACAATATTTTCTTATCAAGCCTTTCCATAATACACCTCCGTAACGCTTTACTAACCTTTCCTCTTTCCATCAAAACCTGCTCGCTCGCAGTCTTTGTTTTTTGTCTTACACTTATTTATACGAAAGCCCATGAAAAAAGGCTAATAAAAAATAAAAAATTTGCGATTCAGGAAAGTGCTTCCCTAAGGGCGGCGAGAGATTTTTTGACGATGATTTTTGCGTTTGCGTAGGAAATTCCCAGTTTTTCTGCCGCAGCCTTCATGGTCATGCCGTCGTAGTACATGTAGACAATAAGATTGCGGTCCCGCTCGCTGAGTTTTTTCAGGGCCAAGGATAATTCCGTAAGGGTTTCTTGATTCAGTATATGATCAAAGCTGGTGTCCACATATACGATGTCTTCGGGAAGAATACCCCCCCCTCTTTACGTCTTCCGCGGGAACGGAAGAAATCTATGACGACATTCTGGGTAATGGTGTAGACCCAGGTAGAGACAGATGCCTTTGATGCATCAAAGCGGTCAATATTATTGAAGATTTTAACAAATACGGTCTGGCACACGTCTTCTGCTTCAAATATGTTGATATTCTTTCCAATTATATAATGCAGAACTTTATCGTGATATTGCCGATAGATGGTATCTTTATCCATAGAAAAAAGAGCCGCTCCCCTATTGATTCCATACAGAAAAAAAATCAATATCTGCTGATAAATCTGTATGTATTGTACCACATGAAAGTGAATTTTGAAAAGCAAAAGCAAGATTTTTTTTAAAAAGTTAGCCTTTTTTCTTTTGCAAGCGTATAAATAGGTGAAAACAAGACGATGTTTAGACTGGAATGATAGGAGGCGAAGACGATGACTGAAAAAGAAATCAAAATCCTGTTTGATTTTCAGCACTTTGAAGAAAACCGCTCGCTTTCAGATTTAATAAAGGCTGCCCATAAAAACGACAGTGAAAAAGAAGACACCCGTTTTGCCGTTATGACTGATGACGAAGTTGAGATGCTGGCCGCTGCTGGCGTAGATACAGGCAGCCAGAAGAAAAAAGACCGGACTTCCTTTATCAAATCATTGGGAGGTCTTCTGGTATTCCTGCTGGTCTGCACGGTTTGTGCCTGTAAGAACGAAAGTGAGACGAAGTACATTGATCAGACGGAGATAAAGACTTCTGAGTACACGCCCGCTGATGCAACTTCCATCGCCTATTACACCCAGCGTTACTATACCGATGAAAACGGCGACAAGTTTGTGGATGAACGCGGAGAAGACTATGTGTATAAGGAATGCGAGGCAAGAGCCGTTTCTGCCGGAACAAAGATTAAGGGACTGGGAAAGGAAATTGAAGGCTTTGAGCAGCACGGCTTTTCCCAGAGCGGCAAGACGCTGAACCTTTTTTACCGGGCAAAAACCATCACCTACCGCTTCTTTATTTCTGAAACGGATACCGTTCCTGCAAGAACACTGGTGGGAAAGGCCTTGCTGCCCCTTACCATTCCACCCACAAAGTCCTATACCACCAGCGGAAAAATTGCCCGCTGGAGGGCTAAGGACGACAACACGGTTATAGAAAGAAGTTACGGCACTAAAGACAAAGACTATTACGCGTCATGGTTCACTCCCCTTGGCACAAAAGAAAGGCCAGATGCGGTGGGCGATATTGTTTTTTCGGACGGCTCCGCAGTTTACTACGCGGACGAGACATCCCTCACCGATGAGCAGAAAAAGAATGCCATTGCCGTCATTGTGAGCACCACCTACAACCGTACTACAGGAAACGGAACCGGCTACAACGAGGGGAAACTCATCATCGGACTGGGAACCATTGCCACACTTGAAAAATGGGCAGACTCCAGCAGCGACGTATTCCAAACCATCACCTCCATGAACGATGGAAGACTCAACTACGCCATTACGCTGGCATCTGGAAAGAAGTATTTTCCCCTCTTTGACTGGGTGGAAGACTATGCCGAGGCCTTTTACAATGCAAGCGGCGTACATCTACCGGAAGATTTTGCGTCAGACTGGTACATTCCTTCCTTCAATGAATGGAGGCAGGCAAAAATCTCTATGGCTCCCGTCAAGCAGGCCTTTGACCTTTTGGGAGTTTCTTTTGACGTAGAGAACGAAGATTTTTCTACCAGCACCAATGCAATGGGAAGCAAGGACGACAAAACATCCTGGTATGTAAGAACAAGCCTGAACAATCTGACTAAACAGTATGCCGATAACAGAAAATCACTTGCCATGCGGGAGTTCAAATGAAAGAATACACTTTTACACGCACAGCCTCTGCACGACTGGGATGGACACTGCTTCTTGCCGTGTCTCTGTTTGCTTTTTCCTGTTCAAGTGGCGAGGATGTATTTTCAGAAAAAGAATCTGCCGCCACCAGCGTAAAGAAGGGCAGCACCTACACCTTTTACCACACCCATGCAAGTACTACGCCGCTCTACGTGCTTACGGGCAAGGACGGCGACACAGTACCACAGATTCCCGTACCCAAGCGAACCTTTTACACCTTCTCTTCATGGCTGACTGACGAAGGAACTGCCATTCCCTCAAAATTCGGAACAGAAGATTTTGCTTTTTATGCCCAGTGGGATTCCAGCACGCAGATTGGCACAAAACATCGGCCGTCAGTTGTGGGAGACATTGTATTTACAGACGGAAGCGCCACCCCCTACACAGAGGTCATCTCCAATCCGCTGACCGATGACCAGAAGGAGCATGTTGCCGCCGTGATTTATTCAACCACCTACAATCCGGAAAACGGCAGCAACAAGAACGGCTCCACCATGATGGGAATTGCCGTAAGGGGAAAGCACACCTGCTGGTGCAAGAGCAAAATCAAAGTGAATAGCGATGACGTCTATCTTTCAATCTATGCGGGCTATGACATTCAGAATGTCTTTTCCACATCCCAGCCGGCAAGTGTCCTTTCCCTCAGTCCCTATAACGGAAGCAAGAACCTGCCCAAAACAGACCAGTTTCTTGCCTATGCCAGCAGCTATGCCCCCGCCTTTTACTATGCCTATACTTACAGCACAGAAGCAGTTGAGATGCGGAAGGAATACCGTGAGGGCTGGTATCTTCCCAGTCTCTACGAAGTGCGCGCCATTATGAACGATGAAGGATTGCGAAGCACCATAACCAATATCTTTACCCTGTGCGGAAGGAATTTTAACGTAAATGCAAATACAACGGCTAAGACACAGAGCACTTTCATACTCACCAGTTATGCGGACAGTTCCGAACCGGATTCCGTAGCACCGGGTGACCACGGCGGACAATACAGCGAAAAAGACATGTGGGTATCAATGCGCATGTTCGACATTACGGCGGAACAAAAATTTCGGGACAAGACTCCCCATGTAAACCCCAAGGACACCTATAAAAAAGCAGCCGTATACTGGCGGGCCTATGCCTACGATTTTGCAGGAGGAGAAAACACAATCAAAAAAACAGCATCCGGCTTTAACAAAGACAAAGACTCTGATGACAGCAGCACCGCTCCCTATCAGTGCTATGCCTACCCTGTCAGGGTGTTCAAATAGGAGACTGGTACCCATGAAAATACTTTCGATATCTTTTCTTGCATTTTTTTGTCTCGCCGCCTGTAGCCATGATGTGGAATACACCATCAACAAAAAGGATTCCGACTATGCGGACTTGTACACCAACAAGGATGCATACAGCATCTACTACTACAAGCAGCCAGTCACCGGGGATGCAAACCTTGCCGCCTGGGAAAGAGACGTAGACAGCGATGCAAAAGAAACCTATGTTCCCGCAGGTTCTTCCGTCAGTTCACTGAACAACAAGGCCTACGAAGGATTTGTCTTTGCGGGCATCATACAGAATGACACCACCATAAACGTCTACTACAAACGCTGCACCATTTGCTATGAGTTTTACGACAAGTATGGAGATGAGACTGCACTTTTTAAGATTCAGGGTCTCTACGGCATGCACTCCATAAAGCCTATCTGTCAGGACAAGGAAGAATCCTATTTTGACTCCTGGTATACAAAAAACCAAGTGCCCTACGGTACTACATTCTACATAAATGCAGACAGCAATACGGTAGACAATATTTCCACTACAAAATGGTATGCTTCCTGGACGGGAAAAAACTCTGTACTGGGACTGAGCATGAATCTTGTAAAACCTGGTGATATTTTGCTCCGTGATGGAAGTGTCATGCCGGCGGGAGACTTTGACAAAATGAGTACGGAGCAAATAAATGCGGCCGTGGCTGTGCTGCTGACCAACACCTACGATCCTGAAACCGGCAAAAATGTAGACGGAACGGTACGCCTCATTGCAGGACTAAAGCCCGGACAAGGCGAATGGGTAGACAATGACTGGAAAGACAGCAAGAATACAAACTATCTTGCGTTCCAAGGCTTTCAGACATCTTCCACTGATGGCAAATCTGCCACAGAAACAATTCTGACTATTGACAAGGAATACCGCAAGAACACATCCCGCGAAAACGCACTATTGTACAGTCTGGACTACGACATACACGCAGGTGTCTCCAAGAACTATCGGAATGAATGGTATTTGCCGTCCAGGGCTGAACTCGCTTTTGCACAGGCTTCAGACATTGCCTCTATCTATGTTTCGCTTAATATCTTGCCGAATGGTGCAGAATGTTGGACTTCTTCCGCAGAAGGCGACAAGGTGAATACGGGCACAATTCATACTGATGCCAGTGCCAATCAGACAGAGGCAAAGTACGATATAAACTGCTACATCATCCCCTTCCGCCAGATTGACTAGTCTTCTTCCTTTGTGATTTCTGCGCTTGCCATTTCGTCTACTTTTGCAGCGTCATCCACCGAGAAGACGGAATCCGCATCCACATACAAAAGGCTTGCCGTGTTGTACTTGTATTCAAGCAGTGTTTCCAGATAGTTTCCCAGGGTCTGGTAGCGTTCGCTTGTAGCCTGCACATATTTCTGGTCTTGCTCTATCAGGTTGTCTACGGTTATGAGACCTGCCGCAAAGCGTTTTTCTTCATTTTCATAGAGTTCTTTTTGCAGGGCAAAGATTCCCTCGGCGCCCAACAATGAGGCACGGTAGAGGTTCAGTTTTTCTACCGTGTTGCGCAGCTGCAAGTAGAGCATGTTCTTGTTTTTTTCAAACTCCACGTTAAGGCTTTCGTATTCCGCCTCGGCTTCCTGCACAGAACCTTTTTTGCTTCTGCTGAAGGGTTTTATGGTAACACCCAGCGAGCCGTTTAAATTCAGTCCCCGTATGTTCCAAAAACCTGCGCTCAGCACTTCGCTCACGTCATCTGAATAGGTGGTTCCGTTTACGCCGATTTTAAATCCCAATGTTGCGTCCGGGCGGCCGTTTACCTCCGCAATCTTTATCTTGCGCAAGGCACTGTTCATCTGATCCTGCAGCATGATAAAATCCGCACGGTTCTGCTCCACATACTCAAGCAAATCCAGGGTAATGTCTTCTGGAGCGGGAAAATCGGGAATTTCTTCCAGATGTATGATTGGCAGCATATCCGAGGGAGTGTCAATGCCCTCTGCATCGGTAAGTCCAATCATATTGGCAAGTTCCATCTTGGTCTGTATGTACTGCACCTGTGCAGCATCAATCTTCTGCCGATTGGAAATAGAACTGACCTGCATGGCAAGGATGTCGTTTTTCATGCGCACGCCAGCCTTAACCAACTTGTCAATGTTATCGTTGCGGGCATCAATTCTCTTTTGCAGCATATGCAACTGACTTAGATTTCTGTAGGCCATGTAGTAGTTCCAAAAAGAACGGGTGGTCTTTATAATCGTCTGGCTTATGGTATCCCGCAGATTGTAGGTCATCTGGTCAAGGTAGTCTTTTGCCTGGGCAATCTGCAGGGCTGTAATGGAAGCATTGAAGGACTTAAAGAGGGGCAAGTTCAATTCCAAACTGACTTCACCCAGGTTGCGTCCGTGCTCATCCTTGTAGCGTTTGTAGGTGTTGGAAGAAAAAGTGTTGCCGTAATCATAGGCACTTCTATTGTTGGTTCGCTGCAAGGTATAGGAAAGTTTTGACTGCAAGCCAAAGGAAAAGAGTTTTTGTATAAAAAGCGAACCGCCTACCTGACGGGTCAAGGAGTTGTTTGAAAAAATGCCGTACACAGAGTCAGGCGTGGTAAAGGAATAGCCGTAGAGATAGTTTGGATCCCGTTCGTCCACAGGATTCTGGGCATAGGTAAACTGACCGCTTGCGCCAATAGAAAGATCCAGTTCCCCCTTGGCCTGCAAGTAGCGGGCATTGGCAATGATAAGCGCCTGCTGCTGTTTTCTGATGTCGTAATTATGCTGCACCGCAAGGGAAACAGCATCATAGAGGGTAAAGACTGACTCACCGTCTTCATTCACACTGGAACATACAGGAGGACAAAAAGAGAGAATTATACTGCATATAAAAAATGCCTTTTTACGAATGTTCACCGCTTACTCCACATACTCATCTTCTATTTCTTTTTCTCCGCTTTCCATTCTTTCCGTAAATACTTTTTCGGCCTGCTTTTGCACGGCAGCATAGGCCTTCTGCCTTGCGTCTTCTAGTTCAACCTTTTGTTCTCTTCTTGCCATGGCACGGACGGCGTTAAAGTCAAGAACATACATCTCCTTTCCCATCACGTCTCCACGAGCATTAAATTTGTAAGGACCCATAACGCCGTTACAAACCATGCGACGCAATACGGTGGCAAGCTGTGCATTCTTTACCGAATGGGCAGTTTGAATTGCATCGGCAATGGCTTTAAGGGCATCGTAGGCCTGTACGGATTCCTGGTCGGGCTTCTTTTCATATTTTGCAAGAAAGGCTTCCTCAAATTTTTTATAGGATTCCAGGGAAGAATTTCTTTCGTAAGAGGTGACCGCATAAATATCCGCTACATTATGGTCAACAATCCATTCTTCCAAAGCGGGATACTCAAAGGAGTCGGAACCGATGATAGGCTTGGTAACGCCACTTTCGCGGATGGATTCAATGACCGTCTTTAGCTGAGGCATAGAGCCAGCCAAAAATATAGCGTCATACTCAAAATTTGCATTCCAGAACTTAATCATGTCGGCAAAGTTGTGCTTTTCATCAAAGGCGGTATAACTTGCCCGGTCTACAACACGAACGTCTTCCGTGCTGCAGGAAAAGTCAAAGGCATTGGCAAGGTCTTCGCCGTAGACGGTATCAAGATAATAGATGATTATGCGGTTCCAGCCCTTTTGCTTGCAGAGAGACACCGCAGACTTTCCAAATTCTGCGGAAGTGGGGATATTTCTGAAGACCAGCGAAAGCCCCTGAGCCGTCAGTTTGCGCACGGTAGACATGGGAGAAAACATCAAGAGTCCGTAATACTGGTAGACCCGTGAAGCAGGAAGGGAAATGCCGGAAGTGCTGTGCCCGATAACCGCGGTAATGTCAGGACGCATTGCAATGTCATAGGCGACGCCCAGACCTTTTTTCTCGTCCAAATCATCATCCATTTTCAGCAGTTCAATCTGTGCGCCGTCAACACCGCCCGCCGCATTGATTTCGTCCTTTGCCAGTTCTACGCCTTCCCATTGCAGGGAATCATTCTGTTTCCAGGAAGAAACGCAGGCAATGCGGATGACATGCTGCTTTTTAAAGAGTTTCGTCGTCTCCTTATCCCGCTCACGGGAAGGATTGTCCGATGCACAGGACAGACAGAAGAATAAAAGCGCAAGCATTGCGGACAGGGTATATATAGTCATTACATTCTTTTTCATAGCATCCTCCTACACGTTCTGCCGTTTTGCCAGTTCCGCAAAATAGCCCTTCATTTGCATCAGTTCATCATAGGTTCCCGTCTCAATCACCCTGCCGTCCTTCATCACGTAGATGCGGTCGGCGTGGATAATGGTACTCAGACGATGGGCAATGACAATGCGCGTTACCTTTAATTCGTCAAGACTCTGGCGCACTACTGCCTGGGTCACATTATCCAGAGCACTCGTAGCTTCATCAAAGAGCAGAATGTTTGGCTCACGGATAATGGCACGGGCAATGATAAGACGCTGCAACTGACCGCCCGAAATGGAGAGCCCTCCCGCAGGAATCATCGTAAACATACCCATGGGCATTTCGCGAATATCCTTGTCAAAAGCAACCGCCTTGGCAGCCCTCCATGCATCTGCCTCTTTAAGGCCGGAGCTTCCCACGATATTCTGCATGATTGTTCCCTGTAGAACCGTATCGTTTTGCAATACCACACCCATCTGACGGCGGATTGAACCAATTTCATAGTCGTTCATATCCTGCTTGTCAAAGTAGATTGCCCCGGACTCAGGTCTTTCAAAACCCAGAATCATGCGCAAGAGGGTGGATTTTCCCGCACCCGATGTCCCTACAATGCCGATGTATTCTCCCGGCTCAATCTTCATGTTCACGTCATTCAGAATCAGCGGACCGTTTTCCACATAGCGGAAATTTAGGTGGTTTATGTCAATGGCACCTTTGAGCGTACCAATAGACGGCTTGGCATCATGGATTTCAGGTTCCTGCTGCATGATAGGCTTAACACGTTTGCTCAGGGGAACAAGGTTGCGGATAGAAAGCATTGAATCCGTAAAGCCCAGCACTGCCCCTTGGAAGGAACCATAGGCCGACAGGAAGGCCATAAACGTACCAGTGGAAAGTCCTATGATTTTCTTTTCCTTCATGGCAACGCTAAAGAAGAAATAGAAGAGAATGCTTACCAGCGTAGGATAGACGGCATTGATAGTCTGCATGACGTTGTGCACCGCCTCAATGTTGTAGGCAAATTTGCGCTGACGGGTATATTCATGTGACCATTCGCCAAAAACACGCCGCTCTGAATTGGAGTTGCGGATTTTTTCAATGCCGCTCAGGAACTGAAAGAGCATGCCAGTGATTTTGCCGCCGCTTTCAATCAGACATTTTTCCCAGCGGTAGGTAGCAAAACAGGCAATAAGGGGCACCAGTATGGGCAGCAGCAAAAAGAGGAGCCCCAGTTTGGCAAAGTAGGCACAATACTTGAATTCCTGGACAAGGTAGACAACACTAAAGAGCAAGTTCATCACAGTGGAAAGTATGATGCCCGAAATCTGCGCCTGCATGGTGCTCATTGTCATGGCGCGGTCAGAAAGGTCACCAGAAGTGTAGTCCTTGAAAAAATTAACCGGAAGCCTGAGCAGGCGGTCGATGATGGCGGTCTGCAGTACGTTCTGGCTCTTGGTCTGCATACGCATATTGGCCAGTGTCTTTGCAAGAGAGCCAAGCATGGAAGCCATGTTACAGACAAATACCAGCACACAAATCTGCACTGCCATGTTTCGTGCCGCATTGGGAATAATGTAGTCAATGAAGTTTTTGGTCATCATAGGCGTTAAAAGGCCAATGAGCGTACACAAAAGACCGATAAGGACAAAGCGCACAAAATCTATCTTTATGTCGGCAAAGACAAACATGCACAAGTCTTTTATGTTTATCTTTTCCTTTACAATCGTGCGGTAGAGCATAAAGGCCATGGGATAGATGCGGTTTGCGTTTTCTGCCGTAACAGGAGTGGCGGAATTGTCGGAGGGGTCATACATGATGTAGTTACCTGATTTTTTTATCAGTGCCACCGGCCTAAAATCCTTTGCCAAATCCGTATCGTTGGCAACATCTACCCTGCCTTCATTTTTAAGAAAAGAAATCAAATGTCCGTTGTCATCCTTGTACCATTTTTCACGGAGCAGAACTTCACGAATACGCACCGTGTTGTCTTTTGCAATAGCCTGAATGCCCGCTTTATCCGCTGTGTAGGGTTTTTCGCTGGGGGCTACGGTGATGCGGGTCTTTTCCGCCACCAGACGGAAGACTTTCTGTATGTTGGACTCATCACCAGCAAATACATCAGCATAGGTTTTCTTGCGGTTTACCACCGATGAAATAGTACGGAGGGTCTCACGATAGGACTTGTCCGAAAGATGCTGATAGGCAATACTTGAGGAACTTTCAAATTCCTTTTCCTTTTGCCACAGTTCCAGTGATTTTTGGGCAAGCAGGGAGGAAATTTCTCCATAGTTTTCTGCCGACAAGGTACGCTGGTCATCAAGGGAAAAAAAGCGTCGCAGAGAAGCAAAGGTCGCCGTCACTTGCTTTTCATATGAGGCAAATGCATCTGCAAAGGGAATCTCTTCCACCTGAGTTTCTGTCGTTCCCGCAAGAATAATGGCAAAATTGCCTTCTGCCGAAAAGTTCAGGGAAATTTCACCCTCTCCGTAATCAGCCAGGGGATGACGCGCTCCATAGGAACCGTCAGACAGGGTTTCTACAATAAAAAGATAGGCATGGCTTTTTACCACCCGGTAGACAGTTGCGCTTCCATTCAGGACGAGGAAATTGCTGTTAGTAATCTGTATCGTCTTTGCTTCCATACTTCCTTCCATAAAAAGTTTGCAGCGCAAACTTCGCAAAGATAAAAACGAGCGCTCGTTCAGGCAGTTTTCATCTTGAGCTCCTCCTACATCGTTTTGATGAGTTCCTTATACAGCCCTTCCTGTTCGATAAGTTCCTCATGGGTGCCGCGCTGCACCACTTTTCCTGTATCAAGCACAATAATTTCGTCACAGTCACGAATGGTACTGAGGCGGTGGGCAATGATGATGCTGGTACAGCCTCTGCGGCGAAGGTTTTTGTCTACCGTCGCTTCCGTAACCGCATCAAGAGCCGAAGTTGCCTCATCCATGATAAGGATGCGGGGATTGGTGGCCAGAGCACGGGCAATTTCCAAACGCTGCCGCTGTCCGCCGCTGAAATTCTTTCCGCCCTCAATGATTTTTGCATAGTAGCCTTCCGGGCGGGAAATGATAACGTCATGGATACAAGCATCCTTTGCCGCCTGCACATACTGGTCAATGGGAATAGTCGCATTCCACATGGTGATGTTGTCCTTTATGGAGCCGTCAAAAATGGCAATGGACTGGTCTACTACAGAGACGGATGCAGAGAAAACCTTGCGGTCAATCTCGGAGACAGGCTTTCCGTCAAAGAGGATGTCGCCTTCCCACTGGGTATAGAGGCAGCTGAGAAGTTTTCCGATAGTTGATTTTTCCTGAGCCAGAGCCGCCAACAAGGGCAACGCGCTTACCCGGCGTAAGGTCAAGGTTAAAGTCGTTCAAAAGGGGCGGCGCAAGTTTACTGTAGCCAAAGACAACATGCCGCATGGAGATAGAGCCCTGAAGCCGTTCATAGGGCTGATATTGGTCATTTTCCACCACAGGCGAGGGCTTAAAGACAGGGGGGGCGGGATAATCCATAACGTCGTCCACACGCTGCATGTCTGCGTCAATGCCCATCAGGGTCTTTCCCAGTCCGATAAAGGTGCTGACCGGTCCCATAAAACTAGAAAGCAGAGACTGATAGGCAATCAGCATACCAATGGTCATAAAGCCGTCCATGACGCGGAAGGCTCCGATAGTCAGAACCAGAATGTTCAGCACCGAAGAAATGATGCTTGGCGCAATGGAGTTACCCATGTTTACCATGGCAAGGTTCTGACTTTCCAGAACAACTTTTGCCTGCTGCCCCGCCCACTGCTGGAAAAAGTCATTTTCAGAGCCAGACGCTTTAAGGGATTCAATCATCTCTATGCCGGAAATAGTCGTACCGCTGAGTTTTCCGCTTTCCATCTCAATCTTAAAGGACTTGCTCTTAATTTTTGCCGCAGAAAGAAGGAAGATTATTGCCATGAGAGACACCAAGAATATACTGATAATCGTCAGGGGCACATCGTACATAAAGAGCAGAACGCCGAAGAAAATACCGGTAATACCGTTAATGACAACGGAAATAAGCTGCTCACAAATCACGTTTGCAATGGAGGTGTTTGCCTCAATACGGTTGCACAATTCACCGGGCATACGCTGGATAAAGAACTGCACTGGCAGGCTAAAAAGGTGCTGCACAAATTCCGAGGAGGACTTTAGCGAAATCCGCTCCTGAAAGCGCAAGAGGCAGGCTTGCTGTACCCAGGTGAGGATGCCGTTTACAACCAGCGAAATGCTCATAATAGCAAGCAGAGGCTTAAGCTGCTTCATTGAGCCGGCAACAAGAATGTCGTCTATAAAGAAGCGGCTAAAACTGGGATACAAAAAGCCCATAAGGAACATAAAGAAGGCTATGGCCATCATAAAGAGGAGGACGGAAATTCTTCCTTCAAGCCGCCGTTTGATTTTCGGCCAGATTGCAGGCTTGGAGCCACCCTTTTGAAATTCCTCAGTCGGCTTAAACATGAGCACGACACCGGTAAAGGAGTCGTCAAATTCGTCAAAGTCTACGTAACGGCGGCCGGATGCAGGATCGTCAACGTAGGCGCGACCGTGCTTAAATCCTTCCAGTACAATAAAGTGGTTGAAATTCCAAAAGATAACGGCGGGATAACTGCACTTTTTCAGACCGCCCAACTCTACTTTTATGCCCTTTGCTTCAAGACCGTATTTTCGGGCGGCTTTGAGCATGTTGCTCGCCTTTGTACCGTCACGGGAAACGCCACAATCAAGACGCAGTTGCTCCAGGGGCACAAACTTTCCGTAATAGCTCAAAATCATAGAAAGCGCCGCCGCACCGCATTCCAAGGCCTCCATTTGCAGGGTTGGACGAGTCTTTTTTACGCCGATGTGGTCGAGTCCATATTTTGTTGTCTTTAGCTGCTTGAACAATCCCATTACATCACCCGCTGCAAACCATTACTGAAGTGGCGCCTGCTGTTGCGCTTCATAGGTATCTTCCGCTCCAATTCCCAGAATCTTTTTCTTGAACAGGGGGATAACCAGTTCAATCGGACGCTTTTCTTCTACCGTTACCGTGCTGGAACAGAGAATGCCCGATGACATCTTTTCTTCAGGTCCTTTTGAAGATGACCACTTATAACCGGAAACGGTGGTAGGATCAGGAATAATGCTTGCCCGCACTTCAATAGGATTCTGAATCTGGGTAAAGGTGCGCGTCAGCATGGAGTTTTTGAGCACTGTATTCATGTAGGCTTCGGTTACCGGGTATTCTGAAACTTCCGTAACGATGCCCTGAATGTAGCCGTATTCTTCCCGCTTGACCGTAGAGGGAATGACACCTATTTTCATGCCCTGCTTGATTTTCTTTCCCTCGTTTGCCGCAACAAAGATAACCGCCTCCATGGGAGAGGTGTCGTCTTTTCCAATCAATGCAATGGTTGTTCCGGGATTAACATAGTCGTTCTTTTCCACGGACATTTCAAGAACAACGCCTGTGGTGGGAGATACGATTCTCGTGGCTTTCTGGTAGTTTTCATTTAGCACAGCCAGTTCGTGACGCTTTTCACTTACCTGACGGTCAATATCAAGAGAACTCTGCTTGGAGGAAACATACTCATTTTCGGTAATCAAGCCCTGCTCAAAGAGTTCCCGCATCCGTCGCTCTTTTGACACGCCATTTTTCGTATTTGAGTTGATGAGTTCCTGGGTTTTCAGGAGGTTTTCAATGGTCGTCTGAGCCTGCGTAATCTGGTCAAGCATGTCGGTGCGCTCAATACGAGCGATAATCTCGCCATTCTTGATGTAATCGCCACGCTGCACAAATACATTTTTTACCGCACCCTGATTTGAGTACTTTACGCTGACCACTTCATCAGAAGAAATCATAACGCCCATGCCCGAAACTGATTCAGGGATAGAGCCGACAATGCTCCACACCAGGGCCGCCACGATGATAATTCCCATTGCAATGACCGCAATAAAGTCTGAGGGCTTAACCACCTTCATGGTCTGATCGAGCTGATCAAGCGAACTGATTTTGTCCAATGCCGATTTTCGGAATAGTATCTGTCCCATACTTTTTTATACGCTACAGAATCCAAAAAGGCTAATTTTTTTGGACAAAATCAGTGTTTTTTTTTGTATTTCTGTCTATTTTTCTTCTTTTACGGTAAGTTTGCCGTCTGCAAAAATCATGTTTGCCTGCAAAATCAAGGCGTTGTCAAAGGTGATGCCGCACAAAGCCGCAGCATCCAGATTCAAGAGCAAATCGCTGTCGCTGGCCTTTGTCATCAGACGCACGGGGATGTCTGCGGGCGACTTGCCGTTCAGTATTTCCACACACAGTTCTCCTGTAGCACGACCAGCCTTGTAGTAGTTAAAGCCGCTTGCCATCAGAATGCCGCCCGCCTGAGCACCAGTTACATCCGCACTGAAAATCGGTTTCTTTGCGGCCTCAAAGACTTGCACCAAAGAAGCAAGGTCACTAAAAACCGCATTGTCCATAGTAAGGTAGATGCCGTCCACATGCTTTACGATTGCGTCAGCGGCAGCCTTTACCTCAGAAGCATTGGCTATAGCCTGAGTAACCAGGGTAATGCCCGCCTTTTCACAGCCTTCCCGCACCAGAGTCAGGGAACTGATGGAGTTTGCCTCATTGCTCGTGTAGATGTAGCCCAGTTTTTTTATATTCGCAACCTTGGCAAACTGGGCGATATGCTGCACGGTGGGAACTGCATCACTCATGCCGGTAATGTTTCCTTCGCCATGGGTAAGGCTGGTAACCAGTCCCGCACCCACAGGATCAGTCACCGTACCGAATACAACGGGAATGTCTTTAATGGCATTTGCCAGTGCAAGGGCAACTGGAGTGGCAATGCCCACCGCCAAATCCACGTGCTCGTCCTTGTATTTGTTTGCAATCTGTGTGGCTGTATCCATGTCGCCATTGGCATTCTGCAAGTCATAGTTTACGGCAATTCCAGACTCATTGATTACGTCCATAATGCCGCGCTCAACGTCATCAAGGGCAGCATGCTGCACAGTCTTTGCAATGCCGATTGTTTTTTTTTCGTCCGTATTTTTTTTGCTACATCCCCAAAGCGTACCAAGCATACAGAGTGCCGCTACTGCAAGCATCATTTTTTTCATTCTATTATTGTGCCTCCTCGCATAAGCGGAATTCTGCTGTAAAGAAAAGGGAAGGTCAAGCAAAAACAAAAAAAAACTGGGCTAAAAAGTACTTTTTTCAAGAACACCTTTTAACCCAGATGCAGTGGCTTTGTCTTTAGAAGCCCTAATACTTTGCTCCCCTGTTTGAAAAATTGGTATGCCATGATATGCCCGATGTGTCCACATCAAGGCCTTGGCTCACATTTGGGTCAGAAACATAGGAGCTTCTTCCCGATGCGCCTGCCATTGACTCGCTGTCTCCCTTTGCCGCTGCCGCTCCGCCTCCAAATCCTCATCGGAAAGGTCTTCTGCAGTATCGCTATCTGCATCTGACCAAGCGATGGCTTTTTTGAATTCTGCCTCGTCAAATTCCGGCTGCTCTCTCATATTCTCGTTAGTCATTTTGGGTTCCTCCTTACAAAATATAACCACGCATCCGCCTTAGACTGTCCAAAAACTCAAAATCGCAGTGTCGGGATAACCAATAAGTCCCCTCTCTCCTCCCCTCCCCGCAGAAAAAATCTCATTTGTTTTAGCCTTTTTCCTCCTGTCAGCGTATAAATACGTGAAGGACAAAAAAAAGCGATGGAGGTTGTATATGAATACAGAGACCATGAAAGCACAACTTATTGATGCTGGCGCAATAAAGGAAGAAATCGCAAAAGTTGATTTCAATAAAATCGGCATCATCGTTGAGCACGCAGAAAAACCCGATGAGGTCTGCAAGGCAATGAAAGCAGCCTATCCGAACTTCAATGAAGAAGAATTCAAAAAGGCACTTGCAGTCCTTAGCGAGGGAAGCGATGAAACCATGGAACTGAGCGAGGATGAACTTGAATCGGTTGCAGGCGGAAGCGTAGGCAGCTGGGTAAAGAACAACAAGGAACTGGTCATCGGACTTTCCATTGTGGGACTGGGAATCGTATCAATACCCGCCTTCACCAAATTTGGAAAGTCACTGGGCGCAGGAAAAGTAAAGCAGGCCTATGACGCTGGCTATATGGATGGAACCGCAAAGGGACAGGCAAATGCAGATATGTTTGATGCACTGCTGAAGAAAAAATAACAGCGGCGCATTGCACAGCAGCAAGACCGACAAGGCTTTTACAGGAGGCAAGATAAAAATTACATCCGTGCAATTTTTATCTTGTGCAGATTTTGCCGTTGGCAAAACTGCGATTTCGTGCCCGCTCGAAGCGGTGCTACGAATGCCTGCACGACCGCTAACGCGGAGTTTTTATGAGAGGAAAACTATGAACAAGACAAGTGAAGAAATCAAGAAAGAAATAGACGCAATCATTGCAACTGCAAGCAGCCCAGAAGAAGCCCTCAAAAAAGTCAGCGAGGCATTCCCGGGTGTCACGTATGCGGAACTGCAAAAGCAGTATGAGGCGGAGCAGAAAAAGGCAGAGGAATCTTTTGCCCGGCGTGGCGAGTCCGAGGATGTTGAGAACCTTTCAGAAAGTGACCTGGAATCGGTTGCAGGCGGAAGTTTTGGCAGCTGGATGAAAAAGAACTGGCCCATCGTTGCAGGAACCGCCGTATTTGTGACAATCGCAGGCGCTTCTGTCATAAAGGGCTACCGCTCACAGACAAACAAGGATAATCTGAACTCTGCATATGGGGAGGGGAAAATAGAGGGATCGTATGATGCACTTGATTCCCGCGGCTACAACGTTACAGAACACCTGAACAAGAAGTAGCTTGGCAATTTTGCCATAGGCAGGCGGTCACATAATGTTAGCCTTTTTTCCCCAGCAAGCGTATAAACACATGTAAGACAAAACGAGAAACGATGGAGGTTCAGTATGAATGAAAAGGAAATCAAAGCACAGTTGCTTGCAGCAGGTGCAACGGAAGAACAACTCGCTTCCGTCAATTACAAAGAAATTGAGGATATCGTTACAAATGCCACTGGCATTGATGATTTGTGCGTCAGAATGAAAAAGATTAAGCCTGACTTTGCTGAGGAAGAATTTAAGGCTCAGCTTGCTGCTCTTTCTGCAAAAGAGTCAGATGCAAGCGAAGATTCAGAAGTTCTGTCTGAAGAGCAGCTTGAAAATGTTGCTGGTGGAAGCGTAGGTGGCTGGCTCAAAAAGAATGCCTACTGGCTCGTTCCGACACTTTTTACCGCAGCCGTTGTCGGTTACACTGCTGCACAAGGGTATGTAAACTACAAGGCGGACAAAAGCGTCATGGCAAAGAACAACCCTAAAGACTCTGTCTTCATAGTACGCGGTCAAATAGTAAGCGGTCAATTACTGTAACGGTAAAAAACACAGAAAATACGCAGGATAGAAACATTCAACTGGAGGTAGCCTTATGAACTTTGAAAATACAAAAGCAATGCTCTTGCAGGCAGGTGCAAACGAAGCAGAACTTTCCCAAATCGATTTTGAAAAAATTGAAGAAATTGTCAGTTCAGTCAACAGCATCGACGAATTGTGCGCAAAAATGGCCGCATACAATCCAAGCTTTGATGAAAAAGACTTCAAGGCGGCTCTTGCAGAAGCGCAAAAAGAGCAGGCAGAAAACGCAGAAAATGCAGAAGCACTTTCCGATGATGATCTGGAGTCCGTAGCAGGCGGAAGCTCAGGCAACTGGTTCAAAAAGAACAAGGAATGGCTTGTTCCCCTGGTGATAGTTGGCGTTGGTGTGGGTACCCGAATAGGATACTCATTATACACAAAACGAAGGTACGGCGTATCATCTTCGTCAGCGGCCGCTTCGGAAGACAACCAGGCAGGACTTATACCAAACTAAGGCGAAATGCCACAAACGGAGGTTTTATATGAACGAACAGATTTTAAGGCAACAGCTCCTTGAAGCAGGAGCAAAGGCAGAAGACATAGAGAAAATTGATTTTGCCAGACTTGATGCTATCACAGAAAGCGCAACAGACATTGAGGACTTCTGCAAGAAAATGAAGGATTTTATGCCGAAATTTAATGAAGAAGTCTTTAAGGAAACAGTTGCACATGCAGCAAAAGAAAATGCAGAAAGTGAAAACGAAGAAGAACTTTCTGATGACGTACTTGAACGCGTTGCTGGTGGCAGCAAGGCAGGAGACTGGTTTAAGGAAAACAAGGATTGGCTGATTCCGGTGGCAATTACGGCAGCAGGTGTCGCCGCACTGGCTATCCACAACCGTATGGGTAAAACAAGCCTGTCTTCCTACGGAAAAGAGGCGAAACACAGCATGGAGCATGGAGCCGACCCAGAGTGGTTCTAACAGATTGAAACATATGAGAAAGACACATGATTTCTGTTGAGACAATCCAAAAATTGATAGCACTGCTCAAAAATCAGGACTTCGTTGATGCCGCTGAGCAGTGCAAATCAAATGCTGACATCGCTCAAGTTGCGCAAAAATTCAACCTTGCTGTAACGGAAGAAGACCTTACGGAACTTCTGGCAAAAAAGCCGGAAGCCATGAAAACGCTTCACGAAGTGGTGGATTTTACCAAAGTTCTAAAACCGCTTCTCAAAGACGAACATAGTTATCAGGATTTTTATACGATTACTTCCGTGCGAAAATTTGAAGCCTTTTGCGAAACCTATCACCTTTCGCCTCCTGCCAGCATCCTCACCATTGCTGACTTAATTTTTACGCACCTGACCTATGCCGAGGAACTTTCCGACGATGACCTGGACGCAGTTGCAGGAGGCAGTTTCCTCATGTCTGCCGTAAAAGTCGGTGTGGGCTTCATTCCGGGCATAGGGGGAATTGCCGCCGCAGCACTTGACGTGGCAGACGGAAGTGCTCACGGTACGGAAGGCATAACCGCCCGACTTGCGTCAGGTGCAGCCGTTTCCCTCTTTAGCTGCGTCTCCACGATGTCATGCGGTGGAGCCATTTCTATCGGAAAACAATTCTTTAAGGAAGGGCTGACAAGTGCCGTAAAGCAAAAACTGGCGGTTTTTGGAGGACTTTCCGCACTTTCAGGCATCGGCAATTTTGCCGTAAAGCAGGCGCTTACGTGATTTTAGCCTTTTTTTTCATCTCATGCGTATAAACACGTGTAAGGCAAAGAAAAATACTGCCTGAGATTGCGTCGCAAACTTTTTATGGGAGGTTCACCATGAATGAAAAAGAAATCAAAGAGAAGTTTCTTTCAGCAGGAGTTACAGAAGAAGACCTCGCAAAAATTGATTTTGCAGGATAGAGGAAATAGCAATGACATCAGCCATCCTTTTTGTCTTGCTTGTGAATGGATTATAATGCGTTTGCCCTGATGCATTATGCACCTTCCCTTGACACAGTTCCCCTTGAACCGCACAATACAAAGACCTATGGAACGAATCGACAAAGTGCTTGCCCACCACGGCTACGGCACCAGAAAAGACGTAAAAAAACTGCTGCGCTCATCCTGTGTTACGGTAAACGGCAGGCAGATATATGACCCGGCAATCCACATCGACCTGAGCACAGACAGCCTCGCCATTGACGGAGAAATACTTACCCTCAAGCATGACCTATACCTGATGCTCAACAAATGCAAGGATTTGGTGTGTGCAAATCGTGACGGCGAGCACCGCACCGTCTTTGACATAATCGACCCAGAACTGCGTCATCCCTTTATGGGCGGCGAACTGCATCATGTGGGCAGACTGGACATCGACACCGAGGGTCTGCTCATTCTTACCACCGATGGCGCGCTCACCCACCGCATGATTTCGCCCAAGACCCATATTCCCAAAACCTATGCCGTCCGCCTGCGGGATGCCGTTGGCAAAAAAGACCGCGCCCTCTACACAGAAGACTTTGCAAAAGGCCTGCACATTCCCCATGAAGGAAACGAACCTGCGTTTGACGCTCAGAGTGCAAACCTTGTCTGGCTACAGGATGCAGACGCAGACAAAAACACGCCCTTGGACGCAGTAACCGCCCAAAATGCCGCTGGCTGCGACTGCCTTTTAACCATTTACGAGGGAAAATTTCATCAGGTAAAGAGAATGTTTGCCGCCGTGGGAAACGAAGTGGTCTACCTAAAGCGCGTCGCCATGGGTGCACTCAATCTTGACCCCTCATTGCCTTTAGGCGGCTATCGGGAACTGACCCAGAAGGAACTGAGCCTGCTGGGCTAACCTACTCAGTCTGGTTTACTGCGCTCACCACGGCTTCAATACCGGCACGACCGACGTTGCTGGAAACGCCCACGCCCCACAACTGCCGTCCGTCTTCCAAGGTAATCTGCACGTATGCCACAGCACTTGTATTTGAGCCCTGCCCCACAGAGTGCTCGTGAAAGGCGGTAATGTTGAACTTGGGAGCAGGTGTTGATGCCAAAGCCGCCACAAATCCATCCAGAGGACCATTACCCTTTCCGCCAAGAGAAATCTGCTGGCCTTTCCAGTTCACCATGGCACGCACGCCAACCTGCTCTTCTGCGGTAGAAGCACTTTCCACATGGGTCTGCGCCAAATCAATAATTTCAAGGGGAGACTTCTTTCCAATCCACTGTTTCTTAAAGAGGTCAAGGATTTCTTCCGGCTGCAGTTCACGCTGTGCCTTGTCCGAAGCGGCTTTGATAAGGTCGCCGATTGCAGGCTGCATGCTCTTGGGAATCGCATAGCCGTAATTGTGCTCCAGAATAAAGGATGCACCGCCCTTGCCGCTCTGGCTGTTGATTCTGATAATGCCTTCGTACTGGCGACCAATGTCATGGGGGTCAATCAGCAGATAGGGCACATCCCAGACAGCATCCTTGTCCATTTTGACACGTGCGGCAAAGCCCTTGGCAATAGCATCCTGATGTCCGCCACTCAAGGCCGTGTAGGCAAGTCCGCCCGCATAAGGCGTTCTGGGAGAAATGTCCATCTTGGTGTATTCCATGTAACTGTCGGCAATATCCGGCAGGTGGGAAAAATCCAGTTCCGGGTCAACGCCCTGGCTGAACATATTCAGAGCCACCGTTACAATGTCCAGATTTCCCGTGCGCTCACCGTTTCCAAAGAGGCAGCCTTCCACGCGGTCAGCACCAGCAAGCAGCCCCAGCTCACAGGAAGCAACGCCACTACCGCGGTCATTATGACAATGAGTAGAAATAATCACACCCTCGCGGTTGGGAATATGGTCTGCAAAATATTCAATCTGGTCTGCATATACGTTAGCCGTAGCACATTCCACGGTTGTGGGCAGATTGAAGATGATTTTATTGTCCTTGTCGTAGCCCCATTCTTTTCCAACGGCCGCACAGATTTCCACGGCGTAATCAATTTCCGTCATGGAAAAACTTTCCGGAGAATACTCAAGGCGGATTTTTCTGCGCTCATCCTCAGACAAATCCTTCATGCATTCCTTAATGCATTTTACGCCATCAACGGCAATCTGAATGATTTCTTCCTTAGATTTGTTGAAGGTGTATTTGCGCTGAGCCGGAGAGGTAGAGTTATAAATATGGAAAATAACTCCAGGAGCTCCCTTGATGGATTCCATGGTCTTGCGCACCAGTTTTTCCCGAGCCTGACAAAGCACCTGAATGGTCACATCATCGGGAATGCGCTTTTCTTCAATGAGTCTGCGGATAAATTCATACTCGGTGTCACTGGCAGACGGAAAGCCCACTTCGATTTCCTTAAAGCCGATTTTTACAAGCAAATCAAAAAACGCCAGCTTAGTCTCAATACCCATGGGGTCAATAAGAGCCTGATTTCCGTCCCTCAAATCAACGGAACACCAAATCGGAGCCTGAGTAATTGCATTTGCCGGCCATTTGCGGTTTGTTATCGGAATGGCAGGAATAGGCTGGTATTTTTTTGCGTTCATATGTGCTTTCATAGGTAAAATATACCTTTTTACTGCACCAAAGGCAAGAGAAAATTTGACAATAGAAAAAAGCAGGCTTAAAATGAACTTGATACAGTCTTATGGAGTTTTTGCTATGAAGAAAGCACTATGTACCCTTTGCTGCGTGGCCATGAGCATTGCCCTGCTCTCATGTACAAAAAAATCGGAAGAAAAAGAAATCATGCTTGTTATGGCGGAAGTAAATCCACCGGAAACGATTGCAGGCAGAACCGACCAGGTTTTTAAGGAAAAAGTAGAAGAACTCTCAGGTGGAAAAATCAAGATTGACCTTGAATGTTCTGGCATTCTCGGTGACAATGCCACCGTCCGAAAACTCATAACACAGCCGGGCAGCACCATTCAGATTGCCCGCCAGTCTACCGCAGGATTTGTTGCGCTGGGATGCGATTCCTACGCCCTGCTTTCCATTCCCTTTACCTTCTCCAACCGCGAGCACTTCTGGGCTTTTGCAGAGTCAGAGACGGCACAAAAGCTGCTGAATGAGCCAAAAGAAAAAGGACTGAACATCATCGGTCTGTATTATGGCGAAGAAGGATTCCGCCACCTCTTTTCAGCAAAAAAAGCCGCTTCAATCCAGGATTTTGCCGGTCTGAACATGCGCGTCACCAACGACAAAGCCTTGCAGGCAATCGCCAAAAGCCTGAACATGGAAGCCGTGCACGTGGATTTTTCTGACCTGTACGGTGCCATGCAGACGGGCAAAGTTGACGTAGCCGACCAGCCGCTGGCAAACTATCTGGCAAACCATTTTGACGAAGTGGCAAAGAACATCATCCTTGACGGTCACCAGCTGGGCATCATGGAAACCTTCATCACCACGGAAGCCTGGGATTCCCTCTCAGAAAAACAGCAGGAGATTCTCCGTGAGGCAGGAAAATATGCAAGCGACTATTGCCGCAAAATCTCACAGGAAGAAGAAGATGCCATCCTGCAGCAGGTAAAAGACGCAGGCGTAACCGTCACTCCTGTAAACGACATCGCTCCCTGGCAGCAGGCACTTGACGGCTTTATAAAGGAAACCGCAGCCAGCAACATGGATCTCTACAATGAGATTCTCAGCTACGCAAAAAAACAATCTATGCATTAGGAGAGCGTTTATGACAAGATTCTTGTATGCATCAGCTGCCTGTACGGCACTGTGCCTCGTCTTTTTTGCCTGCAACAAAAAGGCTCCCGCAGAAGATAAAGAAATCACCCTGGTCATGGCGGAAGTCAATCCGGCAGAAACCATTGCCGGTCAGATGGATCAGGCCTTTAAGCAAAAGGTTGAGGAACTTTCCAACGGAAAAATCAAGATTGACTTGCAGTGCTCAGGCATACTGGGAGATGTTGACTCCGTTATGGATTTAATGATGAAGCCCAACAGCACCATTCAGATTCACCGTATGTCTGCGGTAAACATGGCCATGTACGGCTGCAAAAAATCATCACTTCTTTCCATTCCCTTCACCTTTTCCAGCAAGGAACACTTCTGGCGGCTGGCAACGTCTGATGCCGCGGAGGACATCCTTAACGAGCCTGTTGCAGTAGGTTTGGGGCTCAGGGGTCTGTTCTTTGGCGAAGAAGGATTCCGTCACTTTTTTTCCACCAAAAAAATCGAAAAAGTGGAAGACTTTATGGGACTCAAAGTCCGCGGCACCAATGACAAGGCCATGCAGGGGCTCATTGCAGGCGTAAAGGCAAGCAGTATTCCCGTAAATTATGCGGATTTGTATGTTGCCCTCCAGACTGGCATTATCGACGCGGCAGAGCAGCCTATCGCAAATTACCTCGCAAATCATTTTAACACCGTTGCCCCCTACATGATTTTTGACGGACACACGCTGGGCGTTATGGAAACGGTCATAACCGAAGAATGTTGGCAAACCCTTTCCGAAAAGCAGCAGAATATCCTCATTGAGGCGGGAAAGTATGCGTCTGACTTCTGCAGAAAACTTTCCCAAACCGAGGAAGACAAGGTAAAGGCTGGACTTCTTGCAGAGGGAGCAATCCTCACCGATGTAGACGACATCAGACCGTGGCAGAAAGCCTGCGCCGCCGTCATAGAAGAAGGGGCGGCCGTAGATCCTGACTTTTACCAGACTATTTTGAGTTACGCAGAGAACTAGCACAAAACTTCGTTAAGAGCCCCACAGCAATTTGACAGACGAAAAAAAGAAAAATATAATACTCCTGTAATACATTTCACACATTGCAGGAGTATTTGTTATGAAGAAGATTCTAACCGTTTGTGCAGCCCTTACCTGTGTTCTAGGCATCATTTCTTGCAAAGGAAAAAAGGATGGGCTTGCAGGACAAGAAATCACATTGGTCATGGCGGAAGTCAATCCGGAAGGCACGATTTCTGCCCAAATGGATCAGGCCTTTAAGGAAAAGGTTGAGGAACTTTCTGGCGGAAAAATCAAGATTGACTTGCAGACTGGCGGAATACTTGGCGATGAAGAAAGCGTCATGGACTTACTGAGAAAGCCGGGCAACACCATTCACTTGCAGCGTATCTCTGCCTTTAACGTTGCCGCACTGGGTTGCGAAAAGTCTTCGCTTTTGGTCATTCCCTTTACCTTTGCCAACAAAGACCATTTCTGGAAATTCGCCACATCAGAAGCCGCTCAGTCCATTTTGAATGAGCCATATGAAGACGGCGTGGGCCTCAAAGGACTTTTCTACGGAGAAGAAGGCTTCCGCAACTTTTTTGCAACAAAAAAACTTTCTTCACCCCAAGATTTTAACGGCATAAAACTGCGGATTACCTCAGACCCCATTATGAAAGGCATAGCAAGCGGTCTCAAGGCAAATGCCGTTTCCGTTGGCTTTGCCGACTTGTATTCTGCATTGCAGACAGGTATAGCCGATGCCGCCGATCAGCCCCTTGCAAACTACCTCGCAAACCATTTCCACAACATAGCCCCCTACATGGTTCTTGACGGCCACACACTGGGTGTAACCGAGGTGGTCATCGCATCAGAAACATGGGACAAACTGAGCAAGGAGCAGAGGCAGATTCTTACCGAGGCCGGAAGATATGCTGGAGAAGTCTGCCGCAAAGTCTCACAGGAAGCAGAAGATGCGGCAAAAGCACAGCTTCTTGCAGAAGGTGCTGTCTTTACCGAGGTTTCCGACCTTACGCCATGGCAGACGGCAAGCGCAGACATCATTGCAGAGTCAGCAAAAGCCGCCCCTGAACTCTATCAGGAGATTCTTGACCTGGCAAAATAAGTTCCTTTCCCCTTTTTGAGATACCCTGTCATTATAATTGACAGTAAGAAAAACTAGATTTATAATAAATCCATATATTTTTCTTATTTGTGAGGCAGGGTATCTTCTATGAAAAAAATCATTTTCATTATCAGTGCAGTTTTATCGGTTTTTTCCCTTGTTGCCTGCAAAGACAAGAAAAATGGAGCAAACGACAAGCCCGTAACGCTTGCCATGGCAGAGTCAAATCCCAGTGATTCCATTTCCGCATGGATTGACCAGGCTTTTGTAGAAAAAGCAGCGGAACTCTCCAAGGGCACCATCAAAATCGAACTGCATACCGGCGGCATTTTGGGCGACAACACTTCCGTTATGAAAGTGATGACCCAGCCAAATTCTAAAATCCATATTGCCCGCGTTTCTCCCGCCGCCCTTGTTGCCTACGGCTGCGAAAAGCACGAACTTCTGGACATTCCCTTTACCTTTGTAAGCCGTGAACATTTCTGGAACTTTGCCCTTTCAGATACCGCTCAGACTATTCTGAACGAACCCTACGAAAAGAAGATTGGCATCAAGGGGCTCTTTTTTGCAGAAGAAGGATTCCGTCATTTCTTCTCTACCTCCAAACTGAATGGCGTATCTGACTTTAAGGGTCATACCATCCGCAGTGCAGGAAACTCCATAATGAAGGAGATTATTACCAGCCTGCAGGGAGACCCGGTTGCCGTTTCCTTCTCTGAACTGTATTCTTCTCTTCAGACTGGCATTGTGGAAATAGCCGAACAGCCCATTGCAAACTACCTTTCCAATCACTTCAATAAAATTGCTCCCTACATGATTCTGGACGGTCACCAGCTTGGCGTTACTGAAGTAGTCATTTCGTCACAAGTGTGGGACAGCCTGTCAGCAAGCCAGCAGAAAGCCTTGATTGAAGCAGGAAAATATGCCGGCGAATACTGCAGCAAAGTCTCGCAGGAAGCCGAAAACAAATCCCGCCTCACCCTTAAAGAAGAAGGCGTGCAGTTTGTTGAAGTATCAGACAAGTCAGAGTGGCAAGCGGCCTGTGCAGATGTTATCAAAGGCGCATCTCAGACAAATCCGAAACTCTACAAGGAGATAACCGATCTTGCGAAATAAAAAGAATACGACCGGCATAAACATTCAGTTTCTCAGCGCGTTTTTCACCGTTTTAACGGCAATTGTATTCTGTTTTATTCTTGTTATTTCCAATAAGGTGAACCAAAAATTCCATGCGGTTAAAAATGCCATTGATAAGTTCATCATCTGTGAGCAAAGTTCGGAGCTTATCAAGGAATCCGCAAACTATCTGACTGACCAGGCACGTCTTTTTATCGTCACCCATAAGACGGAATATGTGAACGCCTATCTTGACGAAATAAATGTAACAAAACGCCAGCAGAAGGCTCTTGAAGAACTGGAAACCGTCTGTTCGGAAAAAGACCTTGCCCTCCAGCGTCTCAAAATCGCCATGGAACAGGCTCAGAGTCTTATCAACATGGAATTGTACGCAATACGCCTTGCCTACAAGGTCATGGGAGAAAATGACATCCCGGCGGACATACGCAAAATTACCATTCGCAACATCGACCAGAATATCCCCAAGGAAAAATTGCAGGAAACAGCCATAAACAATCTCTTTGGAGAAGGCTACCTTATCTATAAAACACGCATCAACGAAAACTGCCGTCTGACCATTGCCGCCATTGAGCAGCAGATAAAAGACGAACTGAACATGAACGCCGATGAACTGGGGGCAAGCATCAACCGCCTGCGCCTTCTCTTCCTTATTTTGCTGGTTGTAAACGTGCTGCTCTTTATCGCATTAGCCGTTCTGGTCATCTTCCCGCTGGAACGCTTTCAGAAGTCAATCCAAAAGGATGAAAAACTCAGCATCATCGGTTCTGCAGAGTGTAAGCACCTGGCAGAAAGTTATAATCAAATCTACGACTTAAAGGCGCAGAACGAAAAATCCCTGCTTAAAAAGGCTGAATACGATGCCCTTACTGGCATCCTCAACCGTCGCGCCTTTGATCAGGTATGCAGCACTTCCAAAGAAAAGAAGCAAAAGATTGCCCTGCTCCTTATCGACATGGACAACTTTAAGTATATCAATGACACCTACGGACACGCTGGCGGCGACACGGCACTAAAAGAACTGGCCCGCATCCTTACCGAAACATTCCGCGAGGGCGACTACGTTGCCCGTATCGGTGGCGATGAATTTGCCGCTATTCTTCCTGACTGTCCTCCTCTGGCAGCGGCTACCATCAAAAAGAAGATTGAAACGGTAAACGACCTGCTTGTAAATATTGAAGACGGCATCAGCCCTGTTTCCGTAAGCGTTGGCATTGCATTTGCACCCGAAGGCTTTGACGAAGACCTGTACAAACGGGCTGACAAAGCCTTGTACCGCGTAAAAGAAAAAGGCAAGCGCGGTTGCGAAATCTACAGTCCAGACATGGAAGATGTGCAGGCGTAATGAAAAAAATTTTCCTTGCGCTTGCCTTTATCTCTCTTGCAAAGCTTTCTGCATTTTCTCCTCAGGACATACAATCATTCACCTTGGAAAACGGGCTCAGACTCTTTGTGCTTTCCGACACCAGTTCCGCACCAGTCCGTCTTGAGCTGAACATTCAGGCAGGCTACGCTGCCCAAACAGAACGAAGTGCAGGATTTTTTCCCCTGTATGCGCGGCTTTTGGGAGCGGACATTTCCGCAGACAGTGTGCGCATGGTCAAAACAGTTGCCCCGCAGGAAAGTGAACATGCGGTTATGGAACTCGCCGCCTGCCTAAAACCCATGCCCCTGACTGATGCCACGCTGAGAGCCGCCCTAAAGCAAATGAAGGATGAAGTAGCCGAATATGCGGAAAGCACGGCTGGCTTTATCAACACGGCCATTGATTCCCGCATGTTTCCCGCAGCCCCCTGGAAGGTGGAAAGCGGTGTCTACCCTGCCCTTTTTTCTGCCACCACTTTGTCTGCTGCCCGGTCAATCCTAAACGATATCGGAAGCCAATACTATAGTCCCCAAAGAGCCAGCCTCTACATCAGCGGAAACATCACGGCACAACATGCATACCAACTGGTAAAAAAATATTTTGAAACCTTTAGGGCATCTCCTCTTGCTCCCACAGACATCCCCGCCGAAACTGCCAGCAAGGGGCAAAAATATGTCCTTGTTGACGACTCTTTTACGGCAGACATGACCCAGATTGTCTTACAGTACAGCCATCTTTCCGCAGACGAAGCAGACTGTGCCGCCGCCGTAATGAACAGCGATTACAGCAGTTACAAAAGCCGTCTGCTTGCAGAAAAATCACTGGCCATCTACGGCGGGGAATACATCAATGTAGCCAGTGCGCAAAAGCATGGCTCTTCCCGCCTCATCATCCAGTCTCTTTTGGAAAAGACCAAGGCTTCGCCCTGTGCCCAGGCAGAAAGTTTTTTGCGTCTCACCAAGGCTGACGGACTTTTTACGGCGGACGAAGTAGACTACGCTCAAAAGCGCATTGCCGCAGAATTTCGCCGCCGTGCAGATGACTCTTCCGCCCTTATGGAACTGCTAAGCGGCTGGACGGCACTTTTTCCCGGAGACAGCGCAGCAACGCTTTTTTCCCGCAGTCAGCGCATGGCCGAAACAATTTCCGCTCCCCTGCTGGAATCCTATCTGCATACAAAAGAGCCGGCAGTTTTTGTACTGGTAAACGCAAAAACGTACGCAAAACATGCCAAAGAATTTCAAAAGGCCGGCTATCAGACCGTAACACGCAAAAACGGCTCCTGGTACCTGCAGGAACTCTACCGCCAGCAGATGGCACAAGAGCAGTCAGAACAAAAAGAAGCGGCCAGCATCGCCAGCAGCCAGCCAGACATGACAAATGCCGCCACCCGCTTCATTCAGGAAAACAAGGGGCATTTTTCTTCATTTTCACTTGCAAACGGCATACCCGTCACCCTAAAGCAGACCCCTGGCGCAAAGACAACGGCCATTGCCATCACAATCCGTGGCGGAGAACTGCTTTTTGCAAAAGAAAGCCCCGGTCTTTGCAGCATACTTACTGACGCTCTGGCCATAAACATCAGACGCAGCCTTGACGGGCGGGCAGCACAAGGGCTTATGACAGGAGACAGCGACGTACGCGCAAGAACCTATGCAAACTGCTCCCTGCTCACCGTTACCTGTGCCACAGAAGAAGCAGAAGATTGCGTCCGTGCCATTTCAGAAGCACTGATATATGGAGACATCACCCCCGCCATGGCAGACGGCATTACCTACGATGAGCGCACCCAATGGAGAATAAAATCCGGGGCGGCAACATTCCAGCTGCTCTGCTCCGCCATGCGCACCCTCTATGCAAAAGATGACTACGTACATCTCTTTGACGATACCGCCGACAAGCCCGTAAAAACAGACTTTACCCATATTGCCGCCGCCTATCCCCTCTTACTGGATTCCAGCCGTTTTTCCCTCATTGTTGCCGGCGGCATTAGCCATGCGGATGCCCTCCAAAAAACCATGCAGGAAACCTTAGGCAGCCTGCTCTCCCAAAAGGAAACGGCATCCATAGACGCAAGAGTGGCAAAACCAGACATGCCCCGCCGCATCAAACGCATCCAGCTGCGCCATCTTTTTCTTACCGATATCAGCGCAGACAAGGCCGGTCCCCGCCCTGCAGTCCTTGTGCCCACAAAGCATTTCAATGATCCCACGCTCTACTGCATTCCTGCTCCCGACCTTTCAAGCACAGACCTTGCCCTTTTTAACGCCCTCCTCTATGAGATTTCACAGCGTATGCAGGCAAAACTCGGCTCCGACATCAAAATCAGAACGGACATTCCCGACTTTGACTTTCCCTTTGCGCGGCTCTATGCCCAAAACGTTACGCAGATTTCAAAAATTGACGCAGCCTATCTGGAAACAATTGCAGAAGTAACAGAAGACTTACAGACGCTGGTAAATGCAGAGAACATCGGCGTAATCGACACGGAAAAAGACCGTATGCTTGCCGGAATGGAAAACCGCTGGCTCATGGAATCTCTTTCTACCACAGGAACTGCCCAAGGCACAGCCCAACTCATACAGACAGGCACAACTTTTGGAAACGCCACCCTCTACCTTGACCAATACGCGGCCGTGGACAAGGCAAGAGCCGAAGATTATTTTATCCTGATGAAGTTTTATTTTGCCGACATTCCGGATTTTCGCGTTTATTCAATTGACTCAAAACGATAATGCGGGGGAAAGCCTTCCCCCTGGGTTCAGCCAGTGCTTTCGCCTGCGCTCAAGCACCGTCTTCACCACACCCCCTTCAAGCGGGGCACCAATAGGCTTTTCAGCCCCGCAACGCCCCTTAAAAAAACACCGTGTCCAAGAGCAGGTCATGTTCATCTGTCGGAATATCGCCGGTCATCTGACAGGGAAAGCAAAACCCCGCCGCCCAGACCTGTGCCCCAGTCTCTTTCAGACGGAAAAGAAAGCGGTCGTAAAAGCCCTTGCCCCGCCCCAGCCTCCGACCGTCCTCGGTAAAGGCCATGCCCGGCACAAGTACCAGCACGCGTTTTTTTGCAAGCGATGCATCCAGGGCGAGTTTTTCTAGCGTCGGAACTGGCTCGCTTATGCCGTAGGAGCCGGACTCAATCTGGTCGCCAAAGTTCAGCGTGTCGTCCAGCAGGTAAAAATCCATATCGCCAGTGCCGGGAAGAATGCGCGGAAGCCCCACCAGCTTTCCCATCTGAAGCGCACTGTAGAGCACGCCCGTGCAGTCCGCCTCAATCCCATGAAAAAGATAGCCCAGCACAATGTCAGAACGGGCAAAAAAATCGCTTTGCAGCACCAGGTGACGCGCCGCTTCCGAAAAAGATACGCAATCATGGGTCTGAGAAAATTCCCGCAGCGTCTCTGCCATCTGCTTTCGTAAGGCTTTTTTCTGTTCTGAAATAGTCGGCATGTCACTTCCCCCATAGCTAATAGGAACACAAAAAAATCTAGTCCCAGTGCATCGGCATAAAAAAAAGACCTCATCGTTTGCGACAAGGTCTTTTCGGCTCCTGCTGGGCTTGAACCAGCGACACATGGATTAACAGTCCATTGCTCTAC
>ERZ842401.921-NODE-921-length-43685-cov-6.051524_pt1 | contig 43685 bp, 37 predicted proteins | sample MGYA00521270_ERZ842401 | MGnify/ENA primary metagenome ERZ842401 (study PRJEB31892, sample SAMEA3878208) | bioreactor metagenome | biome: Moose rumen | place: Sweden | collected 2011-10 | study: EMG produced TPA metagenomics assembly of the PRJEB12797 data set... | reverse complement strand
AAATATATCCTACAACAAAACATTCCGTGCAGGAGTAACGCCCCTGCAACATTGAGCCTATGCGTGTAGAGATAGATAATCGCAGGCGGAAAGGAGAAAATTGCAGAAGAAAGAGACACTTGCTGAAAAGGTGGAGCGATACAAAGACAAGCCTACCGATACAGCGACTTATGAGATCGAGGGACAGACTTTTATTGTCACCGCACACTTTGTCGGGGAGAAAAATCTCGACAAGGTAATTTATGACCATGCTTTTCATAGAGCAATGGAAGAACCCGAAACGGCGTAGTCCTTACTGCCATATTCGGTATTCCATGCTCTTTGAGATAAATATACCGAATATGGCTGCTTTGTTTTTATCAGAAAGGAGTTTTTTATCATGACAAAGCAGTCACATTACAACGTGGGTATCTATGTACGTTTATCGCAGGAGGACGAGCGTGCAGGAGAATCCATTTCAATAGAAAATCAGAAAAAAATGCTGACGGAGTACGTCAGCCAGCAGCCCGATTGGAGCTTGGTAGAGATATGCGAGGACGACGGCTATTCGGGAACAGACTTTAATCGTCCGGGTGTCAGACAGCTTCTCGATGATGCGAAGTCGGGAAAGATAAATCTCATCCTCTGTAAAGACTTGTCCAGATTTGGTCGTAATTATATCGAAGTCGGTCAGTATATCGACTACATTTTTCCTTCGTTCAATATCCGCTTTATCGCCCTGAGCGATAACGTGGATACTCTTGAACGCAACAGCACTGCAATGGACATGATGCCGATCATGAATTTGTTCAACGAATGGCACGCCGCCAACACCTCAAAGAAAATCCGTGCGGTCATGGTGTCGAACGCAAAGCAGGGCAAATATCACGCTCCTGTCGCACCGTTTGGCTATCTTGTGGGCGACACAGAGGACAGACTGCCCGTAGTTGATGAAACAAATGCTCCCTACGTCCGTATGATGTATAAAATGCGTTCCGAGGGTGCAAGTTCTCCGCAGATTGCTAAGGCTCTCAACGCTCAGGGAGTTATTACGCCGTCCGATTACACATACAAGCGTTTGGGCAAGCCGAATCCCTACATTTCCAATCACCTGTGGAATGCCGCAATGGTGCGTGATATTCTCGAAAATCCTATTTACAAGGGTTGTGTTGTCAATCAGAAATACACCACTATTTCATACAAAAATCACCAAAGGTATATCAGGGATTCCGATGAATGGATCGTCATTGAAGATGCCTTTGAGCCGATTGTTAGCAAGGAGCTTTGGGACAAAGTGCAGGAGGTCAACAAGTCGTGCAGTCACGGCAAGGTCACGAAAAGCGGAGTGATACTTCCTCTGACGGGGCTTATGTACTGTTCTGATTGCGGTTCTAAGCTGAAAAATAACACAACGTTCCATGAATCAAAAAAGCGTGGGAAATACAAGATTGTTTCTTACATCTGCAATAAGTATGCCAATCACGGCAAGGCGGCTTGTTCTTCTCATCATATTTTACAGCGTGTTATTGAGGGGCTTGTGCTTGAGGATATTCGTGCAAGGGCAAATCGTGTGATCGAGGACGAGGACGGCGAGAGACAGCGTTATCTGGCTATCAAAGCAAGTCAGCGTAAACAGCAGACGGAGGACGAGAGCCGACTTCTGAAACAGGCTGAGACAAGGCTTGCAGAGCTTGACACGATCATCAGCAAGACCTACGAGGAAAGAATGCTCGGCAAGCTGCCCGAAGATCTGAGTGCAAAAATGCTTGAAAAGTATACTGCCGAACAGAGGGAACTTACCGCTCAGGCAGAGCAGTACCGCAAGGCAAAAGCGCAGGAACAGCAGGACGAACAGGACGTTGAGAGATTCATTCAGCGTTTGAAGAAGTGGAGAGATGTGGAGAGCCTTACCCGTGAGCTGTGTATGGAGTTGATCGAGTTCATCGTGGTCTATCCCCTCCCCGAAAAATACGGCGCACCTCGTCACATCGACATCTATTACAAGTTCATCAATGCTCCGCTTTCAGACAGCAGAAGTCCATTACTTTCGCAGAATAGCGTGGAAATTCATCATTCGTAAACGGTCGTCCTTTTGGGTGGGTAACAACCGATACCCAATTATCAAAGTGCTGTAAGCCGTGGTCTTTCAGAAAATCATACTCCAAATATCTCATCATGGTGTGCAGTTCAGTCACGCTGTTGCTAAGAGGAGTTCCTGTGGCGTAGGTAATACCTCTGCCGCCTGTTTTCTCATCGAGATAACGGCATTTGAGGAAAAGATCGAGAGCCTTTTGCGATGCGGAGTTTGAAATGCCCGCAATATTCGTCATTTTTGAAGGCGTAAAGAGGTTCTTGAATTCGTGACACTCGTCCACGAACAGCTTGTCGATACCGAGCTGCTCAAAGGTCAGCGTTTCGTCCTGATTCATCTTCTGGAGCTTGTCGAGCTGCTTTTGCAGACTTTTTCTTGTGCGCTCCATAGCCTTTATCTGGAATTTAGATCCTTCGTGCTTTTTCAGTTCTTCGATACCCTCTAAAATATCGTCTATCTGAGACTGTATCGTCATGGTCCGGCGTTCTTTTGATACAGGTATCATGCCAAGCTGTGAGTGACCGATAATTACCGCATCATAATTGCCCGTGGCTATTTTTGCAAAAAGCTGCTGGCGGTTTGCTTTCTGAAAGTCCTTTTTTGTCGCCACTAAAATATTAGCAGACGGATAGAGCCTTTGGAAGTCATCGCCGATCTGCTCCGTCAGGTGATTCGGTACGGCGAACAGGGATTTTGTACAAAGCCCGAGACGTTTCGATTCCATAGCGGTAGCTATCATCTCGAACGTTTTGCCCGCGCCCACACTGTGCGCAAAAAGCGTATTGCCGCCGAACATAGCGTGTGCGATAGCGTTTTTCTGATGATCGTGCAAATGGATACTGCTGTTCATCATCGGGAAAGAAAGAGAGCTGCCGTCGTACTCACGGGGACGAACGGAATTAAAAAGCTCATTGTATCTCTGCACGATAGCTTCACGGCGCTCGGGATCCTTGAAGATCCAAGCCTTGAAAGCCTTTCGCATTTCTTTTGCCTTTTTCTGAACGACACGGGTGGCATCAATATCCACCACACGTTTTTCTTTTGTATCTCCCAAACCGTCGGGAACTTCGACTGTCTTGTATACCTTGGGTTCTTTCAGGTTCAGCAGATGTTCAAATATCTCATAAGCGTTCATTTTCGGACTGCCGTATTTCTGATTAACAAGCACCGACCTGTCGGCTTTCTTGTTGCTGATGAACCACGAATTTGAATGTTCGGAATACTCCGCTTCTATCAGCTTCGGCTTGAACCACCTTGCATGATACTTGTCGGCTCTGTTGCTGTCATCAGTTCCGAGCAATTCATACATGAACTGATTGTAGTATTTCGGATCAAGCCATGTAGCACCTATCTTTACATCAATGTCACCGGCTTTCAACGGCTCGGGCATTGCTTTCTGCAAAGCGTTCACGTTGATATTGAAATCAGAGTCATACTCCGCAATTTCCTCCGCTTCACGCAGTTTCGCACGAATATCGCCCGACAAGTATTCGCTTGCCGTCTGATAAGTGTTTTCGGTATGGGGAATTTTGAAGATCTCGCCCACAAGCTCCTGTTTCAGCTCATCTTCCGACATTCCCGTGAGCTTCGACATATAGTCAAAGTCCACTTTCGCTTTTTCAGCCACCGAAAGCGTGAGGGCTTCCATTGCTGTCTCCACGCACTCAACCGCCTTTGGAGGGCAGATTGTGCGCTTTGTGAAAATATCCGACTTCTCGACAAGTTTATCCTTGTCGATTTTCTTTTCTAAGCCTGCAACAAGGTTATACGAAATATCCTCATTAAAATATCTCTTGTTGGTCTTGCTGTGGATAAGCCCATACTTATTATAGAAGTCATCGTAGGACTTGCCGAGTTTTGCCTGCAAATCAGCAATAACGCTGTCAGGCTTGTTAAGCTCCTGAGCCTGAATAAGCTCACGGGTAATATCCCTCAGTTCGATAAAAGCCTTGTATCTGCTGAACTGTGCGTTTTTCTTGTCAAACCTCTGCTCAAAAGAAACAGCGTTTTTCTTGAAATAGACAGCATCGTCCTGAATAAAGAAACTGAAATTACGCAGATCGGACGGAATCTTCACCGCAAGCCCCTGTTCGGTCTTAGCATAAACGTCACGGGCTGTGTCATGGCTGATCTCCGCAGACAGCCTGTTGACTGCTTCGTGCAGAGCCGATTTCAGGTCAAAACCGTCCTCGGCAACGACCATTGTGCCTGAGCCGTAGAGCTTGTTGCCCTCGACAACCTTGCCAAGCACCATATCGGGATTATCTGCAAAATACTGATTTATAGGCAGTCCGTCCTCAGTCTGACCGATATGCACCCAATCGGGAATATCGGTCATTTCGGCAACAGACTTGCCCTCATGCTTCTGCAAAAAGATAATATCCGTCGTTACGTCCGTACCGGCATTGTCATGAAATGCACCGTTTTTACCGCCCGGCAGACGGATAGCACCGATCAGGTCAGCCTTGTCAGCCAACATCTGACGAGTGCTTTCATCATGCTTGTCGAGCGTTCCTGCCGAAGTGACGAAAGCGACAATGCCCCCGTTCTTCACTTTCATAAGCATTAACAATGGGGAGTTTCCCAAAAAGACCTTATTCCGATAAAAATCCAATAAAGCAAAAAAAGAGTATCAATCTCCAATCACACGGAGACTGATACTCTTTTCTTTTTGCAGATTATTCTATTTTGAAAGAACCCTCAACAAGATAGCTTGAAAAAACAAAATAGCCGAAGTTAGGGCAACACCTGACCTCGACTTTTCGCAAAATTAAGAATTTGACGAGAAAAGGGCATTTTGCTCCGATATTATTCAATTTTCAAGATGCTGATTGACGGCATTTTTACGTTACCCTGACGGTCGTGCACACTTGGACAGCAGGCTCATGCAGGTACGCTTACGCTCCATATCGGAATGAATGTAGCGGTTTAACGTGACTTCTACGGAAGAATGCCCCAGAATTTCAGACAGCGTTTTCACATCGAAGCCCAGCTCGACACACCTTGTTGCGAACAAATGTCTGAGTGAATGGTAATGAAATGACGGCAAATCTGCGTTATGTAGAATCTTAGCAAAGCGGTACTGCATTGTTCTCGGCTCGACAGGCTTCTTCTTACCGGACACCACATACACCTCGCCGTTATCCCTGAACTGTTTGAGCAGAGGGAGCAGACAATCGGGGATAGGGATAGTACGCTTTGAGCTTTCGCTTTTCGGCTCGGTGATGATGAGCTTGGTGTGCTTTGCTCCCGTCCTGCACTGTACCCTCTGAATGGTCTTGCTGACGGTCAGTATACGTTTTTCAAGGTCAATATCTTTCCATTGCAGAGCGCAGACCTCGCCTATACGCAAGCCCATATACATCGAAATGGATATGCCCACGCTCGTCACAGACGGGCGCTTGTCCAGATACTTTTCAAGCCTGAGCTGCTGTTCCTTATCAAGTACGGCAATTTCAGGCTTATTCTTTTTGGGGAGAACGATGCCGTCAAGTACGTTACGGATACGGTATTCTCTTACAGCATAGCGATAAATGGACTTAAACAGCACAATAATATCCGTGAGATAACGTGCCGACAGTCCCTCTTTGAGCTTACGTTCGATAAAAGCATATATATCTTTTGCTTTCAGCAGACAGCACTTTATCTCACCAAATGCAGGGATAAGGTGCTTTTCTGCTTTCATGGCATAGTTGGCAGCCGTGGATTCCTTAATGCGTGATGCTGTGACATGAAGCCACTCGGTCACAAGCTCTCTGACCGTCATTTCCGTTACAGCGTAGTCCTCATCAGCCTGCCCCTGTGCGATCATAGCCTTGTATTCGGCTTCTTCACGGCTCTTGCCGTAGAATGACCTGAATACACGCTTTCCGTTATCATCTTTCCCCATAGAAATACGGCACTCCCAGCGTCCGTCCTTGCGTTTATATATTGTTCCTTTGCTCATTTCGGAAACCCTCCTGATATATAATTTGTTAAATGTAACGAATTAGGACAAAATTTTTCTTTATATCTTGACAAAGCGCACATAATTTGGTATACTGGAATATAAGTATATGATTAGTAACGATGTATTGTCGGCTGTCTAATTCATAATCAATTTTACCATATCGTCAAATTCTTAATTTTGCGAAATCTGATTTGATGATTAACAAATATGTACAGGAGGGAATGAGGTGGGAAATGTCAAACGAAAGAGAAAAATATTGATTGCCTTGATAGCTGTTGGCGTTACTATTCTATTATATAGTATTTTTCTCTGGAATGTTGCCAAATCTGATTTTAATTCTTTTACCGACACTTCCCCACAGTATGCCGTTAAGGTGTTTACTAATTTCGGTGCTGACGATCAATCCCTCGTACCGGGTAAGCCTGTGACAGAGGAAGTAAGCATTAGCAATCTTGGAAATTATGATGCCTATGCCCGGCTTTATCTGCAAAGCATTTTTGATGTTACATATCCCGACAGCGTGAAAAACATAGCGCTTGCACAAACAGCGGAGACAACTCCGACAGGCACTATCTCCCATGAGTTTGTCAGGAGGAATGATGCGAATACCGATTGGGACTCTGCTCCGTTTGAGATCGGCGGTGCAACACATCTCCGTGTGACCTACGATCCTGATGGCACAGCCGAAACAGACTATACTGACCCGAACACTCGCAATAACATTATTCTTTACGTTGCTTTCGGTGATTATGCGGCGGAGTATTGGGAATATGTTGGTGCTGACATTTCGGACGAAAAGAAGTCCGGCAGTAAATTCGGTTGGTTTGTCCTGAAAGATACGCTTCATGCTGAGGAAGTTGCGCCCTTACTGATAAAAACAGTCACGCTTGGCGAGGAGGTCATACCTTATTACAGTAATCTAATCTGTGATTTGGACTATCAGCTTGAAAGTATGCAGGCGATTGATGGAATGGACAATCTGTATTTATCAAAATGATTTTCTCTTTGAGGTGATGAAATGTACAGGAGCTTCAAAGTCGAGATAGACCCGACACCCGAACAGATCATAAAAATCAACAAAACAATAGGCGTATGCAGATTTATCTATAACCTGTTTATCTCACAGAACAAGGAATGGTACGATAACGGCGAGCCGTTCATGAGAGGTCACGCTTTTAACGTATGGATGAATCATGATTTTCTGCCAAACAATCCCGAATATATGTGGATAAAAGATGTAAACACCAGTGCTGTCAAGCGCAGTATCGACGATGCCGACCACGCATTTCAGAAGTTCTTTAAGAAGAAAGGCGGGTTTCCGCAATTCAAAAAGAAAAAGGACTCCGATGTGAAGATGTATTTTTACAGAAAGGGCAGCCGTGACTGCGAATGTGAACGGCACAGGCTGAAAATTCCGTCTCTCGGTTGGGTACGGCTCAAAGAAAAAGGCTATATCCCTACAACAGCTTCGGGGGTATGGGTCAAAAGCGGAAGAATTTCCAAACGTGCAGGACGATATTTTGTTTCCGTTCTGCTCGATATGCCGGACGAACCTGCGATTGCTCCTGCCGAAATGACGGACGGTATCGGGCTTCACCTCGGTATCCGTGAGCTGGCTCTCACAAGTACAGGAGTAAAATTCGAGAATATCAACAAAACCGATACGGTCAGAAAGCTTGAAAAGCGGCTGCGCCGTGAGCATAGGCGATTTTCAAGGAAACTGGAAAATGAAAAGCACGGCGGTCAGACACAGGGCAGAAACATTGAAAAGCAAAAGCTGAAACTACAGCGGATATACCGCAGGATCAGCAATATCCGTGACAATTATATCGACCAGACAATAGCGGAGATAGTGAAAACCAAACCGTCTTATATCGCTATTTCGGATATAAATGTTTCTTTGCTGATGAAAAATCACTATGTAGCGAAGTATCTTTTAGGTCAGAAGCTAAGGCGGTTCAGGGAAAGGCTCACATCAAAATGTCATGAGACTGGCATTCAGCTCAGGATAGCGGAAAAGAGCTTCCGTTCGGCGAGTATTTGCAGTTCATGCGGAAAGCTGAACAAGAACGCTTCCATTTCGTCCGATAAGTTCAAATGCTCATGCGGATATTGTGAGGACAGGTCTCTGAATGCAAGCTATAACCTGAGAGATATGGTCATATACACAACAGGTTAAGAATAATATAAATACCGCCGGTCGGACGGGAATTTACGGCTGCGGAGTGTACCCGAACTTGTGATTAGCGGTGAGAGCCGTGAAAGCATACACGGTGAAGCAGCAAGAATGTCCCGTGAGGGCTTCAATTCTCTATTTATAGAGCGACAGGTACTTTGTTGTTCCGATTATATGATCCGATAAGGATATACAATACAAAAATCAAGTTTGACAGAGGGAGTTGAAAAAGTTATGAAACGGCGTTTTATGCGGTCAGACTATACATACACAGGCATTTTCTGCGATTCGGCAAACGACATCTTTGAGCGTGGATTTCAGGATAGCTCCTGAAATGTAAACACCTATCCGACAAAGGAGCGTGATGCCTATGGGTGACAGCGTGAGTGAAGTCACCAAACCGACACCGCCCAAAAAGCCGAAGAAAAAGCGGACGGCTAAAAGCTATGCGATCTCTTTCTTTATAAAGGCGGCAATAACTGCAATTGCCCTGTGGGTGCTGCTTTACTGGATTGCAGGCGTGTTTGTCTGCCACGACAATTCGGCTTACCCGATGATCAAGGACGGCGATCTCTGTATCACATATCGGCTCGATAAGCCCGTACAGGGCGATGTGATAGCCTATACGGTGAACGGAGAAATCAGGTTCGGACGGGTCATCGCAGCCGAGGGTGACAGCGTGGACATCAGATCCGACTATGTGACCGTGAACGGTTACGGCATTTTTGAGGATACGCTGTACCCCACCACCTCAGAGGGAGCAAGTATCACGTTCCCTTACACAGTTTCAGAAAACTGCGTTTTCGTGCTGAATGACTACCGCAGCGACATATCGGACAGCCGGACATTCGGCGGTATCGGTCTTGACGATGTACAGGGCAAGGTAGTATTCGTTATGCGGAGACGCGGCATATAGACCCTATTTTCACACAGGAGGAATTTTTAATGAAAAGAACGAAACGTATCGCAGCCGGCGTGGCTTCGCTGGCAATGATCGCTTCTATGGCGGTTGCTATGCCGTTGGGAGCGAGTGCGGCAAATACCTATGGAACAGGTACACTGAATAGCACAGATATTGCGGCTAATGCAGATGACAAGTACGCTGATAATAAAGGCACAGCAGTATCTGCAATTCCGGCTTCTGTAAATACTACCGTATTAAAAAAGGTGTTGGAAGTAGATGATGATGCAACTATTCCTCAGTGCAGTTTCACAATTACTGCAAGTGCTGGAAATGCTCTCGAAGGTGATGCAACACACTTACAGGTTTTTGCGGGTGTTGGTTATGATAAGATCGTCTGGAACGATATGACTGTATCATCTAATGCTTTCTCTACTGCTGAAACGTCATCTACAACTCAGACTTCAAGTGATACAATTGCATATGCCGCAAATAGAGTAACAACCGGCGTAACCGATGCGCAAATTACCAGTACAACAGCTCTTTCAACTACGACTGATAAGGTTGTTATTTCTAAGGGTGGAGATAACACTTATTATGCTGAAAAGGAAATTCAGCTTGATTTCTCTCACTGCGGTTTCACTGAGCCGGGCGTTTATCGTTACACCTTAACTGAGACAACTACTGCAAGTTCGCCTAACACTGGTGTAACAAATGATACTAATGATAAGAGAACTCTCGATGTGTATGTTGCAGATGCTTCGTATTATACGAGATCTGGTGATGAAGGAAGTTATGTGTATACTCTTGTTCCTCAGCTTCGTATTGAAGGTTATGTAATGTACGTTGGCGAGGTAAAGGGCGCACCTGTAAGCGGCGTTAAGTCAGCAGGCTCAACTCCCGAAGGAACTCTTGAAGATGGTACTGCTTTCTCTGCTACAAAGGGATTCCAGAATGGTGCGGAGGCTACGATAGCAGAAGAAAATACAGGAACCATAGCAACAAAGTCTGTCGGCTTTAAGAATGAGTATCATACCAATGAACTTAAGATCAGCAAAACCGTAACTGGTAATCAGGGTTCAAAGGATAAGTACTTCAAGTTCACACTTAAAACAACAACTTCTGCTACCAATCTTCCCGATGATTCTGTGTTTTACATTAGTCAGGATACAGAAAAGACGAACTATAGCAGAACTTTAACAGGTACTGACAAGCCCAATTCAGCAACAGATTATACGAACGGCACAATTGGAACTGCAAACACACAAACAGCTAATAGTGATGGAACTTTCAGCTTTACGGCTGCTCAGCTTAGAACAGGTATTGATCTGTATCTGCAACATGATCAGTTTGTGACAATCACAGGCTTACCTAATGGTATAAACTACACTATCACAGAAGTGCCTGAAGATTATACTGCTTCTTATACTGCTGGTGGTGTTGATACTATTACAGCTGATTCGGAAAGCGGTGGAACATGGAGTGGTACAGCATTGGCTATCTCTAATAATGCCGTGACTGATTCCTATCTGCACGGTGATGCGGAAGCTAAGTTTTCTAATGATAAAACCGGCACTATCCCCACCGGCATTCTCCTTTCCGTTGCCGCACCTGCCGGAGTTGGCATTGTTGTGATCGGCGGTATCGCTTATCTGCTTATCAAAAACAAGCGCAGAGAAGCCGAGGAAGAATAATCAGCCTTGCTGAAATTTTGGAAAACAATGAATATCCTCTATGAGCGGCTCGTTATGATCGTGCTGGTGCTTGTGCTGCTGGTCGTGATGTGGTGTATGTACGACAATTATTATGTGTACAGTCACACACTCGGCGATGATATAGCCAAATACAAGCCCGTTCAGAATGCAGCCGTGCAGGAGGATTCCCCCATATCCGATGATATGGTCGCTTGGATCACCATTGACGGCACGAACATTGATTATCCCGTCATGCAGGGCAATGACAATGTGAAGTACCTCAACACCGATCCTTTCGGGAAGTATTCCCTTTCGGGGAGCATTTTTCTCGACAGCAGAAATGCTCCTGATTTCTCCGATGATTATTCGCTGATATACGGACACCACATGGAGTATGGGCGAATGTTCGGCGCTCTGGACGATTTCTTAGATGCGTCCTATCTGAACAGTCATTCATCGGGTACACTAATGGTAGGCAAAAATGCCGAAAAGACCTACGAACTTACTGTATTCGCAAGCATGAGGGCGAGTGCAAAGGACGAAGCTGTATTTGACCCCGGCAAGGGCGATATACGGCAGTTTATCAAGGAACATTGCGAGACTTACACGGCAGATGCAGGTAAGCGTATCCTTGCGCTGTCCACCTGTGCGGAGGGTGACTCCGTGACGAGGACACTTGTATTCTGCTATATTGATTGAAAACATTATGAGGAGAGTGAGTTTATGAGAAAAATAAGGAGTTTGATAAGCCTTATGGCAGTATGCTTGCTCTCCTGTTTTGTTTTTCCTTTTTTGGAGATAAAGGCTTTGGCGTATGTAACGCTTGAAGCAGAGATACCCGTCACCTGTCTGGAGATACCGGACGGCAAGACACATATTTATCAAATCATTATTGAAGCCGAAAACAATACTTCTCCTATTCCGAAATCCGATATTCTCGAAATCACTGAGAACGGGACGGGAAAGTTTGAAATAGATATTGATGAGCCGGGTACATTCGTGTACAAGGTCTATGAAAAAGAGGGCAATGAGCCTGATATTAAGTATGACAAGAATATTTATGACGTAACAGTATTTGTTGAGGACGTTTCAGATAACACGCTGAAATATGCGGTTGTCGCTAAGATCGAGGGAAAAGACGAAAAGCCCGATAAAATAGAATTTGAGAACGCTGTTGAAGCTGAAACGGATATTGTCACCACAACTACTACGGATTCCGTTCCGACAGAAACTACTGTCACAACGACTGATACGGATAGTTCCTCGGACACATCTACGGACGATTCCGAAAGCACGACAACGAAAGTGACTACAGCAGTAACGACTACAACTGCTGTAACTACCTCAAAATCCGATAACACAGGAAATCCGATTACAGGATTTATTGACAGCGTTCTGACCGGAGACAGCTTTCCTGCCCATACGATTAGAATGCTTATGCTTTCTTCCATTTTGATAGCAATTTCTACATTCCTTTTCAAACGGGATAACAACGAGGAGGAAGATAAGAATGAAGAATAAATTTAATGGCATTATAAAGCGAGTTGTCAGCGGATTGTCTGCAATCGCTATGATGACAAGCAATATTATGCCTTTTACGCCGCTTACTGCAAGTGCAGAAGCGGCACATACTATAAATATATTTGATATTGACTTAAAGGCAGGTGCAGATTATTACAGCACATATTCGCCCGATGATCCTGCAAGCGGAGGACAATCGAGTTTAGACGGCGTATATGTATGGCAGGCTGACAGCTCAAATGCTGGACATAAATTTGTTTACAATATCAAGCTGTCAATCTCCGGCGAGGGAAATAGCGATAACGGAGAAATGACAGAGGAAGGGTTTATAAAAATTCGTATCCCTGAGCATATTCTAAAATTCAGCAATGGCAGTTCCGCTTCTGGTGAAACTGATACTGTTGAAATGCCTGTGCCGAAAATAGATCAGATAGAATACAAGATAGTAAATGGTGTAAAAGTTTATGCAACTGATCATCAGTTTGTATATGATTATGATGCAATAAGTGCGGAATATATTATATATAATATAGCTCCCGTCTCTGCTGGTGTAGTGTACGAATTTCCTGTTGCTTATGTAATGGACAAAAACACTTGGGAATATCAGGATCTGGGAGCTTCCGAACCTTTCAAAGCAAAGGTTGAGATTGCAACATGGGAGAAAGGTACAAACGGCACGGGTTCATCTGAGCCGCTTAAACAAACTACAAGAGAGATTCCAGTATACGTTGACACAGGAGCAAAAATCACCAATACCGTCAAGAAAGCTGATGCGGTGCTGATTGATGCTGATGAAGCAAAAACAAAAATGGGACTTTCAAGTGATCTTGACGAAGATTATAAATATGTTGTCTGGTCTGTATCCTCTGACATTTCTGATGTAACACAGAGATATTCTTTGGAATTATCAGATGTTACTTCAAACCTCACCGGAAATGATGCTGACGGAACACCTCACACTATTACTGGTGAAGTAGTAGCAGTAAAAATGGGAAGCCGGTTCTTTCAGGATACAGCACTCTCAAACTGCGAAATAACAGGACTTACGGCATCGGGCAAAAGGACGGACTATGTTCTGACAAGATACAGCAAGTCCGATGTTGAGGACTTGGAGAGTCATAGTAAGCCTGCGGTCTATACAGCTTCAAACGATGTTACCGTTACGCTCACTCCTTCCGACGGACAGGACAGTTCTACCTTAAAGTCCGGTAACGCTGCTTTTCAGTATGAAATAAAAGACCCTGAATGGTTTCCTTTAGATGTTGGCTTTACTGCTGATAAATGGGGACTTTATAATAACGGAAAGAACCGTGTCTCCAATAAAACTAATATTTCAAGCTATACGATGAACAATCTGACATCTGACGGTGAAATGGTTTCAGGGCTTCAATACGAAACAAAATCAACAGCCCACGCTTATGGCAAAACAATTACCGATCTGAACAATGAAATCACAGCATTGGTGACCACAGATAATGGCGATGGTACTGTCACTATTGTAGCAGGTGACAGGACTTATGTTTTCACAACTTCTGATGCTTCGTCTTACACTTTGAATGGTGAGAGCCAGAATATCAGCGGCAGCTATGTCACTCCGCTTTCCGTCCTGAATATGCAGCGGATTGTAGCTCAGGATATAGCAGACCACTATTACGGTCAGAAATCTCTTGATTACATTTTTGATGATAAAACATTCAGTTTAGCTGATGTGAATGATTCATCTGCTGTAACATCTCTTGGAAAAGACGATTATAAAATTGACAGCGTAAGCTATGAGTATCTTGTAAGGCAATATGTCTATGATGCCGATAATATGGAGTTCAGCGCAGGAAAAGATAACGAATACATCAATGATGAAAGTCAGAATATCCTTTATTTCTATGTTTACAAAGACGGTTCTGCCACACCTTTGCCTGTCGGAAGCTACAATGTCCTGACGGATACTCCCACCACAACGGATACGTCTCTTGTAAGCTCGCTGACAGCAGGAAATATTACTTTTGCCGATGATGCCAATATTACAGGCTATCAGATAGCAACTTCAAATAAATACTTTTATGTTGAATTAACTACCAAACCGAGCATAACGCTGAAGGCTTCGGAAACTGTAACGCCTGTTGTTCAGGAGATAGTCGATAATCCTACAACCAAAGAACAGAAAATAGCTATAAACAACACCTGTAACTGGACAGTAAAAAATGACGACACAGAGCTTTTGAATACTGATAGGACAGGTATAGATTATATTGCTGACATTATCAGAACATCGAGTATCAGTAAAAAAGCCCTCGGTGAGAAAACATATATCACAGGGCAGGACGGCAAGACCTATCGCAGCCGTAATGATACGCTGGCAGGTCAATATGAGCTTGCGTGGCAGTCGAAGATTGCCGAGACCGCTGATGGAGTTGAGGTAAACGGCAGATTGGAAAATAATGTTCCCGTAGCCCAGCAGTCCGGTATTTTCTATGATCTTCTCCCCTCACACAGCGATATTATCGAGGGCAGCGTGAATGTCTATGTTGATGCAGCCGGCGATGTTGATGCAAATACAACAGCACTCCCACCTTCTTCATTTGAAGTCCTTGACAGGATAGACGATTACAACGGTTCAGGAAAGAAGCTGCTTGTTATCAAGATCAATGCGCCCTGTAATTCGTCCTATACAGTAACATATGTTACTGTACATTCTCACGAGGATATTCAGGATTACGGCTCTTTTGCACTGAATACAGTCGCTTATCAGACAGGCAATGCTGATATTGGTGACGGTTATCCTGATGACGGCGGTAATTATGCCGTATCAATGTCTGCATATATCAAAGGGCTTGACCCTGACAATGGTACAGCGAAAAGATTTATCTATGCAGAAGCAACTGAGGATATTCTTGCACTTTTCCCCACATCATCGGGTATCTATAAGAAAGTCGCTACTCAGAATGACCCTACTTACAGAAAAACAGGAGTTGTTCATAATGGCGAAACCTATACTTACAGCATTCGTATGCAGAACGATTCCTCGACAAAGGCAACGGATATAGCTATACTGGATTCGGTTGAAAATTACAGAACCGTGGATGGTACAACGATCAACTCAGGTCTAAACCATGACCGTGACTGGAACGGTACGATTGTTTCATTTGATCTTCAAGGTATTGAGGATAAAATGGGTGAAACCTATAAAGATGATTTGAAACTTATCCTATATAAAGGAAGTGCCCCCGTTAACCTTGACAACGAGCAATATTCAGAAGTTGGAGACAGAAAGTATATTCTCTACAAAATTCTTGGTTTAGAGAGCAAGGCTACGGCAGCGGCAACAACCGCAGGTCTTTCAGATGATGATATAGCAGCTTATAATTCGATTGCTGCCAATTGGATTGTTGCTGATAATTGGAAATCACCTACAAATGTTGATTTGTCTGAGGTTACTGCATTTATCGTGTACACGGGAGAAAACTTCACACTTCCGAAGGGAGAGAGCTTATCCTTTACGGTAAAAATGAAAGCACCTGATACTGTCAGCGTAAGCGGAACACCCGATGCAGCAAACGGGGTATTTCTTACTCCACCGAAAACCTATAATAACGTATACCGTTCTTTTACATCTACTTTAGATACCACAAACGTAGATACCTATTTCTATACGCATTACGATTATACTCAGGTCGAATACAGCACGATCGGAACAGTCAAGTTTTCAAAGCGTGATTCTGAAACAAATGAAACAATACCGAACGTGACCTTTAATCTGTCGGGTATTTCTGATTATGGAACAGCCTATAATGAAACTCTTATATCTGACGGCAACGGTGTTGTGACTTTCAAGAATTTGGAGCGAGGAACATATCAGCTGATTGAGAGTATCAGCGATGACGATCATCAGCTTGATACCACTCCGAGGACGGTAATGGTCGATCCACAGGGTATGTTTACATTCCTGAAAATGGACGGCACACCAATGCTCACATTAGACACGAACGGCAATGTTGTTATCAATGGCTCTGATGATGAAGGTATTGAGATAGATGAAAACGGCAATTTCTCAATCAAAAACGATCCGAGATACCACGGCGATCTGTCATTCCGAAAGGTCGATTCACTCAGCGGCGAGGGTATCAGCGGAACAAAATTCACACTTAGCGGTACATCTATCTATAATACTGTTTATGATAATAAAGAAGCGGAGAGCGATGCTAACGGCAATGTTGTATTTAAGAACATTGAAAAAGGCACATATACGCTGAAAGAAATAATCGTTTCTGACGGCTATCTTCCCCCTGTAAACAATGAATATCAGGTCACAAGCTCAGGCACAAGGGATTTGGTATTCAAAATCACTGGTGAGAATGCGGTCAATGCAGGTACGGAGTATCAGATCAGAAATATTCCGACAGCGGAAATGACCTTGCAGAAGGTCGATGCTATCACAAGGGATACGCTTGATGATGCTTCCTTTACGCTGACAGCGGACAGTTCCATAGGCAGCTTGCTTGATGATGCAATACCGAAGCTGACGGCACAAGGCATATCTACAAGCTGGATTAAGAATGGCAGTTCATGGGTTCAGACCGTAAATGGAAGTATCTCCTCCGGTACAGGCAGATATATTTTCAGCTATCTTCCCGAAGGAACATACACATTGGTAGAGACAACTCCTCCGACACACTATGAAGCCAATACGACAGCGTATACTATCAAAGTAGTCAAAAGCACAGACGGCAAAAAGCTCGTGATCGAGCTGCCGTCCGGCAAGAGCGAATGGGAGTATATCAGACTTGAAAACGGCGAATTTACCACAGCAACAGCCGATACAGCACTCTATCAGCGACTGAGCAACAATGAGGTCTATGATGATGATAAGACCATTGTTAAGTCATGGATTGGCGGTGTTGACAACAATTTTCCGTCCTTGCATTTGAGTACGGAGAAGCCGGAGGCGGAGGCTATAAAGGTGACGATACAGTCGTCAGGTACTGCCGGTCTGCGCAAGCTTATTACCGATAAAGGCAGAAGCAACATCAAAGGCTTTGTACGTTCTGCAAATCTGCCGACTGGTGTAACAGTTGACAGAAAAACAAATACAAATACTACCTACATTGATAAGTCTTATTCCGATGAAACGGGAAACTTTTATGCCTGGTATGACACAACAGACCAGAAAATAAAATGGTGGAGCGATGCGGATATTATCTATATGCCGCCGGATTGTTATGCTTTGTTTGAGAATCTGACTAATGCTTCGTTCACAGAGATTGATCTTACTCCATTTGATTTCAGCAAAGTTACCAACATGGGGCTTATGTTCAAATCTAGCAGCGCGCTCCAATACATTTATTTCCCGGATGATATTGATACGTCAAATGTTACAGTAATGGGAGGTTACAATTATAACGGAATGTTTTCAAAATGTTCTTCTCTGATATCTCTTGATCTTAGTGGGTTCGACACAGAGAATGTAACTACTATGGAGGATATGTTCCGTGGCTGTACAAAGCTTGAAACCCTGAATGTCAGCAGCTTCAAAGGAGACAGCGTTACCAATACAAAACAAATGTTTGCAGATGTTGGCTTTAATGCTGTAAACAAAGAAAACTTAGTTATTGATCTGCATAATTTTAATACTCCATTGAACATAACAGCAGAACAGATGTTTTATAAGTGTATAACAAAAAAAATAGATTTAAGCAGCTTTAATACTGCGAGTTTGACCAATGCATTTCGAATGTTTGGAGAATGCAGTGCTGTACAAAAAATTGTTCTTGGCAGTAACTTCAAGCTTGAAAGTGCTTCCAATATAGCTTCACTATTTGAAAAATGTTCAAACCTTACAGATTTGCAAGGAGAAGAATACATTGTAGCGAGCAACGCAACAAGTATATATAGTATGTTTTTGGGCAATTCTGTTCAAACAATTGATATTTCAGCGTTGAACCCTCAAAGCGCTGTCACTATGTATGATATGTTTAAAGATTGCCCTAATCTTACAACAATATATGTCAATGGAGATAATTGGGATCCAGATACTATAAAAACACACGCTACTAATACGAATAACTTTTTTAAAAATTCACCAAATATAGTTGGTGGAAACGGGACCACAAATAAATGGAATAATAGTGCAACTGGATTTGATGCAGCAAGAGTAGACGGAAAAGATGGAAAAGAAGGTCTATTCACCGACATAGCCGACAAGCCGACAACGCTGACCACTGCAAATGCGCCGTTATCGTTAAACTACTCTACAGCAGGAAAAACTGTTTCTAAAGCGCTTTCATTCAAATCATTGTCTTTGGCTTCATCGTCTGAAACCACTTACCCCAACTTCACAAAAATAGGGGACGCTCAGCAGACTGAAAATACCACGGCAACCGCCGATGATGTCGGCAAGACCAGCTTTACCTTTGAATATGTTACCGCTAATACAGCCGTGCCGACAGGCGTAACAGAATATGAGGTCGATGAAACGATCTATATGACCGTAAGTCAGGTCGCCCAGGACGGAGGAACATATTATACAGTTTCACAGAAATACAAGTATGACGGAACGGTAAAGGCAAAATGGTCGGAGGTCAGCGATACTGCTCCTACACAATGGAAGTGTGAGATGCAGGTATTTGATGCCGATGATGATTTCTTTGCGTGGGAGGATACTGTTACAGGCTATACCTCAACAGCAGACGAAAATAACCCCGTTAAGACCGTTGGCAAAAATGATAAGCCTGTAATAACCAATGCCAAAACAGGTACGGAGGTCGGCAATCTTGAACTCTCCAAGATACTCACAGGCAGCAAGCAAAAGTTCAGCAAGGACACATTTACTTTCAAGGTGACAATGTGGACGGATTCGACTAAAACAACCAAATACACCATGCTGCCGTTTGACAGCAATGGGGAAGCGCTCTTTGATGTGATCCCGAATGCTGACGATGATGATAAGGTAATTATCAAGGGTATTCCAGCTAATTATGTCTATGAAGTAGAGGAGGTCGGTATCAACGGCGAGACAAGCGGACTGAACGGAGAATACACAGTTTCTTCTTCGACCGGATTAAGTGGAACAATTACAGCTAACGACACCGAAACGGCAGAGATCACCAATGCAATAAGCACAGCTGACCTGTCATTGACAAAAAATGTTGTTCTTAAAAAGAATACTGCCACTACACCAGACACATACACAGAAGTGACAGACACATCTGATACCGATTACTCCGAGTGGAAAAATGAGGACTTCACATTTACAGTCACATTTGAAAATCTTGTTGTAGGGCAGGAATATTCCTATACAATCAACAATATTCCGCAATATGTAGTGGTAAACGGTTCTCCTGTAGAAGATAAGATAGTCGGTAACGATAAATCTGCCGAAACAGTCAAGACGTTCACAATAAAGGGCGGTCAGGCAGTCGTATTTAAGGATATTCCTATTGGCACAAAGTATACGATTGTTGAAACATCTTCATTTGATGATACGGAAGCAATCACCTACACCACAGAGAACAATAAGGGAACACTCAAATCAACCGGAGAGCAGACACTTTCCGCTGCTGATGCAGTTACGTTCACAAATACTAAGCAGATCGATGAAACACTGATCCCCGAATATGTGGAAGTAACCGTCAACAAAAAATGGTATTCCGAGAGTAGTCTCGAAGTACAATGGCTGAAAAATGCATCAGGAAAGGCAGTCAAATTCAGATGGGACGACACCGCTAATGACTATGTTGAGGACGATGAGAACGGTGCTTATATTCCGTACACAATGGGCGATGGCGGCGCTACCAAAAATTATCTTACAAACTATCCGTCATTTCTGAAAGTTTACCTCGGCAGAGCATTGGCTGTACCGAGAACAGAAACAGAAGGCGGTGTGCAAGTCACAAAGTATACCTACCTTGATGTTGTTCCGGGGTACACAAGTGCCAGCCTGAATGTCAAGGGCGATTGGAGCAGCACCTTCTCTGATTTGGAGAAATACGGAGAGATTGTTGAGTATGACACAGCTACAGGCAATTATGTTACAAGGCAGTATTCATACGTTTATTTTGTATCAGAAGTTGTGCCTATCGGTTTCAGTAACGTTACGGGAAATAATACAGATTCAATTCCTGATGATACAAAAGATGTAAAAACAAAAATTGGCATTGACGAATACTTTGTGGCAACAGGCGTAAATGATGAACTTGAATTTACACTTAAGAACAAAGAGGATGAGACTTTTGAGTTGTCTATTAGTAAACTTGTGACAGGCAATCTGGGAAATAAGGCTAAAGATTTTACATTTGAAATCGAGTTTACGCAAAGTGATGGCACTCCCCTTGTGGGAACAGGATTTACAATGCAGTTTACAGATTTGTATGACAGTACCTATGTAAGAAATAGGACATATACACTTGAAAATGGCAAGCTAAATGTTGATCTTCCACACGGCAAAAAGGTATCATTCCTGAGCTTACCAGCCGGTACGTCTTACAAAATCACAGAAATAAATGGTGACGGATATGAAATTCATTCAGGAACGTATTCAGGTGATGCCCTAAGCGTTGATGTAAGTACGCTTACAGGCGGTGTAATTCAAAGTGATACACTAACCGCCGACACAAGCTACTTGTATGTGAACAATCTGACAGGTGTCGTTCCAACTGGAATAAGCCTTGCAGTTACAGCCACAACAATAATATTTACTCTGATTTCAGGTTGCGTTATATATTTTCTGATACTCAGAAGAAAAGAAAAAACAACTCAATAATCTGTCAAATGCCGAGGTGTTTATTGCCCTCGGCATTTTTCTTTGCGGAAGTATATGTATCACCACTCAAGATGCAATTAAAATGGCTCAGGAAGGGATAGTTATTTCAGACAGCAATTTTCCCTTGTGATTGCCGTGCAAGTCTCTGAGGGGCATTTCCGTTCGTCTGAGAGCATTGTATCATTCAAGGTAATTTCGTTTCTTCCTTTTCTGCTGTTCTTGGCTCTGCTCCTGACAGAGATAATTCTCTATCTCCCTCGCCGCTTCGGACAGCTCCCTCGACCGCTGATCGGCGGCTTTGTATTCAGCGTTTTTCTGTATCCGCCGGGCAGTGAGATCGTCGATCATCTTCTCCATTTTCTCAACGGTCGGAGTACGCCCGTCAGGATACCATTCATGCAGTTTCTGATTGAGCGTATGGAACTCTTGCAGTGAACCGCCGTGTTCCTTTTTGTACTTTTCCTTTTTCCGTCCGCTGAGTGATATATATTCCTGATGTATCGGCTTTACTTCACGGTATTTGCGGAGTGTTTCAGCACGTTCTTCAAGCTCCCTGATCTCTGCTGAAATACGGTTAAGCTCCTGCACAAGTCCTATTCTTTTGTTAAATGCGGCTATGCCGGCTGTCTTGGCTTCATCAATGCTCACACCATACTTGGAGAGGATATTCATCGCTTTGCTTGTGAGCTTCATATTGTTGCGGTCAATAGCGTCCTGAATAAACTTGTTCGGGTTCGTCTTGGGAGTTGTTAGCGTTCTCCTATTTTGTCGTCCAAAAGTGAACGTATCTTGTCAAGTGTAGGTACTGTATTTTGTCAACCATAAAATTTAGCGATATTCGGTCGCTTTTTGTTAGGATGCTCCTGGGAAAACCAATGCGATAAACCCATATTTTAGGAGGATGACAAATTAGAAGAGCACTGGGAGTATTTTTGTACAGTTGAGGTTTCGGCGTTGTGTCAGCACATGTGTGATTTGCACTAACGAGATAGCGAAGCACCAGTCACACTTGTGATATTTTGCCATGAAGTGACAAAATAGAGTGTCTAAACGACAAAATCCAGTCCCTTCTGGATGACAAATAGGGATAGCGTTAACAGGAGTGATAACTTTCACCTTTGTTCTCGGCACATAAGCCATGACACCCTTATACTGCGCAATACGACCTTTTATCTGCTCCGTTTCGTAGAACCAGCCGAGTGTTTTTGCTCTCGTCATTTTGGCTCTCGGATTATGTTCTTTCTGCTCCGCAAGCATAAATTTCAAGTCAATTTTATGGTCGGGATTGTACTCGACAAGTATGCCGTGAGCTGCACATTTTTGAAGAAACTCCTCAAAATCATCACTGTCCTTGACAACCTGATCTATCGCATATTTCAGGAGGTCTTTCCATGACAGACCTTGACGGGACATATCCCACTCCCAATGGCTCTTTCCCTTGCTCCGTTCGGGGTGGTCAATGACAGACAAATAATTCTCCCTGCATATCTCGTCTGCGATACGGCGCACCTCTGCCCATGCACGTTCACTTTTCCTGCCCTGATTATGCTCTGTTTCAAAGGTTTTCCCCGTAATCATATTGGTGTTATTAAAAACTACATGAGCATGAATGTGAGCGTGATCTTCATGCACGGCAAGCACATATTGATACTGCTCCTGCAATAGCCTGTGACATAGTTCCTCGGCTACCCGCATAGCCCGTTCGGAAGTGATTTCTTCGGGCTTAAAGCTGATAATCATGTGCTGTGCTTTGGTGGTGCTTCGTCCGCTGCCGAAACGCTCTCGCACGGCTCGGAAGTCGGCGGCTGCTTTTGCAGGCTCTGCCGAACACATAAAAGCTCCGACAAGTGAATGATCTCTGGTCTTAGCCCCGTCAGTGATGTATTCAACTGCGTCGTAAACTGAACGCCTGACTGCACTGATTTTAGTAACTGCCAAATTTCATCAACCCTTTCTTTCACCTCGGCAATATCATCATCATAAACTCTGCCTGACTTGTTCGCCCTGAGCGCTATCTGATTGACATTCGTTGACAGACCTCTGAGGGACTTCACAATGCTGTCCATATCGCCCTGATCTATCATCAAAACATAGTGAGCCTTGACACACTCACGGACATAACTCGACTTCTTCACATGGAGCAATTCTGCTTGTCGGCATATATGCTCCCACTCCGTATCATTGAAGCGAATATTAAGCGTATGATTACGGCATTGCTTTCGTCCGTCCAGATACTCTTGCTCGTCTGCCGTGAGGTCATTCGGACTGACCTTTTCAAGAACTCCGTCAAGCTCCTCACGCATACCGTCACGAGTGTAATTCAACGAAAGTTCCTCACTGTCCTTGTGACCATAGTCACGCTTGTAGTTTTTCTCTGCTTTTGTCATATTTTCTTCCTTTCGTTCCTGACCGCATCAGCGGTCTTTTTTATTTAGGGGTCTTAGGGGAATTTTCCCCTGACAAGCATCGTGATAAAGTCCCGTTTCTCCGAAACGTGGCGCATATCACCGTGCTTGCGAACTGAGAGTGCCGATTTTTCATCGGCACGGCTTTTACCGCCATTCGGCGGTTTTCTCGCTGTCATAGCGAGAATTGGAGCGACAGCGACTTGTCTCTTTTTATGCCGCCGCTTTGTTCGGCGGTCATATCGCTCACGCTCCGCCGTGATGCCCTCCCTCTGTTCACGATATTATTGTAATAAACCTCGGCGCAGTTATCGCGCAGTCCGGGCGGCAGTCTGATGAAAATATCCTCTCACTAATAAACCGAAAAAATTGGAGTTGTCAACCAAAAATTCTGAAAGATTCATAGAATGTTTACATATCTACATATTCAAATAAAACATCTCTCACCTTACTACCGACAAATTTTGAAAATGGACAAGGATTTTGATAAAAAATTCTTGTCAAAATTCAAAGTTCTCCCTATTGCATAAATTCATCACGGCTGACTTGTTCATTATGAGAATGAAATGATAGAACCGACATTCGACTTTGTGTTCCGCTGACGGTAGTCAAAAACGACTGCCGTGAATTTTTCCCCATAAGATTTAATACTCCCGATACAGCGTTGTCAGCGGTCACGTTGTCAGCATATTCAACAGAATATTCTATTCCAATTTATGCACAACGGAGAATATTTCAATTTCAGGCAAGAAATATCTGAAAATCTTTGTCCAAAACCGAATTTTTTCGGTAGTAAGGTGAGAGATGTTTTCAGGTCGATAGTGTGAATATATCGAATTGTAAATATTCTGTGAACTTTTCAGAAAAATCGGTTGACAAATGCAAAATCCTCGGTTTATATATGGAGGGATATTTTCGGGCTGAAATTTTCCTCGGTCAAATATCACCGGGCAATCCTGAAAATCTCTCAAAAGTTCGTGCGCATTGCGGCTGGACAAACAGCGTAACAGCGCGCTATAATTAGAATATCGGGATACCCACCCGACAGCGACAAGGAGATAACCAAACGAAAGGAAGTGAGATTTATGCTTAGCTATGAAGAACAGACAAAGAAGCTCCTCGGCAGGCGTGAAGCACTGGAGAAGCGTATGCGTGAGGACGGCGCAGAGATCGACAAGATCAATGCAAAGCTGAATGAGCTGCAACTTGCAAAGGTGCGTGATACGTTCGGGCTGTCTCAAAAGGACTTCTTTGAGCTTATTACACAGCACCCCGAAAAGCTCTTAGAGCTGACTGCCCAAAGCGGTGCCGCCGTGAGCGATACAGATACAGTTTCCGACGATGCCGATTCGGACGGACATACCACGCTCTTTGACAAAAAGCGTAACCCTTATGCGGATTGAAATATATCCGCAAAATAGATAGCTGTGGCGGACGACTCTTGCCGTTCCGCACGGCTATAATCAATCACACAACAGAGGGGCAGATAGAGAAAGCGATCCCCTCGCTCTATAAGCATAGAAAGACAGAAGCTAAAGGAGTACAAAGCTATGAAAAATATTACAACTGCCGTAGAAAGTGAAAAGGCAGATAAGGTAACTGTGACCTCCGGCGGTATCAAGGTTATCGTGAAGTATCCGGCGAATGTTTCAGATGTGATAAGGCAAGAAAAAATAAACCATATCTATGACATTCTCACCAAGCACAAATCGGAATAATTTTGTAAAAAACACTTGCAATGAAAGCCGATTTGCGCTATAATTAAATCATAGCAAAATCGGCTGTTCGTTGCAGAAAACGGAGGTCGATCATGAAGAAGAAAGTAACAAACACAAGCGGAGTGACGGCTATTTATGTTCGCCGCTCGGTAGCTGACAGAGATAACAATTCGCTGTCTATTGAATCACAGAAGGAGGACTGTATAAAATATGTAGGCGAGGACTGCGTGTATCGCCTATACTGCGATAACGGTTTTTCGGGCAAGGATACGGAGCATAGACCCGCTTTTCAGCAGATGATGCAGGACGCTCGTGACGGTCTTATCAGCCGTATCGTTGTGAAAAAGTATGACCGTTTCAGCAGAAACTTGCGTGACTACCTAAACGTAAGCGAGGAGCTTGACAAGCTCGGTGTTTCGGTTTATTCTCTCTCCGAACCCTTTAATACGAGTACAAAAGAAGGGCGCATGATGAGAAACAATCTGCTGAATTTTGCAGAGTTTGAACGTGAAACTATCGCCGCCAGAGTTGCCGATGCTTATGATACAAGAGGTCGTGAGACAGGTTTCTATCAGGGCGGTAATATGAATTTCGGGTATGCCCCTGAGCGAATGACCGTGAACGGCAAAAACGGCTCGGTGCTTGTGCCGTCCGAACAGGCTGATGCACTCCGCCTTGCATATCAGATGTATGCAGAGCCGTCAACATCTCTGCGTGATATTATCAAGTATTTCAGAGAACACGGCGATGAGGTCAATTATATTAGAACGGACAGATACGGCGGCAAGAAAGGCGAACACAACGGCAAGCTGAATATCAGCTCACTTTCGTCTATTCTCGCTAATCCGCTTTATGTCCGTGCCGACAAAGATGTTTATGCGTTTTTCCAGAGTAAAGGCTACGAGATAATAGACGATATTTCGGCTTATGACGGCATTCACGGCGTTTTCATTCATGACAATGCGGACGGAGGTAAATATGTAAAAGTCGGCTATCATGAGGGGCTTGTTTCCTCGGAGCTTTGGCTGACGGTTCAGGACAAAAAGAGCAGAAATGTGACTGTTCCGAAAAACAGCAAGGTGGCTAATTCTTGGCTTGTTGGTCTTGTGAAGTGCGCACACTGCGGATATTCGGTGACATTTGACAGGCAGTTCAGAAAGAATAACAGGGTGCATAGATACTTGGTCGATTACGGCTGGATTACGACAAAGGGCTGTCTTGCAAGGTCATTCAAGCTCCATGCTCCCGAATTGGAAGAAGCTGTTTTACAGGCTATGCGTGACCACATGGAAACACTTGAAATTGCCAAAAAGCAAAAAGAAACGCCCGATGCCGAAACCGAGGCGATAGAGAACGAAATTATTCGCATAGACGGCGATATTCGCTCCCTTATGGACAGAATGGCAGGGGCAGATGATGTGGTGTTTGCTTACATTCAGCAGAGGATAAAAGAGCTTCACTCAAAGAAATCCGAGCTTGAACGCAAAATGCAGACAAAGGCTCGCAAGCGTAAGGCGGTAGACACAAAGCCGTTGGCTGAACCTCTTGCAAACTGGGATACTCTTACGGTGCAGGAACAGCACGAGCTGGCGGCAGCAATGATTGATGTGATTTATCTTAATCACGAAAACAAGGAGATTGAGATTCATTTCGGCATATAAAAGTGCCGTAAATAGGTGTATTTTTAGAGTCGTAAGGTGCGCAGTTCGTACTGCTGGAAAAGATGGGCAGCAGGCTTGAGGTGAGCAGCGTCTACGGCGAGGGTTCAGCCTTCAGTTTCAGATTGAAGCAGGAGATAATCGACCTACAGCCTATGGGCAATTATGAGCAGCAGCTTTCAGCCGGAGACCGTGACGGTCAGACAGGAGAGTACCTGTATGCTCCCGAGGCAGACGTACTTGTAGTCGATGACAATTCTATGAACCTTAAGGTGGCACAGAATCTGCTTTCCCTCTACGGCATCAAGTCCGATACTGCCGATTCTGGCAGGAAGGCTCTGGAGAAAATAAAGCAGCGCAGCTATGATGTTATCTTTCTTGACCATATGATGCCGGAGATGGACGGCATTGAGGTCATCCGTGAGATACGCAGCGCTTCGCTTGTAAGCGAGCAGACCGTTATTATTGCACTTACCGCAAATGCCATAATGGGCGCCAAGGAAATGTATATCTCCGAGGGCTTCAACGGCTACCTTACCAAGCCCATTGAGAGCAGGGAACTGGAAAAGCTGCTCAGAAAAACTCTGCCGGAGAGCAAGAAGCAGTTGCGTTCTGTCCCCGCCTCGAAAAAGCGTGGGGAGCTGCCCGCGGAGGAGGACAGCTTCTCGGCTGCAGAGATCAGGAGGCTTTTTGAGCTGTGCCCCGGACTGAATGTGGCTGCGGGTCTGCATAACTGTATGGATTCCCGGGAGTTCTGGATGGATACGCTCGCAGGCTTCATTGAGGCGGATAAAGCCCCTCAGCTTGAAAAGGCCTTTGAGGAAAAGAATTACGAGCTCTACCGCATTACGGTTCACAGCATAAAGAGTGCCGCAAAGACTGTCGGCGCTGATGTGGTCTCCGAGCACGCAAGGCAGCTCGAGGCAGCGGCAGCAGCCGGAGATACAGGATATATCAATGCGAACCACGCTGAATTTATCAAGGAATACAGAGACCTGATTAACAATATTGAAAGGGTGAAGGAATTATGAAGGTGCTGTTTATAGACGATGACCCAATGATTCTGAGAATGTCCGGCTTTATACTGAAAAAGGGCGGCTATGAAGCCCTTGCCGCAGGCTCCGGGGACGAGGGGATCGCACTTATCAGGGAGCAAAGTCCCGATCTGGTATTTATTGATGTGGAGATGCCCGAAAAAAACGGCTTTGAAACACTTGAGGAGATCAGACAAAGCGGTATTGATGTCAGGGTGTGTATGATGTCCGGCAGCGTCAGCAGTGAGATAAGGGATAAAGCTGTTGCCCTTGGGGCAGAGGGTCTTATCGAAAAGCCCCTTAATGCAGCTGATGTTTATTCGGTCATAAAAGGATAGAGAGTGAGGAGATCAAAATGGGTTACTGGGCTGCTGTTGTCGATGACGATGCATCAAATCTTAAGGCAGCAGATAGGATACTGAGCTTTCACGGCTATAATGTGGACTGTCTCGGTTCAGGCGAGGAGCTTCTGGAGTATGTGAAGGATAATACCCCCGATGTTATCCTGCTTGACCTGCATATGGAGGGCATCGACGGCTTTGAAACGCTGCTGCGTCTTAAAAAGGAAAAGTACTGCCGCGATATACCTGTTATTTTTCTGACTGCCGACAGCGATGCCGATACTGAAACAAGAGCTCTTTTAGCCGGAGCAATGGATTTTGTCGCCAAGCCCTTTGTTCCTTCGGTACTTATTATGCGCGTCAGAAATACCATTGAGCTTATGCGCCTGCAGAACGACCTTAAAAAAGAGGTCAGGAGCATGACCAAGGAGATCATCAGGGAGCACAAAAAGAATGAGCGCCTGTCTCTCCAGATCGTCAAGACTCTGACGGGAACAATTGATGCCAAGGATAGATACACCAAGGGTCATTCCTCCCGCGTTGCGGAGTATTCCAGAGAGATAGCAAGACGTGCAGGCTATTCCGAAAGGGCGCAGGAGGAGATCTATATGATGGGCCTTCTGCATGATGTAGGCAAGATAGGAATCCCCGATACCATTATCAACAAGAAATCCGGTCTTGACCAAGACGAATACAACATTATCAAAACTCACCCGACAGTCGGATTTGAGATACTCAGAAATATCACGGAAATGCCGAAGCTTGCCATAGGCGCCAGGTGGCACCATGAGCGCTATGACGGCAGGGGCTATCCCGACGGGCTCAAGGGCAAGGAGATCCCGGAGGAGGCCCGCATTATCGCCGTGGCAGACGCATATGATGCAATGTCCTCAAGGCGGAGCTACCACGACGTATTTGCCCAGACATACATTGTTGAAGAAATCAAGAAAGGAAAGGGCACACAGTTCGACCCCGACTTTGCCGACATAATGCTTACAGTCATTTCCGAGGATAAGAAATACACGATGAGGGAACAGATATCCGAAGAAAAAACGGAGGACGTTAAGGAAGAGGCTGTCGCCGGAGAGAATGTGTTCGGCTTTCTTGCTATGCTGGAGACCGGCGGGCTCAACACCGCAATCGGCATGAAATACTGCATGAACGATATAGATTTCTATGTCGAGATGCTGGACGAATTCGTTCAGATGGCCGATGAGCGTATAGATAAGCTTACCCTCAGTCTGGAGAACAGAGACCTTGAAAAATACAGGATCACCGTTCATTCGCTGAAGAGCGCCTCCAGAACTATAGGCGCCGAAAAGCTCTCCAAAGATGCAAAGGCTCTCGAGGATGCCGCCAAAAACGGAGACATCGGATTTATCCTTTCTCACAATGATGATCTGATCGACGAACTTAAGTCCATCGTCAGCGGTATACTTATGTCAACAAGTATGTACAAGCAATAATGTGACGGTAGCCCATTCTCCGTATAAAGTCTCTGCCCGTGAGGTTCTTCGACTTCCATTTCCCATAGAGTTGCCCGAACTTCGTCCAGTCGATTTCAATAAGCTTGGCATCATTGTACTCGGCGTACTGCTCGTTATACTATTCACGAACTATCGCCATTAAACTGCCCATATACCGCTGATTCGGCAGTATACGGGCAGTATTTATTTTATGCAAAAGTTTTATACATTGTTCAGCTTATTTCAAGGGCTTAATGAGCTCAAGCATAAGCTGTGCTCCCACACGCATACCCTTGGCGAACTCGGAACGAGAAGCAAGAGAGCTCATTTCAATCTGCGCATCCTGTAGCTCGTCATATATCTCCTTGCACTCCGGGAACCTTTTAAGAAGCAGTTTTTCAACTACACAAACCCAAACGGAATGCCGCCTGTCGCTTACCGAGAGGTCTCCATCAACAAGCAGAATGCTGCTTGATCTTCAGATTTTGGGTTTTTCGGACTGGACGGATATTGACAAAACCAGTTTATCCTTCTTAATCTTCCCATCTCCCCCCACTGCCCCCAGCCTCGCACCCTCGCTGGGGCGCAAAGACCCCCGAAAAGATTTCTCAAATCGGGGATGTGGTTGTTTAGTTAACGCGATATATTTCGTCTATCTCCAATTCGTTCAATCAGGTAGCCCATAGCGTGACCAAGGGTGGTAAGCTGTGTGATAAAGATATTGCCGATACAATACTCATGACTTGCGTAGCGATAAAACGACTTTAAACTCCACCGGAAGTATTTTTGAAAATATTTGTTTTGCCTTCAACAAAATAATTATCATAACTAGGCTCACCTTTTTTATGATAAATAACAGTTCTTCCGTTTATGTTAGGATTCATTGTAAATGTGTATTATTACAGCAAATGACAATATGCATAGTTGTTCCTGATTGCAGAATAAATCACAGGGATACTTTAGATCACACGACCAAACAAAAAGACCGACCCCACCGGATCGGTCTTTTCAATTACTATTGCTTTAGGGTTCTTTTCTGCACTGCTTTATTTTGGGGTCAAATTGGGGTCAAATTCAAGTATATGACCTCGCAAACTGCGGTATTACTGCGTTTTTCAGTCCAATGACTTCATCGTCGGGAAACAACTACCCCAAATTTCATACCATCTCAAAACCTCATAAACCCTGTTATTCCGTCATTTCCGCATTTCCACCTACGCCATAAAACCTCTCATTTTCTCACATGATTTCATCAAATGGGCGTAAGTTGGGCGTAAAGTGGGCGTAAGTCAGACGAGAGCTTCGATGATGGTTTTATCGCCGATCTTCAGCTCGGTCACGCCGACAGTTTTGCTCTTGTTAAAGCAGAAGCTGAGCATATATCCATTGTCAATGTGATAGTAATCAAGATACTCGGTGAGCTGCTGTTCGCCGCGAGCGTTGTACTCGTCACCGCGCCATATCTTCATCTCGATAACGAACTGTTCGCCCTTGTAGTCCACTATCACATCAGTGCGGCGGTTGTTCCTCGTCCGGGCTTCAACATAGTAGTTGCCCGTGCCATTGATTATCGGTCGAAGATAGAGCAGAAAATAACGCCTGCCGTCCTCTTCAAGAAACTTTTCAGAACGGTCGCCGTAGAGGTCATCAAAATGTGCGACAAACTTTTCAAGCACAAGTCTCATGTTCAGCCTGCCGTCTGTGATGAACCGGTTTTTGTCGTTCTCACCAAGCTTGCGTATAGGTGATTCCGGATCCTGCTGCGTGAGATACCATTCGTAAAATACCTTTTCAAAGACTTTATTGGCAGGGACAGCCTTGCCATTATCATTCTTTAAAAATCCGTACATGATTGCCGTATTCTGTGAATCATTCATAAGACTAAATGAGTACTCTCTGCCCTCGAAAAGCACAGACCTTACAAGAGAATTCAGCTTATCATCATCTTCAAGCTTGTTTATCAATGAATCAAAAAGAACGGTTCTCTCGCTGGTAAGAATATCAAAGGCTTTGGCAATACCGTTGATCGACCATTCATGAATATCTTCGTCTAAATGCTTACATATTCCCGACACAAGAACTGGATAACCGGACGTATAACCATAAATACACTGCGTGATCTCGTTAATATCCATCCCGGTATGATGATCGTTCTCATACTCATTCAGCATGGTGGAAATATCCGCAGGCGAAAAGCTCATATCAACATCGAATTTTGACGCGATATTCCACGGACTGTTGTGCTTGTGGGCTTCATCGGGGTGTATTTTCTGCTTCAGATTGCGAATGTCATGAACTCCCGCAAGTATGACAGAACGGAACGTCGGTGACACATCACGGTTGATATAATAGCCCCTCAGCTGCGCAAGAAAATCAAGAAACACCTGATTGTTCGATGCCTGATCCACCTCGTCAACTATGAGCACTATCGGCTTATCCGAAACGCCGCAAATATCGTTGAGCGACAGAAACAGATCGACCAGCCCGAAGCTGTCCTTCATATCAGAGATATTTGATCTTATTTCGTCTATTTCAGTCTCAAAGAGCTTATCAATGCCAAGCTGTCTGAACGCCCTGATGATTATTTTCGCAAGTGTGACGGAAAAGATATTTTCGCTCTCGAATTTCTGGCTGCTCATCTGCATCTGAAAATCCAGCGATATTACATAATACTCGTCTGCCAGATACTGCGCCAGCGCACGGAGCGTTGTGGTCTTGCCGTACTGTCTGCCGCGGTTTATTACGAAATACTGCTCGTCATCGACCAGCGCCTTTATCTGTTGAAGCCTGCTTGTCAGGTCAACCATATAGTGCCTGTCGGGTATGCAGTTGCCTGTGATATTGAATTTTTTCGGCATGGTGCTCGCCTCCCTTGCTGTGCGGTTGGTTTGTTATTATTATAGCACATTCGGGGCGGTTAGTCAATAATGGGGTGAAAAAAGTCTGCACCTTTCACGATGCAGACCTTTTCATCACATATTTATCTTGCACTCATACTTCGGACAAGTGCTTATACCATGCGTAGGCAGTCTGCGCTTCTGACAATACTCTGTCGCAAACGGCTCATACTCCCAAACGTCACGGGACTTGTGCTTTATGTGGGTATCGACCCTGTCATTCCAGTATTTGCAGAAGGCGCAGTGGCGGCTGCCTTTGTTTTTCAGATTTGTGTATTGTACAGACATACTTTTTCCGGATATATTACTATACATTTATCTTTTCACGTTTAGAGATATTTTTACGTTCTTTTTTTAGCTCTGATTTAAAAATAGCTTTAAGCTCCTCCTGCCCTCTTGACGTTTCAAGCTGACTTTTACTTATCTCTCCATTATAGACCTTGATCATCAACTGAATATATGACTCACCGAGGGCGGTAGTTAGCAGTCCCGCTGTAGTTCCTGAGATCGTTCCTCCAAGAACGATACCTGCTCCCGGTATCAGTTTAAGAATATTAGACACGGCAGTTTTTCCTAAAATGGTTGCACCTCCAGCACCCAATGTTGATGATACAAATCCTGTTATGATACTTTTGCTTATATCCACTCCAAATATAGCTGTTATTGATGCTATCATAGCGACCTGAGTAGGTACGAGAAGTGATGCATCAGAAAATGGGATAGGCGAAAAGCCTTCAGCAAATGCTACTGTTACCGCTGCTGCCACAGCTGCTTGAGCTGCTTTTTTTTTGGCTTCCAATGACGCTATCTGCACATTGTTTAAGGAATCACGAAGTTCTCTGGGCAATGCCTCTTCCATTACAGCAAGAAGCGTATCAAGTCCAAATGCTTCGATATTTCCTTTGCTTTTGGCTAATACTGGAACGACACTTATTATATTAAGGTTAAGTCCTTCAATATACTTTTTCATTTCCTCCGCATCGTCAGCAAAATAAGATTTAGTAAGAATAACTATGACAGGAACTTGATTTATTTCATTTTCCTCAGTGAATTCTCTAAGCCATTTTTCCTCTTCAGGTTCTATACGGTCAGAGGTTGTATTAACACAATACCAAATACAATGTATATATTGGTTTATATCCCTTGTTGCATTTCGTTTTTGAATAAGTGCAAGCAATTCTTTTTTTACATTATCCTGTTGATTTTTCCCCAACTCAAATCCCGGTGTATCAAAGATCGATAATGGATAATCTTCTTTTGTAATCTCACGAAACTCTTGAGTCACAGGCATTCCTTTACCGGTCTTTGCAAGATCATCCCTGAACATACTATTGATCAATGTACTTTTGCCTACTCCGCTTTTTCCAACAATTGCTATATTAAGCCGTGTAAGATTTTTAATTTTATCTCTGATTGCTTTTATAGCCTCATCTGCTATTTGGTTTGTACTGATTTCCATATTATTCTCCTTTTTTATTTTCTTTTATATTTATCAATTTTCTTCTGAAGATCATAAATATAAGAAGATCCATATTTCAAGTATTTAGGAATCAATATACTTGCTGCGGCACCAAATGCCAGACTTCCGACAACATAACCCACCGTCTGTTTAAATTTTTTCTTCTTGTTTTTTGACATATTTATCCCTCCATATGATTACAGATCCATAAGCATCGGCACATCGCTCTGCGCGCTCTTTGCCTCCAGCTTCAGCATCTGCGAAAATACATTTTCAATATCCTTATCTTCCAGTCCCCATGACTTGCATTTGTCTCTTGCCGTCGTAAGAAGTTCTTCGTCAGGCATAAATTGAGCGAGTGCTGTCATTACACCGTTTTTAAAAAGTTCCGGTTCCTGCAAAAATATTCCTGCGGCTGCAATTGCCCCACCTTTTCCGGTATCTTTTATCTTTTTTCTCCTGATAGCATAAGGGTCAAATTTAGCCATTGCCGAAGCACGGTCTACTATTTTATTGGTGTCTATATTTGGCAGACCGGCTGAAAAACTCGTTATCATTCCTCTTGCCAAGCTAAGATACATCTGATGATCCATAGCTATGCTGTCATAGTTATCCTGATTATCGAGCATGAATTCGTTCCCATATTTTCCGTTAAGATCAATAAGACTGTAGTAATCAGGGAGCAGGAGCTTCCCGGGCTGCTGATCCTCATAAAGCTGTCTGTTTATAACAACCAGAAAATAAGCCAGCGCATTTCTAAGCTCCTTATTCTCGCTGGTTGCTAAGGAGGACACATCGAGCAATTCAAGCGGCGCAGCAATTCCGTTATACTTTTCATACAGCTTTTTCTTCTGCTTTATGTCGAGCGGAAATGAATTGCGTATCTTAGACAGCTCTGTATTTGCTCTCTGTATATTAGCACCCTTTTCAGCATAGGCAATATATGAGTTAAGCACCGCATAGACCTGCTCACAAGTTATAAAAGTATCCTTTTTTGCGCTCCATTCGCCCAAAGCACGCGCACCCATCTTTACTGCACTCTCGGTAAGCAGCTGTACGCCCGTTCCTATGAGCATTCTTTCATTTTCAAGAGCCTGACGCTTGTCCTCTCGCAGATAAATATTTCTTGTCCAGAAGCTCTTCCATTTTTGATCGGGCTTAAAATACTGCTTGTCATACATACCCTTGACTGCTCCTTGAGCAAGCACTGTGCCAAGCAGTTCACCTACTTCATCGATCTTGTCAATATTCCTGTCAATAAAAGCAGCCGTAACTGCATATGCCGACGCTCCACGTTTAACTTGTATCGTTTCCTGAACCTGTCTTGACGAGGCTATGGATACCTCGGGCAAGGTTTGCGTAATATTACTCATTGTTGATCTCCTTTTTTTCATTGATGTTGACACTATTGTTTTTTAAATCAAGCTTCTTCCTTGCTCTATGCCAACCACCTTTGCTGTTATACTCTGCGACTTTTTGCTGATTATCATTGAGTTGGTTGTTAAGCGCTTTGTTCTCACTACTCAACTTGCTATTCTTACTAACTAACGATGCAATTGCTCCAATTATTCCGGAAACAGATGCAACAGCCACTATTGCTGCACTTATTCCTACTTTCTGATCTCTATTTACATCATCAATTCCCTTATTTGGCATTTTACTCTGCTCCTTTAAAAAATCACATCATTTTCAAAATCTATTTCGATCCCGTTATAGCAATCTGAGAGAATGTCTGTCTCATCTTTAATGGTTTTCAGTCTGTCCCGCAGCGGGCGCTTAAACCACATACTGTTATTTCTTTTTTCATCATAAGCCTGAAAAAGAGCTATGGTATCCGAGCTTTCCAACTCCTCCAAAAAGCTGTAAGCGCTCTTCACCGTTTCATCATAGTGATACTTTTTGGATAACAAGCTTATATCGACCAGTATCGTCAATGACTGAAAATATGCCTCCATAGCTGCTCTTGCAAGGTCTACATTGCCAAGCAGATTTGCCTTATTCATAGCTTTTGATATGTTATGCGGAAACTTTGCATTGTCATAATCAAGCAAAGGAACTGCATAGCCTCTTATTTTAGTTTCAAGGACTTTCTTTATATCATTCGCCTGAGAAAACAGATCCCAAGCTCTTTCTTCACTGTCAGCAAAAAGCATTTTTTCTTTGATACTATCCAGCTGAGATGTCAACTCGCCAAGATTCTCGGCTTTAAGTTCAGTAAATCCTGCATTGATCGTTTCAAATGCACCGACCTGTAAGGCAACAATAAATCTTACAAAATTTTCCGGCTTGTCAAGTTCATATTCTTCTACATAAGGTCTGATAGCCTCGTATTCCTCCTTGCTCAGCACCTTCTCAAAAGGGATCCGATAGCGATTGATTTTAAAAACATCATTATTCTGTGAATTAACACGATTATTAGTGATGATCCCTGTAACTGATTTAAGACGTTCAGGAGAGACAGTTCCCGCCTTTTGCAGCAGTAGTTCTGCGGCCTTTTTTACATTTTGGTTTTTGGAAATCTTTGACATGTTTTACTCCTTATATTACAAAAAATCGACAGAAAAAATTCCTGCCGATCATATTATCCGATATATTTTATTCCCATGCACATACCGACTAAAATATACAACCGCACAAGATTACATACTATAGTATAGCACATTTTGTCTATAATGTCAATAGTCTGTAGAAAATTATCACATAATACTATAGACTAAATTTGTATACCCATTTTTAAGGAGCTGACATTATGGATAATATAGTTAAGCTGTTCGGTGAGCGTGTGAGATTGCTGCGCCGTCAGAAAAATTACAGTCAGGAGCGACTTTCCGAGCTTGCAGGGCTTCACCCGACATACATCGGACAGGTGGAGCGTGCCGAAAAGAAATGCACCATTGAAACTGCTAACAGAATAGCGGCAGCGCTGGGTTGTACGCTGTCGGAGCTGCTTGCAGAGCCTACGGAAACTGAGCAAAAAGTTATGCTCGAAACCGATACTGAAAAGCAGCATATCATATCAGAGCTTGTTCAAAAGCTCTTGGTACTTGACACAGATAAACTACGAAAAAGAGCGTCAGTCATATTGGATATGGCTTCTATTGATTGAGCCTTTATTCTATATAATACAAATAGAACTCAGGTCTTTCCAATGCATCGGTTCCAATATATTCAAGATATACAGTTACGATATCTCCGGGGTTTAATTCATAGGCTTTATCCAGAGCATACTCAGTCGCTATTGCACCGATGCCCTGATAATTAGCCCATACGCCCTCATGATCGGATGATGAAATGTACACAGCAGCGCAGGGTTCATCTATGTTAACAAAAATTTCTGTTTCGGCCACTCCGTCTACTTTTACCTTTCCCTTGATGAGGGTGCCTGAATATTTTTGACTCGCTCCGAGAGAGTTGTTTTCAAATGCCTCAAATACCTCTTTCATATCATATTCGGTGAAATCATCGGGCGATATGGCACCGTTATCCTGCTCGGTAGTCTGCTCGGCAGATGGCGCTTCATTATTGTCAGAATCATCATCTCCCCCGCTTGCAAGCCCTACTATCAGCAATATCACTAAGACGATGATAATTCCAATAACGACTTTCTTCAACGGCGACCCTTTTTTCGGCTGCTTTACCACAGCTTCGCTGTTTTGAACTGAAACCACAGCCGTACCGCACTTGTCACAAATGTTCATTCCTTCCGGCAGTTCAGCACCGCAATTTGCACACTTCATAATATTTCCTCCGGTCTTGACAATTTTTGCAGATTTAATTATAATTATTATAGCACATGAAAAGCCGAAAACTTATTACTGCCAGTCATAAGTTTTCGGCGGTTTGTGTGTTATAATGAAGGTGTCTGTCAAAGGGGTGAGCCTGTGTACAAATTCATAAAGCTGCTGAAAAACACAGGCGACTGCCCGACGGTGCTGGTCGAGGACGATAACGGTGTGCGGTATGCGCAAAAGCTGCTCGATGAACGTCAGCTCGGCATTTATGAAAAGCTCATTGAGCTGAACATTCCCGGTATACCAAAGGCGAGGATATCTCCGCTTGATGAAATGCTCCTGCCAGATGTGATGAACGAAATGCGTGACGAGCTTTTTGCAGGCTCGGCTGGCCTGCTGATCGAGGAATACATCGAGGGCAGCGACCTTGAAAAGCTGTCGGAGAGCGGCTTTAAGATGAGCAGGCGTGAGTTTAAGCGCATGATGCTGTCAATGTGCAGAACGCTAACGAGGGTGCATAAGGCTGGCATTGTTCACCGGGACATAAAGCCTGCGAATATTATCCGTTCGGACAGAGGGCGGTATTTCATCATCGACTTCGGGAATGCACGCATACCCGCCGAGAGCAACGCTCAGACACGCATTGTCGCAACTCTTGGCTACGCCTCGCCCGAACAGTTAGAGGGTAAGCAGGCAACGCCACAGTCGGACATCTATGCACTCGGGCGAACGATGAAAGAGCTTATGCCGAAAAGCCGCAGCTTTACACGCATATACAAAAAGGCGACGATGGACAGTCCCCAAAGCCGCTACCGTTCTGCCCGGCAGATGGCACTTGCGATACGCTTTACCCCTGCGGCGCTGGCGGTCAGGGCGGCGGTGATCGCAGTGCCGGCGTTTCTGATCTTCCTGCTGATTATTCCCGAGGACAATACGCCGAGCCGCATCATTTACAAGAACTACGATTCGGCAATGGACAGCGCAGAGATCGCAGACGAGGAGCAGCGGCTGCTGAACGAGATAGCGATAGGCAATGACGGTTATGCGAACTTCATGCGCCTGTCGGAGCTTTATGAGATTCAGGGAGAGTACGACAGGGCGGCGGATATCTTGATAAAGTACGTTGACACGGTGAATGACCGCAGGCTGTATGTTTCGACCTCGCCTATCTATGACCGCTTGGAGGAGCTGAAGCCAAAGACCTCCGTTGACGAGCAGGCGAAAATCCTCGACCTCAACGGCAACGCCGACTACATCGACAGGCTGCTTGACGCAGGCGAGTCTGACCGTGCGCAGGAGGTGCTTGATGACATTACGGCGCATCCGTGCAAGGAGCTTGAACGCTTGGATTTCTACCAGACAGACGAGTATTACAAACGGCTGGAGGAGCTTAAAAATGGGAAAAATAACCGATGAAATGAACCGTAATTTCAGCGAATACAGAAACGGGATAGACGGCTTTGTGAAGCTGAACAACGGAGCGTTTGACACAGAAAAGCTGTCCGTCACACTGAGCAGGATCTATGACGAAATAAATGAAGATCGCAAGGCTCGTGGGCTTGGCATTTTGAAAAAGAACAAGATCGCCGATTACGGCGACCTTACCGAAGCGGTGGTGTACAGTCTGTTCAACGGCGCGCGCGACAATCCCAACCGTGACACGCTCATCAAGCTGTGCTTTGGCATGGGGCTTGCTCCCGATACGGCGAATTTTCTACTGCGAAAGTGCTCGAAAGGTGAGCTTTACATTCGCAACGAACGTGACTGCGTGATACTGTATTTTCTGCGGCAGTTTGAGAGCAAGAGCGCCGAGGAAAGACTGCTGACAGCTTGTAACGGCAAGCTGAAGGAGCTGGGACTTGATGAAATAAATTGAAAAGTTGGCAAAAAAATCACAGCACCGAACGCTGTGATTTTTTAATTTTAAAACCTCTCTCCCACACAAACCCTCGCCTCATCAAGGCACATCTGAAAATACTCCCTGTCACCAAGCATCATTTCGATCTCGTCATCACAGTACCCCATGTCATAAAGCAGCTCCAAGTCCTCCGGCGCAACGCCGAACAAATTGCAAATGTCAAACAGATAACCACTCTGAGTGCCGTAGCCTGCATGGTATCTGCCGTAATAATCATAACAGTAATCAGGCACAAAGCTGTCCTTCGTCAGCACACCATTTTCATCAATGCGGATAATTTCGCCCTCGTCAACCCCGATGATATCAAACTTGTAATTATCAAGAAAAGTACCTGTTATCGCCTTACTCATAATATCCCTTGTCGAAGTGTAAACATACAGCCCCAGCTTGCGAAAATGCAGCAGACACAGCGGATTATCGCCCCTTGCGAGATACAGCGTGTTATCATCATTCAGCAGAGTGAACACGAAATTGCCCTGCACAGTCTCGCACATTTTCGCTATCGTATCAAAGTTCAGATGACCGTACTTATCGATTAGCTGCGCCGCCACATAGCTGTCGGTCTGTATCTTTGTGTGCGGCAGATTCTCTGACCTTTGGAGCACATCATCATTGTACAGCACGCCGTTGTGACACAGCGCAAAAGTCCCGTCCGCAGTCCTGCCTGCGAACGGGTGATTGTTGTAGTTGTACTTTGCGTTTCCCTGCGTAGTCATGCGGGTGTGTCCTGTCAGCACGGTGGTGTTGTCGGGAAAATAGAACCGCATTTTATGCGCAGGCTTCGGCTTTTTATAGATAATAAGCTCACCGTTCTTGACGTAGGCGATGCCGCTGGCATCAGTACCTCGCACCTCAGAAGCCACCGCAAGCCTGTTCACAAGCTCCTTCAAATGCCGCCTGCTGATCGCATGACGGTAATTCACAAATCCAAAAATCGCACACATTACAATTCCTCCTCAATGTCTATCGGCTCATTCACATACAGCCGCTTTTCTTTCAGATATTTTATCAGCTCGCAGTAATCGGGACTGATATTCAGCACAAAATCCGCCCATGATTGCTTATGAATTTCATTGTCGGTCAGCTGAACAGCACTCTCACAAATCGAATCGACAAGTTCCAGCGTTGCCATGAAAGTATTCCATTTGAGCGTACCTCTGAACATACGAATTTCAACTGTATTTGTGTTGGTTATGTTGACACACGCATAGCGCCCTTTCGTGCTTTTCTTAGCCTTTTCAAGAATGTCCTTCGGCTTATCGTTGTAGCCATGCCGAGCCGCCCAATGCTCAACAGAGCTTTCGGAGCGTCTGCTGAACCTGAACAGCTCGTTCCAATGGCTCTCGAAAAAGAACATGATACGGCTGATAACTTCCTCCTGTTCCTCATATGTATCGCCTAGCTCCGCACGTCCGATATGCACATGAAGTCCGCAAGTGTTTGTGTTGTGCGACCTGTAATACAAGCTCACAGCCTTGTGCATAATGTCCGCCCACGGCAGCTCATAGCGGTGATATTTCAGCGAGCAGGGGTGGCTCACAAGCTCCATTCCCTCGTCAAGCGAACCATCCGACTTGATGTATAAAACATCAGCATTTTTATTCGCAACACAGTCGATCTCCTCCGCATTATCATCATCACGTCCGCCCTTGTCGATCTCAAGCTCAACACCGTAATAACGTATTTTCTGTTCCTCACTACACTTGTGAAAAATCGGCTCGGGCTTGTAATAATAATCGTGAATATAATTGTCCTCGTCGTCACGGTAGCACTCGCTGCAATAAGGATAATCGCCGTTCCAGTAAACATCATTATCGTGGATAAGGCAGCTGCACGTCTCGCAGCGGTGATAGTGGTTGTTATAGCAGCGCTGACAAATCATCGTGTTCTCGTCCGACACCGCATTGCGCCCCATAAACCTTTCGCCGCAGCAGTCACAGGAAAAAGTCTCGTTGTCATAGCAATCCTCGCAGAGCATTTCGCCCTCGACCTCTAATGGATCGCCCTCAATTTCGCAGCCGCAATAGCTGCACCTGATAATTTCCATAAAAACCTCCTAAACGCAAAAATGCCCCCGACAGCCGAAGCCATCGGGGGCAAATGTTATGCACTCTTTTGTTTTGATTTCTTGTAGCCGTTGTAGACTACCTCGCCTGTGTCGAAATTGATTATCGTAAGCCCGACTATCTCACGTTCCTCACCGTAAATGATATTGCTGACGGCGAATTTATCATAGCAGACAAACTTGTCGCCCCTGCGCTGGATATTGCACTTCTGCGCCGACACCCACACGAACGGCGCACTATACAGCTCACGCCCGATACCAACCGAAACGCAAGCTCTCTTGAAGCTGTCGGAAGCCTGCCCCTTTTCTTTTTCTGTGTAGCTAACAGTCCCAACGTCCTGCTTTGCTATCCACTCACGCTTGTCTTCGTCCCAAAGCTCTATCGTGCAGTAGAGATTACCGTCAATGCTCTGGTGCGTCCTGCGCCAGCCAAGCACACCGAACGTTTCGTCAAGTATCTTCATGTCCGCACGAGCGTCCTTGTAGAGCAGAAGTGAAAGACCCTTATCGCTTATCGTGCCTATCCTGCACTCGATCTCGTCAGCTCTTAAAAGCCTTATACTTAAATTATTCATGTTGCACCTCCTGTAATTCCAAATCTACGGTAGCTCGATTTCTTGACATACTTGCCGTACAGCTCGGGGTTATCAGCCTTGAATTTTGTGCTGTCAAACCTCGATGAACTGACCGACTTCCATGATATTCTGAATCGTCCGGCAAGTCCTGTCTCGTTTTCTTTCAGCATACTTTTTAGGCGGTTACTAAGCGCATCTTTCTCGGCTGAAAGTGATTCGATCTGTTCCGAAAGATCATTGTATTCCTCGCAGATAGCAATGGTTTCATCAGGCAGCTCAACGCTCTCACCGTTGCTTTCGGAATACCTTTCAGCCAGCCATTCAGCAGTAGCCGCAGAACCGTCACATTCAGGCTCTTTACCGCCAAGTACATTTTCCTCCCAAAATCTGCGCTCCATTTCGATAATGTCAGCAATCATTTCATCATCACGCTCGATAATGCCCTTATTCAGCAGCTTTACAAGAGTTGGTCTGCTTACCCGAAGCAGCTTGCAGGCTTCGTTTAAGGTCAATATCTCATCATCTCGGTTCATGAAAAAACACCTCGCCATACTCCTTTTTAGCCTTATGATAAAGCCTGATTTCTTTATCTGTCGGCAATTTAAATTCAAGTAGAGAATCAATAGACTGAATAAACGGAATAGCCTTACTCCTCATCGTAATGGGTGACACGCTGTACTCGGCATAATGTTTTTTAATATTTCTCTGCCGCTTGTCGCTTGGATAGACTTCATCGAGAGCCTTTTGCAGATCATCATAAAAATACTTGTCCAGATGATCGAGCAGCGTCACCATTCTGCGGCATAAGGCTTTCTTTCCGCCTGTCTCATCAAAAAGATATTTTATCAGCAACTTGCTTGGAAGATGACACAGGCTCGTAGGAAATTTGAAAAGCCTGAGATATATTTCTTCGACCGAAACCTGCATATTGTCATAAGCGTTCAGCAAGGTACGTTTGATATTTTTATCGTCAAAATGCTCATCAATGTAATGCTTATTGCACCGAAGTTCTATTCTTACAGTGTCTTTGTAATATTCCAATGAATCATGATCGTAATGGTTATCCTCCGCAGCTTGATGCTTATTATAGATTACAAATTCGATCCCGCGAGTATCATTAACAGCGTTGAATGAATCTTCTTTGCGAAATTTTTTGTATCTGTCTTCAAGCTGCTCATTATGAAGATAGCCATCATACATCGGCAGACGATAAAGCATTTTGTTTACTTCTTTAATGATATTTTCGGGGATATTATGTACATCACGGGTGATATCCACTCTGTTCAGTATGTACTCATCCACTGTCAATCACTTAACCCCAAAACAAGTCCTCACCCATTATTTTTCTGATTAT
>ERZ842401.920-NODE-920-length-43697-cov-12.744352_pt1 | contig 43697 bp, 37 predicted proteins | sample MGYA00521270_ERZ842401 | MGnify/ENA primary metagenome ERZ842401 (study PRJEB31892, sample SAMEA3878208) | bioreactor metagenome | biome: Moose rumen | place: Sweden | collected 2011-10 | study: EMG produced TPA metagenomics assembly of the PRJEB12797 data set... | reverse complement strand
AGTGCCACATTATGACTCACATCCAAACTTGTTAGTTCATTAGAATAGCACCAAAGAGATTCCAGTGATTCAAGCCATTCTATACCAGCCATTGTCTTACATTCCTTCCCTTCATAATGAATCCTTCTAACCTGAAGAACTTCCCGTCTTGACAAGAACCCATTGCCATCTGTATCGAAATTTAAATATATATAATTCCTAAACCCTTCGTCTGCAAACACAGGAGCCTCACTTACAACCTTGCAGGTAAATGAACAAGATACTCCTGATAAAGCTTTAGCCTCGATAGTACATTCTCCTTCTCCCACAGGGGTAATACTTCCTTTCGAATCAACTATCGCCACAGATGTATTGGAACTCGTCCATTCCAGTTGAGGATTCGTCGCATTAGATGGAATAATGGTAGGTGATAAAGTAAAGATTTCCCCCACATAAACTTCCCGCTCCGTTTCATCAAAAGAGACGGACGTAACCATTATAGGATTCACAGACACCTTTACTTCAACCCCGAGTTCCCCATACGAAGCCGAGATAATGCAGGTCCCTTCAGATACCCCAGTGACAATACCCTCACTATCCACTGTTGCGACCTGCTCGTTATCGCTACTCCAGTTAAATGGCAAATCTGCCATTGGCGACAGCTCGGCTCGTAACTTTTGCGTCTCTCCTATATGGAGAACAAGATTCTCCTGTTCCGGAACAATCTTTAAATCGTAAATATCATTTAATCCAAGATATTTGGCGGAAAAACTATATGCTACCCCATTCTCGGTATCTGCCGCATAGGCTATAAAATAGGAGGGCTTATCTATTTCCAATACACTGATCGGCAGCGTTATTCTCTCTTTTGCAGGTATTTTCTCCTTCCTCCGTAACTGCTTTATATCTGACATTTCGCCAAATACAAAACCCCATTCTTCCAATTCACGACCACCATCATCTATGACAGAAGCTTGAAGCAATCCGCTCGCCTTATCATACGAAACATCCGTCAACGTTGCCGTAGATGTTCCGGGCGTTGATATCATTACGCCATCCGAGAACTTCCTACCATAACCATTTGAAATAAATGATCGTACCATATATGTGGTGCTTGGCTCGACATCTGCTTTCCAGAAAAAAGAGTTGTCATCGTTCAAATCTTGATCTGTAAATGATGCATCCATCTTCTCTCCATCTTCAGACTCCAGAATAATTCCATAAGTGGCACCTGGAACCCTCTTCCCCACTTTACCAGTTACAGGTATCGTTACGCGGGTCATATTCTCCCTGTCACAACTCACGGTAGGCGCATCCGGCTCATTCCGATCCACCTCCGGATCCCGAAGGCAAGAAACGGTCAACAGAACAGCAAATAACGATATAACTCTTAACCACCTCATCTCTAGAACATCACACCAAGACCGAAATTACCTTCATAATACTTGAATTGATTGGTCTGAATACCGGCGACGATAGCAACGCCCCCCAGACGGAAGACAATTCCTAAATCAAGCTCAAAACCATCAAAAGAATTAGGGGCGACCTTCGCGAATTCATAGTTGCCGTCGGCCCCGTACATTTCCCAGGCCAATGTTCGATAGCCATATCCACCACCCATATAACCATACATGGCATACGTACTCTGCACGTTAAACAATTGTCGCATATACCCTCCGGTGAACGAAAGCCTGCTCGATTCCTCCTTTCCAGTAAACCAGCCCTTGACACCTCCGACCATACCTTCTGCATCACACTCGACGGTTGGATTCACGAAGGTAAAATCCGTTTTTGCTTTAGTATAAAAACCATTCTTTTTGCAAAGTGCCAGCATCGCTCCGAAAGACATCTGCGACTGATTATAGCTGAAAATAGGAGAAATCAGCGTACGCAGTTTGGTATCCACCATAAGTGAGATGTCCATCTTATAAACCTTTCCTGATTGGGGCAGCAAGTCCTGCGGGAAAGTGTACACATACTGTTTACAGCCCGGCACCATTACTTTTATTGAGCGGGTATTTTCTGCTACACGTACCAACCAGTTCCCACTTCTGTATTGAGGTGCCCCTACTATGCCTTCAAAAGTCGCGTCGGGGCCTATGGTTGAAGCAATTTCTATCAATGCAGTGTTTAGGCCATTATTGTCCGGAACCGCATTGATCACTGCACGGGCATCCTGTATGTCTGCCTTGAACTGACTTACGACAATCCGTTTATCCTGTGCCCGGAGTAGAAAGGGAAGGACAAGGAAAAGCAGTATGATGACTAAACGATTCATTCTACCGTAAAATCGTTAATCGTAAATACCTCTTTTTCGGGGAGGCGCTCTTCTTTAAACTCATCCAGCCAGTACGGCTGCCACGTGCGGACATGAATCTGAGGATGAGACTCATCCCGGAAATCCCAAATCATGAAAAGATAGCCTTCATCGGAATAATTGGAAGACTCATATCCCTGGCATAGTTTGACACCATAGTATCCTTTAATAGAAGGATGTTTACTTACCTCTATATCACTGAAATTGACCCGGATGTACTTGGCGTTTGGAAACACGCGCGTCCTGAGCCGTTCCAGATACTCTTTCTTTGACTGCTCCCTATATACAACCTCTTTTGAAAGAGATACAGCCCGATCACCTCTTTTCCGCTGAATTACTTGTCCAGTTATGATAAGTGCATCATCACTGAAAACCTGCTCCAGAAAGCTAAGGTCTTTTCGGTTATAGGCTGTCCGAAATTGTTCCACGTAATCCAGAATCATCTGCCGCTGCCGAAGGTCACTTACATCGGCACCACCCGACATCAGTTTTTGATAGAGATGATCGGAGATAGCTAGGTTCACACTAGTGATGAAGCCCCTCTCATCCAGGCTGACAACTAGTTCCTGATAGGAATCTTCCGCATCCGTTTCAAACTCAATGGGGATGTTACGTACCTTATAGCCCGCGCCGCCGGAAATATGCAGCACCTTTTCTACAATTCGACTTTCTTCGCAGTGAAAAGGAGTATTCTCCCATAGAAGTTGAACCGACATCTTTGCTCCCTCTGTTATCTCTACGCCAGTCCAGTCCGGCTGAGCGCCTTGACGGAAAGCCGACAGGAATCTGGAGAGATTCCTCTCGATACTGCCCTTCAAGGCGGGATCTGCCACGCCATCACTCACTAGGAAAGTAATTTGTTGGGCAGATACTGTACAGACAGCTATGATTATTGATGCAAAGAGTGAGATGATTCTTTTCATACAATCTATTTGACAGTTTTTACATAAAACCAAAATGGAGTGGTGGTATAGTCCATCGGATCGACCACTTTTCCCGTTAACAGACTCTCACGTACACACGCCGAAGATAACGGAGACATAATCTCTTGAATACGCCCGGACTTATCATAGTAGACAAGATAACACTCCTCCATATTTACCATTTCCTCGCCATTTAGGCGGTAACTATAATAAAGCCCTTCTGAAATTCCACTTTCTTTCAGCATGTTTTCCACCTGACGAACCTCCCGTACTTTCGGAAGCTGCACTAACAATCCATTAATGGCTGTCTGCCGGCTTTCATTTCTGAGAATAGCAGATCTTTCCTGAAGCCAGGCCTCTAAACTGGCTTTCTCTACATAGGCACATGCCCGGTATCGACTTGGCCGCAGAGGGCAGCAGATAATATGGATACTGTCTACCGGGAAAAGAGACTCCGGGCTAAACTCCTTTAACTGAGATTGCAATATCGCGAGAGCCTCTTTCTTGGATACAATGGAATCCGGCTCATTAGCCACAGTACAACATGCATACAGATACCGGTCCGGATTCAACTTGATACTATTAATCCGATCTAGCAACAAAGCACTCTTGTTTTGAGCAAACAGCGGTGAGCCCAAAAGCAAAATCAATATGAAACAACGGAATCTCATTGGCGTGCATTGTAAATCGGTGTATAAGTAAATGCCGTAGCAGTAAAGACGCCAGTATCTTTATCCAATAAGCGTTGTTCTATCTTAAACTTGAAGGTGTGACAATACCCCTGATGATGGTTTACCATGAAAAGGGACGCAATAATACAATCTCCTTCCGTGGATTCTACACCGACATATGGCTGGCAACCTGTATTCAGGCAATAGGCCAAAAGTTGATTCAAACTCACCTGCCCCCGGGCGGAAGTATACCCATAGCGACGCTGCTCCAAGTCTACTGTATAGTGTTTTAATTCGGAATAACCCGTTAACAAAGTCATAACCGATTCTAAAGGTAACGCCGATTCGCATACAGGCAACCATGCCGCCGATGTCCGACGGAAGAAAGAGGTATTCTGAACAGCCTCCGTTTCATACCATCCATTCTCTGATACATAGAGTTGCTTCTTTATTTTCTTGAGATTATCCGGCACATCCCTGGAAAGAGTGACAGGTTTGGAGAAAAGTTCATCCCAAAAGAGCTGTTCCATGGAAACTTTATCTGCTTCCATCCACGTTGTGTCCCTCTCCTGGCCATAAAGAAAAGGAGAAAGGGTGAGCATTAAGAGCAGCGATATGACTAAGGTTTTGTGCATGTCCCCAGTTCTTTATCCACCTCTTTATTCGGATAATCGCCCAATTGAATGAATATGGTCCCGCTGCCATCAGCCTTAAACCATTTCCCATAATTGAGATGCCCCCGCTCCCAGTTACCCTCTATATAGTCGCCGGGCTGGGCAAAACGTTCCTCTGCATCGTGCATGTCAATTCTCCGACGACTATGAAATCGTAAAACACCATATCCATCCGGGTAACCGTCAATGAGGGTACCAGTAAAGGTATTTATTATTGCGTAAGCGGTTTTCACCCTCGACTTCTCTGTCGCAGTTTTCATGGTCTCAGGAACGGATGAGGGAGATTCCTTCTCATCAATTACGGATGAGGTTACTATCGGAGAGGGGATTTCCTCTTTTATCACGTCCTGCTTATTTAAAAAGAGCACCCCTCCTAGAACAAAAAGGCAAAGAACGAAAAAGAGCGCAATGGGCCAGAAAGTTATCCTCTTTCGAGTAACCTTTGCAGGAATATTAATAATTGTCTCAATGTGACGATGTTCCCGGATTAACTTTTCGACATCGGCGAAGTCTTTTTGTATATTCTTCGAAGCCTGTATGCGTTGTTTGGAAGACAAGAAGTACTCCAAGTCATCGTCGAAAGCATTTTCCACCAAACAATAAGGAAGAATTTGCTTTTGATTGTTAAATGCGAGGGTAACCTCGTTTTTGACATGCTCGGAGCGACACGACTCTTTAGAACAGATAACAACCACGATATCTGTGGCACGCAAGGCACGAGTTATTTCTCCTGCATAATTCCCCGTAGCTATATCTCTGGGGGCAATCCAGCATGGCAATCCAGATCGTTCCAAAAAAGCACACAGTTGGTCTGCCACAGACTGGTCGGCATGTCCATAGCTTATGAAGACCTTTTCCATGTGCAAATTCAAGTTGGTTATTGGCTTTTACCTTGTAAAGATACAAAAGTTTCCAGAAAGGACAAAACAACCCTGTGGTAAACCTGCTTGGGATGATTTCCTATTACCGTTGAAGGTGGCAGCCTTACCCAAACGGTTAGCAGGCTGGGCGGCAAGAAGTAGGGCTCCCTTCACCAACGATATTATTTGATACGGGCATTCCTTAATACAAATGGATTGTATCGCGTATAGTATTCATCCATAATCACATTGAAGTAAGACGTCATGGAGAAGGAGTCAGATAATAACATAGGAGAAGTGTGTATAATGGACGGTTTCGATTCGTCGAAAACGGACTCGGCCGACCTGAAGCATATTGCGGAGTGCTTTGCAAGAATGGGGTGCGAGGTAACAATTCTTCATCCCGTACACTTCAAGTCGCCGGAGTATGCTGCCGTATATGGTCCTCTGATTGGAACTAAGTTTGAGCGTAAGTGTCCGGATTTGATGGTTGACGGCTTATTTTACGAGTATGAAAGTTACGTGCGGCCGTGGTCAAAACGAAAACTGTCCAACATGATAACAAGCGGACTGCGTCAGTCGGATAGGATTATTCTTGATGTCAGAGGAGGTGTCTCTATCCGTCAAATTATGAGAAGTATACGTGCTCGGCTGAAAATCAATGCTCAAATCCAAGAGGTTTGGCTTTACGATGGTGACGGGGTCTTCGATATCTACCCGTAAAAAAAATACAGGAACCCATCAGGATTCCTGCAAGGAGGTGCACCGTAGTGCCCTCTAACTTTTTCAAGCTGCTACAAAGGTAAGGTTATTTTTGGATTCGGCAAATTATTTCGCCAAAAACCTATTGCCTTGACAAGCAACTCTGTACCTGCAATACATAAAAATGATGTCGGCCAGGGCATTCGTCTCCGACTCTGTAAGTTCGGAAATGCTGGACTTCCATATTTTTGCCCGGGTGGCGGCATCCGGTTTGACGAGCTGCGTTTTAAACAGGAAGCGCCGTTCGAACGCGGGGTCCAGATTGTCGATGAGATTGGTAGTGGCCAGGAGTTTTTAGTGGGCACTAATGAGAGTTAACCAAAAATAAACTTTCCGCCCAATCCAAGACCAGGAGAATTGAATCTATAATAAGCGTCAATAATGACCACATTTGAATCACCCGTCATCCAGATATTTCCCGGATGCAAATCCTCGACAATAACTGTATCTGAGAAATATCTTACTATATGATAAGGCTCCTCGACAAGCTTCTGGAAACCCAAGCAACGCATAAACAGTGTTTCTATCTCGGATTCTGGGTCGTATGGAGCCTCTGATATTGTGCGACCATATCTTCCCAAGACCAAGGATCCTTGGCCCAGGATTCGACCTCCCGCTTCAAATCCTTGCTGAAACGCTTGATCATTTCGAAATCTATTGAATGTAATTCCGGCATTGTCCACAACACAATTATTTACTCGCAATTATAATGTTTTTCAGACAAACTTCCAAATAATCAGTCCCAATGATGCGATTTGTAAAGCTCAGCATCCTGGCGGCCGCCACGGATGGAACCGGCGAAGTAAACTTTTTTTCTTCTTCATCGGTTGTATTACCCTACTGTCCCAATAACTGGGACATTGGGCGCGTCTGAACCGATTTTACTCCCAACTGAGACGATTAGAATTTAAAGATCCAATGGGCCATTCCGCCGGGGACGTGCTGCGCCATAAGCGTCCGGTAATTGAAAACATAGAGCGGGCGGATGCGCCATCGTGCATTGTAGAGGTTTTTCCAGTCGAAGAGACAGTACTCCCAGTACCGGCCGCGGCCGTTCCACCATTCACCGGTTGTGTAATGGGCCTTCTCGGCATACTTGTTAATGGTGGACGGGCTTCCGTTTTGGCCTGCTGCATAATACACGGTATAGGGTGCCAGGGAATAATTGATTATGCGTCCTGTGGATACCCTACAGGTGATGACAACCGGGTCCCGGTCGCTCAATCTGTAGGGATCGTTGGCATAAGCGCTTGCCACCCTTCTTTTTGCCGCGAAATAGACCCCTATGCCCGCCCAGCTGCTACTGCTGGCCTTGAAAGTGCCGCTGTCCCAACCCAGACGCTCGTTTCGCCGCCGGTTGCCGACGATGCTGCGCCCAGCGGTGAGATCCGTCCCGTGATACAGCGTGATGGCTGGAACAAATATGTCGATAAGGGTCCAGATGACGCTCTCGACAATGACCAGGATGCCGTGGAAGACGGGATACCGGAGCACACGCCACGGAAGCAACGCGATCCATTTGAACGTATCTCCGGCTCCCTCTTTCTCCTTATTGGGGACGAAAACCTCCAGCGTCAGGTCGTAAATCTCCGTTATGCAGTGGATGAGGATGTTATAATAGATGGCATTGACAAGCCTGAGCGGGGTAAGTCCAATATACAGGAGCACTTGAAGGACCTCGAATACAACCCGGAGGACGCCTTTGGTCTTCTCGGAAAAATGCTCTTCCTTAAACAGGTAACGCCAGGGCTCGGAGAGGAAGTACTGGATTTGGTTGAGCACGTAAAAGGGGAAAGATATCACGTAATAGCCCATTCCCATCAGGGTCCTGACCGTTCCGCTGATATTCTTGAGCCCGATACTGCGCAGGAAGACAAAAGCCCAGATGATAACACCGACAACAGCGCCGATGCCCCATTGATGGAAAAAGATTCCACCCACAAGCGAGCCGACGCCTCCCATGAAGGCGAGGGGAACGAGGAGGGCGGCCAGTTCCTCCCGGAAAAGATAGGCCAGGAAGAGAAGGGCAATGACAATCAGGGCTCGGATCCATTTCCCAATTGTCCTGAAAACGTCTCCCCGGCCGATGTTATCAATCCAGTTCCCGAAACGGCCCCATCCTTCGGCCAGAAGGTTTTTCCCCTTTCCTGTTTCCTTTGCAGCAGGCTCCGTCTTTTTGGGGGCAATGGCCGCCCGCATGATGTAGCCTACCTGATCGCCCAGTTTTATCTCCGCCCACGTCTTGTCGTACATCCGGACAAAAATGACCGTATCATCCCTTCTCAAGTCGGCAATGTATGAGTACTTCCCCTCTACGTTCGAACGGACCAGTGCCGCATCTGCTATAACTGTATACACCTCCTCCTTCCCGGAGAGATTCCAGGAAAGGAAGAGGAGGATGAAGGCAATAACGGCTTCAGGAACGGTCTTCTTCAAGCAACTACTGCTGTATCAAGGCATTAACATCTTTTACAATCCGGATACGTGCGGCATAGTCCTTGACAATTTCACCATCGGCAATCTCCGTTACGAAGATATCGTTTGCCTCCAGTATCTTCAACCCCGTCTCTGGGGAGATGTTACGGAGCGCCTTGACACTGGTGAAATTGCGGAACAGCAGGGCCGTGTCGGAACCGTCATAGATGAACATGGCTCCATCGGGCGCATCTTCCTCCGGGGAGACGTTAATCATCAGGACAAGGTCCCCTTGCGGGTCCAGAAGGATTTGGTAGGGACTATTGGGCATGGTTTTTCGTCATTAATGAATCATTTTATAACAGCTTTGGTCAGCTTGATGGCCGTGACAATGCAGTTCGTTTACAAATATAGAAATTATTTCCTTACCTAGTGCCTTCCCTTGATAATGAAAAGGAATCTCGTTACCTTTGGGGACCTAAGATTATAGCCATGCCTAACAAAACCGGACCCTTTGCCTGTGATTTCAATAGCCTGTCGCCGGAGGAACTTTATGAGATTCTCCGGGCGCGGGTGAATGTTTTTGTCGTGAAGCAGAACTGCCCTATCCGGAACTGGACGGAATCGACTATATCAGTACCCACGTGTTTATTAGGGAAGGGAGGGACCTCCCGATTCTGGATTGTCCGGTGTTTTCATTTCAGTGAGAATACGAACCGGACAGGGGGTCACCGCACCTGTCGGGCGGTCGTTTTATAGCGGAAGCGGAACCGAAAGAGAAAACAGAAGAAGCCTCAAAATGTGTATCTTCGTGGCATGAAAAAATATATCATCCTCATTTGTGCGCTTGTGCTGACGGCCTGTCAGCGGGAAAAAACGGTCGTGATGGAGACCACCATGGGAACCATCGAGTTGAAACTATATGACGAGACGCCCTTGCACCGGGACAATTTCCTCTCCCTGGTGAAGGAAAGCGCTTTCGACTCCCTCCTCTTCCATAGGGTCATCCGGGACTTCATGATCCAGGGCGGCGACCCCGATTCCAAGAATGCGGCACCTGGGCTGCTCCTGGGGGAAGGGGACCGTCCCTATACCGTTCCTGCAGAATTCCGTCTGGAGGATGGCATCTTCCATCGCAGGGGGGTGCTGGCGGCAGCCCGCGAGGGAGACGATGTGAACCCTGAGCAGCGTTCATCGGCCATGCAGTTTTACATCGTATGGGGCCGCGTGTTCGATGATGAGGGCCTGGACAAGGTCCAGCAGCGCATTGACCAGCAGACAGACGGCAAGGTGAGACTGACGCCCGAGATGCGCGAAGTATACAAGACGGCGGGCGGCACTCCCCACCTGGACGGCCAGTATACGGTCTTCGGCGAGGTGACCAAAGGCCTGGACGTGGTGGATGCCATCCAGCAGGTTGCCACCGACGAGAACGACCGCCCCCTGGAGGATGTGAGGATTCTAAAGGCCTTCCTAAAATAGCTGGCAGTATTCACCGTATTCACTGCCGACATTCTCGGCGTGGACAGTGAGATTCCGTCGGACTGATTTTGGCCGGCAGTTTAGTTGATCCATGAAAAACGCCGGAAAACGTGGACGAGCGGGGCAGGGCAGGGCATCGGCCAAGCGGGGCATCGGCCGGGATCAACGGCTACCGGGCCTCCAGACCCCGGTGCCAGAAACGGTAGGTGATGTCTTCCGGGCGTCCGTCCACCACACGGTACAGCCGCTGGTTGGTGGCGGGATTGTTCAGCGGCCCGCACTCCGGACGGTACGGCCCCAGTTTGATGTAGTCGAAATGGTTCCAGAAGATGTCTTCCACCACCTCCCGGCCGCTATAGAGGGCGGCCTCCAGGCCCAGGGAACGGACATGGTCGGCCAGGTCCAGCAGCGCTTCCGGGTCCCTCCCTTCGCCCATGAACAGGAAGCAGTTCACCCCGAAGTTGTCGGCCACCAGACGTTCTATGACGGCCGCAGTGAGTTCCTCCCCCACATCCAGCCGGAGGAAGGGAGAATGGCAGCCCACGCAGTTTCCCCGGCAGTTGGATATGTCCACCGCCAGGGATACGCGGTCCGGAATCTCTTCCAGAACCACCGAAGTCATTTCCGGAACGTACTTGATCACCGGGCCGGTTCCTCCGCATAGAAGCGGTGTGCCGCTTCTTCCTGGCGCATCTCCGAGAAGGAAGAAATGCGCTTGAGGTAGCCGATAACCCGCGTGAGATAGTCCAGGTTGGAGCTGCCGCACTTGGGGCAGACGGAAAGGGTGTCCTTGGAAATGTAGCCGCAGTCGTTGCACACCGTGTTGCGGCAGTTGAAGGTGAAGTAGTTGGTGCCGTAATGGGCGGCCGTGTTCAGCAGCTGCCTGTACTGCTCCTTGCTCAAGTGTTCGGCAATGTTCATGTGCAGGGCGCTGCCGCCGTCCAGGTACTTCACATAGTCTTCCCCATGCAGCTTGAACTTGTCTATCATGGAAAGGCTTTCGTCTTCCGGATTGTAGAAGTACGAACTGTACATGTTGTGCCTGGGGCTCACGAAATAGCCGTCCTTGCGGTCCCACTTGTAGTTCTTGCCGGAAAGGTTCTCGCCGGGGACGAACTCCGTGTTGAACATGGTCTCCTTGGTGCGGTCTTTCCGGTTGCACACGTTGATGGTTTCCAGAAGGAGGTTCACGAACTCCTTGTACGCCTCGTTGGGGCTGATTTCCAGGCCCAGGAACTCGGCCGCATCCGTGAGGCCGTTCACGCCCACGGTAAGGTACTGCTTTTTCATGTCGATGAAACCGGCCCTGTACACATCCAGCATCTCGGCCTTGAGGAAGTCCTTGATAATTTCGTTGAAAGCCGTCTGGTACTTGTGCACGCGCACCGTCTGCTCCGTGACCGCATCGGCAATGTACTTGTAAAGCACCTCCTTGTCGTAGGATTCGGGGGCCAGGGGCAGGTCCGGGGCGATGGCCTCCCCTTTCTCCTGCTTGAAGTACTTCCGGGCGGCATCCTGGATGAGGCGGTTGAGGTTGATGGTCATCACGCTCTTGGAGCCCGTGGCCACGGAAGCGGTACCCATGGAGTACTGGTGCGTGGTGTGGTTGTGCCCGTCATCCTCCAGGTCCTTAAGGGAATTGCGCAGGCGGCAGCAGCTGGAGAGGCTGTCCGGGGAATTGGAAATGTAGCAGAAGAAACTGTGCCCCTTGGACCACATTTCGGCCGTGAAGTCGGCATACTCCTTGTCGGCATAGTCGTCCCCTCCGTCGGTGAGGAGGGCCATCGTCTCTACCGGGAAGGTGAGGATGTAGCGGCTGCGCTCCCCGTTGAACCACTGCATGAAATGCTTCTGCAGCCAGGAGAGGGTCCCCCACACGGGGGCCGATCCGTCCGGGAAGCGGAAGTCCCCGAACACGCCCTCGAAATAGGGCTTGTCGAAGTAGCCGATGTTCCAGAAAACCGTCTGGTAGCCCCGGTTGCCGGCCGGCATGTTCATGGAGTGCACAACCTGCTGGAAGCAGTTGTCTATCACCTTCTTAAGGGTGCGGGCCTTGGTGTTTTTCTCCACCACCTCGTCCAGGCGCTCCAGGTAGTTGTCCCCGTAGTCCTTGCGGATGAAATAGTCCAGGTACATGAGGAATTCCGGGGTGGCCACGGCGCCCATGAACTGAGAGGAGATGGAGTACACCAGGTTGATGAATTCCCCGCAGAAGCTCTTGAGGTCCGTGGGAGCGATGGATACCCCGCCCAGCTCCTGGAGGCCGCTTACCAGGAAGGGATACATGGTGATGGCCACGCAGTAGGGGTAGCCGGGCGTGCCGCTCTCGTCGTGCTTGTACAGGACATGGGATTCCAGATCCGCGATGTACTGCTGGGCCAGGCCCTTGCCGTACAGCGCCTTGATCTTGTCCTGCATGATGTAGCGGTTCTGTTTGATGTTGTTCTCCTTGTAAAGTTCGTTCCCCAGGGTTACGATGTTCTTGTGGGTGATGTTGGCGTTGGAGTCGAACTTGGAACCCGTGGCGGCGTTGGAGGCCTTGATGTAGTCCCGGATGAAGTCCCGCTTCTTGCGAAGGTCCGTCCCCCGGTCGAAGGTCTCGATGTACTCCAGGGCCGCCTTCTTGTTGATGGACATGAGGGATTCCACCACCTGGCGGCGGATTTCCTGGCTGGACATCTTGTCGTATATAAAAAGGTTGTCTGCGACAGATACCACTACATCTTCCGGAACGGGCTGGCCGGTGTGCACATAGGCCAGACGGATGCCGTTCATGAGTTTCTCCTTGCTATACTCCTCGTAGGAACCGTTGGTTTTACGAACTTCCATATTGCTGATTATTAAGCATTTACGATTTATGTCATCCCGCAAGGGGTGAAAATTCACGGACTGCCGCAAGGGCAATCCGCCATTCTTTTGCAAAGTTAATTGCCTGCACGGTGATTCCACCACCGGGGAACGGAAAGTTTTCCACAATCTTATAAACACCGGGAAATACAGAGATTTTTTGTACCTTTGTAAGTTGTATTGGACAAGAATAATCCGATGAAAAATTTTGTAGAAGAACTCAAATGGCGCGGCATGATCCAGGACATCATGCCCGGAACGGAAGAAAAACTGATGGAAGGCCCCCAGGCCGCTTATGTAGGGATAGACCCCACGGCCGATTCCCTGCACATCGGCCACCTGGTGAGCGTAATGATACTCAAACACTTCCAGAGATGCGGACACAAGCCCATCGCCCTGGTGGGCGGGGCTACCGGCATGATTGGGGACCCGTCCATGAAATCGGCCGAACGCAACCTCCTGGACGAGGAAACCCTGAACCACAACGTGGCCTGCATCAAGGCCCAGCTGGGCCGGTTCCTGGATTTTGAATCGGACGCCCCCAACAAGGCCGAACTGGTGAACAACTACGACTGGATGAAAGACTACAGTTTCATCGGCTTCATCCGGGATATCGGCAAGCACATCACCGTGAACTACATGATGGCCAAGGACTCCGTGAAGAAGCGTCTGCAGCGGGATTCCTCCGAAGGCATGTCCTTCACCGAATTCAGCTACCAGCTCATGCAGGGCTACGACTTCTACTGGCTGTGGAAGAACAAGGGCTGCGTGCTCCAGCTGGGCGGAAGCGACCAGTGGGGCAACATCACCACCGGCACGGAACTCATCCGCCGCATGGACGGAGGGGAAGCTTTCGCCCTCACCTGCCCCCTCATCCGGAAGGCCGACGGCACCAAGTTCGGCAAAACGGAGAAGGGCAACATCTGGCTGGACGCGGAGCGCACTTCGCCCTACGAATTCTACCAGTTCTGGCTCAACGTGGCCGACAACGACGCGGAAAGCTACATCAAGATTTTCACCCTGCTGGACCGCGACGCCATCGAGAAGCTCATCGAAGGGCACCGGCAGGATCCGGGACAGCGCAGGCTGCAGAAGGTGCTGGCCGAGGAAGTCACCCGCATGTGCCACGGGCAGGAAGCCCTGGACAAGGCCGTGGAAGCGTCCCGGATGCTCTTCAGCGGCAATTCCGAAGCCCTGAAAAGGCTGGACGAACGCACCTTCCTGGCCGTTTTCGCCGATGTCCCCTCGTTCGACATCCCTCGCTCGGAACTCCCCTGCAACGTGATGGACTTCCTTGCCGTGAAAACCTCTATCTTCCCCTCCAAGGGCGAGGCCCGCAAGATGATCCAGGGCGGCGGCGTGGCCATCAACAAAGACAAGGTCACGGACATTGCCGCGGAGGTCACGGAGGCCGATATTGTGAACGGCCACTACATCCTGGCCCAGAAAGGCAAGAAGAACTACTTCATTGTGAATGTGAAATAGATTCTTCACTCCGTTCAGAATGACAGGCGTATTCAACATGACAAGGATATGGAAAAGCAAGCCGGTACAAGACAACTGAAGGTGGCCCGCGAGCTGCAGAAGGCCCTGGCGGAGATTATCCGCGCCAAGGGCATGGCCGCTTTCGACGGGGCCCTGGTCACCGTAAGTGAAGTGCGGATTAGCCCGGACCTCTCCGTGGCCAAGGCCTTCGTGAGCATCTTCCCCTCAGAGAAGCAGGCTGCGGTGATGGCGCTCCTGAACGAGAACCTCCGCACCATCCGCGGAGAACTGGGACACGTGGTGGGGCGGCAGCTCCGCATTGTTCCGGAACTCACTTTCATGCTGGACACTTCGCTGGATTACGCGGAGCACATAGACCAGTTGCTGAAGCAATAGCTCAGAATGACAAAGCTGCCGCTGAAATTCGCCGTCCGCTACCTGTTCGCCCGGAAATCGTACAATGTCATCAACATGATTTCGGGCATAGGGGTTGCGGGCATGGCCATCGGCACGGCGGCACTCATCGTAATCCTTTCCGTTTTCAACGGCTTCAACAGCATCGTAGACCAGAGCCTGCAGGATTTGAATGCGCCCCTGGTTGTACGGGCAAGCCAGGGGAAAGTCTTCGTTCCGGATTCATCGGCCTTTGCATGGGCCTATGCGCAGGAAGATGTCGTTTCCATGTCCAGCGTGCTGGAAGACCAGGCTTTCCTTTCCTATGACGGCAGGCAGGGCCTGGCCCGGGTGAAAGGGATGGATCCGGTGGCCGAGGAAGAGTCTCCGCTCCGGGAGCATCTGGTGGACGGGGAATGGCAGCTGCACAGGGGCGGCACCCCCATGGCGCTGGTGGGCGCCACCCTGGCCTACTCGCTGGCGCTCAATCCCAATTTTGTCGCACCGCTGGAAATCAACTACCCTTCGCGCACGCAGGAGGTTTCACTGGCCAACCCCGCGGCCACCCTCCGCACCGTACGCCTGCGCCCTTCCGGCGTCTTTTCCGTCAATGCCGACGTAGATTCCCGCCTGGTGCTGGTTCCCCTGGAAACCATGCGGGAACTGCTTGAATACCAGGACGAAGTTTCTTCCGTAGAGCTGTGGGTGAAGCCCGGTACCGAAGCCCGCGTGGCCAAAGAACTCCAGGAACGGCTGGGCGGCGGTTTCCAGGTGCTGGACCGCTACAGGCAGGAAGAATCCCTCTACAAGATGATGCGCTACGAGAAACTGGCCATCTACCTGATCCTGGTGTTCGTCGTGATTATCATCGCCTTCAACATCTACAGCGCCCTCAAGATGCTGGTGATAGAGAAGCAGGGCGACATGGAAACGCTCCGGAGCCTGGGCGCCCCGGAGAGCCTGCTCAGGCGCATCTTCCTCCTGGAAGGCTGGCTGGTCTCGCTCCTCGGGATGGTCATCGGCCTGGTGCTGGGCGTCCTGCTGGTGTGGGCGCAGGCCCGCTTCGGCCTGGTTCCCATGCCGGGCAACTTTGTGATTGAAGCCTATCCGGTGGTACTGAAAGCCGGCGACATCCTGTGGACGGTGGCGGGCGTCGCCGGGGTTGGCCTTGTGATGGCCCTGATTCCCTCCCGCAAGCTATGAAGGACGCCCCGATACGCACTTTTGGCCGATTTCGCGCAGCCGGCGGTCCAGGAGGACGCCGCGTTACACGTTTGTGGCCTCTTTTGTGCATCGCGCTGGTCCTTCTGGCCGGCCTGGACCTTCTCACCGGCAGCGGATTCAGCCTTGCCGACGGGGTTATATTTTGGAAACTGCGCCTGCCGCGGATGCTCACCGCCGCCTTGGCCGGAGCCGCGCTGGGGCTTTCCGGCGCTCAGATGCAGGCCGTCTTCCGCAATCCCCTGGCCGATCCGCACATCATGGGCGTGAGCGGCGGAGCGGGCCTCGGCGCCGCCATCGTCACCCTGGCCCTGGGCACCTCGGCCACCTGGTTCTCCGGCCTCACCATGGCCCTGGCCGCCTTCGCGGGGGCTGTCCTTACCTCGGCCCTCATCGTGGCCCTGTCCATGCGGCTCAGGACCACCACCCTCCTCATCTTCGGGGTAATGCTGGGCTTCATTTTCAGCGCCGTGAGTTCCATCCTGCAATATACGGCCGGGGAAGAGAGCCTGAAACTCTTCTACAACTGGATGGCGGGCAGTTTTTCAGGCACCAGGCCACTGCAGCTGCTGGCCCTGGCACTGGCCCTGATCCTTGGCCTGGTCCTGGCTGTCGTAAACGGGAAAGGCCTTGATATCATTCTGTTCGGAGACAGCTACGCCGGTTTTTCCGGAGCCCCGGTACGGCGCATTCGCACCCTGGCCATGTTGTCGGCCAGCCTGATGACCGGCGTGGTTACAGCTTTCTGCGGCCCGGTGGGCTTCGTGGGCATCGTAGCCCCGCACCTGGCCAGAAAACTCCTTGGAACCGCCTCCCACGGGGCACTCCTTCCCGGGGTGCTGCTCTGCGGCAGCGCCCTCTCCCTTACGGCCGATATCCTGGCCAACTGCTGGCACATTCCCCTCCCCGTGGGCAGTACCATGGCCCTCGTGGGGATCCCGCTCATTATCGGCTATTTGATGAAAGCCTCGCAATGGAAGTAAAGCTGGACTCTATTGGTTACGGAACCAGGATACTGGTCCGGGACATCGCCTTTTCGGTGGCCCCCGGCGAGTGCCTGCTCCTGGCCGGCGCCAACGGCTGCGGCAAAACCACCCTGCTGAAAGCCCTGGCCGGGGAGGGTGCACCCACCCCTGCCAAATGCGTCCTCATTCCTACGGGCATCCCCAAGGTGAAAGGCTTCACGGTGGAAGAATTCATCCGCACCGGCTGCTACCGGGAAAGCGACTGGGCCGGAAGGCTGCGGAAAGGGACGGCCCGGCGCATGGAAGAGGCCCTGGAGCTGCTGGGGCTGCAGGCGCTCTCCAACCGGGACATCTCCACCCTGAGCGACGGCGAATTCCAGAAGGCCTGCCTGGCCACGGGAATCACCCGGGGGGCGCGCCTGCTGCTGCTGGACGAACCCACGGCCTTCCTGGATGTGGGAAACCGCCTGATGGTGCTGCATGCGCTGCAAGAAACGGCTCTTCGCAGCGGGACCGCCGTCATCTTCTCTTCCCACGACCTGGCCGACGCCCTGGAAGTGGCCCGGAGGGTCCTGGCCATCACCCCCGACGGCCGGTTTCTGGAATCCGGAAAAGAAAACCGGGAAGCCATCCTTTCGGCAGCGTTCCCGGCTTGGAAATCCCGTTAGCGGCCTTTCACCGCCGGCGATTCCGTCCCGAAGAGGAAGGCCGGCCGGTAGCCGCCATAGTCCACCACTATCTTCTCGAATACGATGCCCGGATCCAGCGGGCGAAGGACCAGTTCCGTCCAGCCGGGACCAGCGGGCAGCTCACACACGGTTTCCACCACGCGGCGCGCCACGGTGGGATAATAGACCGAGTAAATGTTCTGCGGGTCCTCGTTCAGGCGCTCGTTGAAAAACTGCGTGCAGGAAGCATCCCCCAGCTGCACCTGGTAGCGGTGTCCGCTGTTGTTGAAGGCCAGCGTACTCTTGGTGACCACGTGCACCCGCACGCCGTCGGTCCCTTCCGGCAGCTGCAGCCGGTAGTGCAGCGCGGCGCCTTCGGCCGGGAACGTATAAGGCATCAGGGCCACGCCGCTGAGCGTTCGTCCCATGAAAGGAATCACCGTCCAGGAGGCCTGTCCTGCATTCTCGGCCCGGTAAAAATGCTCGGCCTCCATGGCCGTGAAGCCCTCCCGGGAAGCCGCGAAGGAGAATCCGCCGGGCTCCCCTTTCCCCAGACGCTTCACTTCCGGCATGCGGTCGGCCGGGAAATTGTCGTTCCAGGAAAAATAGCCGATGTGCTTCTGGGTCATCATCCCGTCCCATTTTCCGCCGGACATTTCCTTGTTGTACTGCTCCATGAGGAAGGCGTCACGGGCGAAGCAGCGCTCCACCACCTGGGCCCACCCGTCGGCCGCCGGGTCCCCTTTGGCATACAGGTCCAGGTTCATGGCCTGGGCATAGTACATCTCGTACAGGTTGGAAAGCGCCTGCACCGGGAAAAGGATCAGCTGCCGATAGGCATCCCGGCAGGCCGGGTCCAGTGAGAGGAACTGCCGGAGCGCCTCCGCCTCCAGACGGGCGAACTCGTCGGAGACCTGCTTGAATTCCCCGCTGGCGAGGTCGTAGGTGGTGCAGTCCATCATTTCGGCCGTGGTACGCCCGCTGTACTTGCACAGGAGGTTCAGGATGCGGGCGGCCTCGTCGGCCTGGTCTTCGCCGAAGGCCCGGGCGCAGAAGGTGCGCGTGTGCTCCAGCAGGTTCTCCGCCGTGAAGGCGTCCGGGCGGCGCGCCATGTCCAGGAACAGGTCTATGGGATATTCCATGGGCTTGAGGTCCCCCACATTGAGCACCCACAGGCGGTCCACGCCGTAGGCGTAGGTGAGCTGCAGCTGCTCCCACATGTTCTGGATGGGCGTCACGTTCAGCCACTTGGAGTTACGGGGCGCCCCCACGTAGTCTACATGGTAATAGATGCCCCAGCCGCCCTTCCGCGTCCGTTCGGCGGCCGTGGGAAGCTTGCGCACGTCCCCCCAGTTGTCGTCGCTCAGGAGGATGGTCACATCGTCGGGCACCCGGAGGCCCAGGTCGTAGTACTGCTGCACTTCTTTATATAAGGCCCACACCTGCGGGCGCTCCTCGGCCGGCCGGCCGGTGACCTTGCGGATAATCTTGCGCTGATTCTTGATGATGCTTTCCAGCAGGCTGATGTACCGGGCCTCCTCCCCTTCCCGGCCCATGGCGGCGTCGCCGTCACCCCGCATGCCGATGGTGATGAGGTCTTCCGTATCCTTGGCGCGGGAGATGCCCTCCGTGAAGAAGCGGTCCAGCACCTTCTTGTTGGAACTGTAGTCCCAGGGGCCTTCCGCGCCGTTTTTACGCACCCATTCGCGGTGGTTCCGCGCCATGGGTTCGTGGTGGGAAGTGCCCATGATGATGCCCATTTCGGCGGCGGTCCGGCTGTTTTCCGGATCGTCGGCATAGAACGACCAGTCCCACATGGCCGGCCACATGAAATTGGCCTTCAGGCGCAGCAGGAGCTCGAAAACGCGGGCATAGAAACGATGGTCCCCGTAAGGGGTCCCGTAGGTGTTCTTCACCCAGCCTGTCAGGCAGGGAGCTTCGTCGTTCAGGAAGATGCCCCTGTAGCGCACGGCCGGCTGCGGCACACTGTACACCCCCGGCGCCAGGGAGAGGTTCTCCTGGTGGCGCACCGGGACATCGGCCCAGTCGTACCAGGGGGAAACGCCCAGCTGCTCGGAGACCTCATAGATGCCGTAAATGGCCCCGCGCATGTCGGCGCCGGCCACCACCAGCACTTCCCCGTAGCCCTCCGCCTGCACAGGCGCGGCCAGGATATAGGTCTCGTACTGCCCCCGGATGGCCGACACGTCCACAACGCCCTCCGACACCAGGCGTTTGATGAGCGGACTGTCCAGGGTGCCCGCCAGGATGGCCCGGGAACCCTGCTCCGGCGCCTTGCGGCCGCACACGCGGTCGAAGTCTTCCCGGAGAGATTCCGCGGCAATAAGGACGCCCTTGGCATCGGAAGGGTCCGTAACCACGGCCGCCGGCACGCCGTCCTCGATGAGGGAGAAGCGCCCGGGTGCCACGCCGGGCCAGGTGATGCCGGGATGGTCTATGGCCGACACCTGCAGGCAGGCCAGCAGGAAAACGGCCAGGACGAACAGTCTGCTTTTTTTGTTCATGGTCTTACAGGTTCTGGAAGTTTGTGTCACAAAAATACAAAAACAAAACCCAAACCATGTTTCAAAATAGAAACAAACGTTTTTAGTTTTGGACCAAGCGGCCTTTACTCGTACAGTTTTTTCAGATTTTCATCTTCGGGATGTTCCTGTACCTGTAAAACGAACTCCCGCGGACTCATGCCAAAGTACTCCTTGAAAGAGCTGGAGAAATAGGAGTGGGAGGAGAAGCCCACCCGGTAGGCCACCTCCGACACGTTCACCTGGTTGTTGGCCAGCAGATAGGCCGCCTGCCTCATCCGGAGGGACTTGATGAGCAGCCCCGGAGACTCCTTGTCCAGCGCCTTCAGCTTGCGGTTCAGGTGCACACGGCTGATTCCCACCTCGTCGCACAGGGTGGCCACCCCGAAGGCAGGGTCGTCCAGGTGCATCTGGATGCTTTCCACAATGCGGCGGAGGAGTTTCTCGTCGGGCGAACCCATCTGGATGCCGCCGAAGTCGTAGTTCAGCGCCACGCCGAACTTGTCCTTCACCGCCTCCCGGGCCGATATGGCCTGGGCCACACTGCTCAGCAGCAGCTCTACGGAGATGGGCTTGGCCAGGAACTTGTCGGCCCCGCTGTCACTGGCGGCCTGGGCTTCCTCCTCGCCGTTCTGGCCGGTTAGGACAATCACGGGAATGTGGCGCGTAGCCTCGTTCTGCCGGATGCGCCGGCAAAGATCGCTGCCGCCTTCCCCGGGCATCACCAGGTCGGTGACCACGGCGTCCGGTTCCCGCCGGGCCACCTCTTCCCAGGCCGACCCGGCATCGGCGCAGGCGGTCACATTGTAACGGGTGCCCAGCAGGGACTTGAGGTAGATGCGGGTTTGCTCGTCATCGTCTACCACCACCAGGTTCTTGCGGGCCCGCACCTGCTTTTCTTCCTGTCCTTTCTCCTGGGCATAGGTAAGGTCTTCCAAATTGCCGGGAGCTTTGGAATAGAGGTCCTTGTGATGCGTGGTGTAGGATAGCTCCTCCTGGGTAAGATGTTCCTTCCCGACGGGAACAAGCACCTGGAAGACGACGCCGTCGGTTTCGTTCCGGGCCTGGATGCTCCCGTGGTGCAGCTCTACCAGCATTTTGGTCAGGTTCAGCCCCACGCCGGAACCGATGTTGGCATCGTAGGGGTCCACCTGCACAAAGCGGTCGAAGATCCGGCTGATCCAGGCTTCTTCTATCCGGCTTCCGGAATTGAAAATACAAATCTGGACATACTCCTTGACGTCCGCCGCCAGTTCTCCCCGACTCGGGAGCGGCGCCGACACATCCACGCGGATGCTTCCGCCCTCCGGCGTGTGCTTGAAGGCATTGGACAGGATGTTATAGATGATTTTGTCGAAATTGCCCTGATCTATCCAAAGTAGCTCCTCTTCCCGGGCCGGCACCAGCGAGAAATCGATCCGCTTGCTTTCCGCCAGTTTCTGGAAGGACTGCATGATATCCCGGATGAAGAAAATGATGTCGGTCTGGCGGAAGTGCAGCTGCATTTGTCCGGCATCAATTTTCCTAAGGTCCATCACCTGATTAACTATCCGGTTAATTCTCAGGCAATTGCGGTACATCAAATTATAGGTGTCCTTGAGCGAAGGATTCTGCTCCGACTCCCGCATCGTCCCCAGCGGTGCCATCACCAGGTTCAGCGGAGTGCGGATTTCGTGCGTAAGGTTGGTGAAAAGGCCCAGACGCAGCTCCTTGAGCTGGGCTTCCTTCTTCTCCGCGGCACGCTTTTTCTGCTGCTGCGCCCAATTGAAAAACAGGACGCCGGCTGCCGAAAAAAGGAATAAATATAAGGCATAGGCCAGTGCGGACCGGTACCACGGAGCCTCGACAAACAAATCTACGGTCTGTTCGGAAAAGACGTCCGGAGCACCCTGAAAATAGGCCCTGACCTCGAAACGGTAACGGCCGGGGGGCACATTGGTATAGGTTGCCATGCGCAGAAGCGCGGAAGTGGTCTTCCACTCAGAGTCGAATCCGGACAGCCGATAGGCATAGACCAGGCGCCTGGGATTGGTGTATTCCGGAACGGAAAACTCCAGGGAGAAAAGGTTGGTTCCCCGGGGAATCTTGATTCGGGTGGCTTCCGAAATGTGTTTGTCTATGAGGTTTTCCTTCCCCGATGCCGGATCATAGACCACTTCCCGGTCCAGCAGGGTAAGGCGGGCCAGGGTAACCTGCGACATCCTGCGTTCTCCTCCGCCAATCAGCAGCGGGGAAAAACTGGTAAGGCCGCCGTTCCCGCCGAAATATAGGCGGCCGGAAGGGGCCCGGAAGGCCGCTCCCGAACGGAATTCATTGCCCTGCAGGCCGTCGTAGGCCTTGTAACTGGCTATTTTTCCGCTCCGGGGGGAAAGCTGGGACAGACCGCTGGAGGTGGCAACCCATACATCCCCGCTTCCCACGCACAGGATATCCCTGACCACATTGCTGGCCAGACCGTCCTGCTCCGTGTACTGGTGCACCTGGCGGGTTTCCCCGTCCACCTGGAACAGGCCTTCCTCCGTGCCGAACCACAGGGTCCCGTCGGGGCTGCTGCAGATGGAATAGATGCGGTAAGGGATGTCGCTGCCGGTGGGAATCTTGTAAGGGACAATGCGGTCGGCGGCCGGATCGTAGCAGTGGGGACCGTTGTAGGTGCCCACCCACAGTACGCCGGAGCTGTCCAGGTGCAGGGCGCTCACCCAGCGGTAGTCGTCACCCACCTGCCGGGCCACCAATTTGCGGGTTCTCACGTCTATGACCGACAGGCCTGCCCCATAGGTGCCTACGTACAGGTAATCCCGAGAGGGGTCATAAGCGAGCGTGCGGATACGCTCCGTGCCCAGCCGGGCCCCGTCGGGATATCTTTTGGGGTGGTCTCCCCCTTCCAGGTAATACAAGCCGTCCAGATAGGTTCCCACCCAGATGGTTCCGTATCGGTCTCCGGTGACCGCCATGATGGAATTGTTGGTCAGGGCCGAATTGTCCCGCGTGAAATTCCGCTGCCCGGCGGCGCTTCTTCCGTTCCCGGCCGGACGGGCGAACAGGCCGGCGCCGTCCGTTGCCACCCAGAGCGTCTGCCCGTCTTCATAGACGGAAGTGATGACCGCGTTGTTCTCCCCGGGCCGGTTGCGGCTGCTGAACCCCATGTAGGAAAAACCGAACATGGAGCGCGGGGCCACCAGCAGTCCGGTCTGATACAGACTGAACCAAAGGTTCCCCTGGGAATCCCGGGCGCAATCGGCCACCTTCCAATTGCTGCTGTCCTGGCGGATAGACGGGATGACGGCCAGGCGCACCTCTTCCGTTTCCGTATCGAAATGAAGAAAACCGCCCTGCTCGTTCCCTACCAGGAACAAGCGCCCGTCGGCAGAAGTGGCCTGCGTGTCGAATATGAGGGATTCGGCCTTGGTCCCCGACGCCTGTTTACCCGCCGCCTTCCTCACCAGCCCGGTTCCGGCTTTGCAGAACAGCAGTCCCTGCGAGCTGCCCAGCAGAAGGTCTCCGGTGAGCGGGTCCTCGTCCATGATGTTGATACGGATCCGGGCGCCCGCCCGGAGCAGCTCCGGACTCCATTCCAGGTCTTTGGCCGGCTCCAGGGTATCGGCGTCCAGGACGACAGGCAAACCCTCGCCCGGCAAAATCCAGAGGCGCCGGGAGGCGTCCAGGAACAAAGAATGGACAAAATCTGTTTTCAGGTATTGATATATTTGGGCCCGGCGCAGGGGGTCGGCCTGACGGCTGGCACAGTCGATCACAAAGAGTCCGGAGCCGCCGGTTGCCACATAAAGCGTGTTGCGGTCGTCGCGTCCTGTCACTTCCAGCAGGTATCCGATATAAGGCTGGGACTGGGCTGCCGCATCTTCCCTGAGGGAGAAATGCGTGAAGGAAGAATATCCGGAGTCGAAGATGTCCAGTCCGGTGGCCGTTCCTACCCACTTGGTCCCCTGCCGGTCTTCCAGCATATCTATTACGGAAGAACTGGCCAGGCTGTTCTGATTCTCCCGTTCGTGGCGGTAGGTTTCGAAACGCAACCCGTCAAAACGGATGAGCCCTCCTTCCGTGCAAAGCCAAAGGTATTCGCTGTGGTCCTGGTAAATCCGGTTAATCTGCGAATTGGGAAGGCCCGTCTCCGGCAGGTAGAGCCGCGCATTCTGCCCTGCGGCCTGGATAAAGACAGCCAGGAACATGATAAGAAGAAAAGAACGCTTCATCGTTTTCGTTTTCGTTTTTGTTTCAAGTGTTACAAAAATACTAATTCGTTTTCACATTACCATGCCCATGGTCCAAATCTTACAATATGTGTTACATCCTCAAAACGAGAACATTATTTAATATGGTACATTTGCAGTGAGCGACAAACTGCAAACAAGGAGCAAAACTCAATAACCTTAATTAATACCTATTCGCTATGCAATTTAATCTAAAGAAAACGCTTTCAGTCCTGGCCGCCGTCCTGGTGCTGCCGTTCTTTGCCTCGGCACAGAACATCACCGTCAGCGGTACGGTCACGGACCAGAACGGTGAACCCGTTCTCGGAGCCGCCGTCATGGTGCTGAACTCTACGGTGGGAGCCGTAACCGGCATGGACGGAACCTACTCCCTCCAGGTGAATCCTTCGGCCACCCTGGAAGTCTCCAGCATGGGCTACACCACCCAGCGCATCCCCGTCCAGGGACGTTCGGTCATCGATGTAGTCCTCTCCGACGACACGCAGGCGCTGGACGCCATCGTGGTCATCGGTTATGGTACCGCCCGCAAGACGGACGTAACCGGTTCCATCGCCTCCATGGGCGGTGACAACCTCCGCGAAATCGCAGCCGGCGACTTTACCCGTTCCCTGAACGGCCGCGTAGCCGGTGTGCAGATGACCCAGACCAACTCGAAACCGGGCGCCAGCATGGAAATCCGCATCCGCGGCGACCGTTCCCTCTCCGCTTCCAACGACCCGCTCATCGTTCTGGACGGCGTTCCGTTCATGGGCTCCCTGTCCGACATCGCCACGGGTGACATCAAGAGCATGGACATCCTCAAGGATGCTTCCTCCACGGCCATCTACGGATCCCGCGGCGCCAACGGCGTCATCCTTATCACAACATATAAAGGTGTAGCCGGGCAGGCTCCGAAGGTCAGTTTCAACAACTATGTAAGCTTCAAGAAAGCCATCAAGTATCCCATGATGAACGGAGCCGAGTTTGTGAAGATGCGCACCCTCGCCGGCAAGTACACCAACAAGATCGGCTACGAAGACGACGCTACGGATACCGACTGGCAGGACCTGTTCTACCGCACGGGCATAACCCGCAACCACGAACTGAACGTGGTGGGCGGCACCATGAAGGGCAGCTACCGCTTCGGCGTTTCCTATTATAAGGACGAGGCGGTGGTCCCCACCCAGGATTACGACCGTATTTCCCTGAGCGGCAGCCTGGACCAGAACATCAGGGACTGGCTCAAGATTGGTTTCTCCACCAACACCAATTACAACCGTACCCACGGCAACCAGATTGGCCTGTACGGCATCCTCTCGCTCTCCCCTATCCTGAGCCCGGTGGACGCCGATGGCCAGAACCTGGTAAGAGCCAGCATGCCCCTGGACGATTCCTGGCTCCCTACCCGCAAGAACCTGGAGGATTATTCCGACGTCTGGGTCAGCGAGACCTTCGGCTTCGGTTCCTACAACAACGGTTACGTGGAGCTGAAGGCTCCCTGGATTGAGGGCCTCTCCTTCAAGGAGACCGTGAGCGCGAACTACCGCAACTCCAAGAGCGGCAGCTTCACCGGCAAGGGCGTAAACAGCGGCAATGTGACCAATCCCAACAGCGCCAGCATGAGCCAGAGCGAAACCAAGAGCTGGACCACCGAGAGCCTGCTCACCTACGACCGCACCTTCGCCGACAAGCACCATTTCAACGCGGTGGCCATGTTCTCGGCCGAGCAGACCACCTACATCCAGAACGGACTTTCGGCCCGCAACATCCCCAACGAGCAGTTCCTGTACTACAACCTGGGCCAGGCCCTGTCCGAGGACATTACCGTGAGCCCCAGTTCCTCCAACTACTGGCAGGCCGGCCTCCTTTCCTACATGGGCCGTCTGATGTACAGCTATGCCGACCGCTACATGATTTCCGCAGCCATCCGTTCCGATGCCTCCTCGCGTCTGGCCAAGGGCCACCAGTGGCACACCTATCCGGCCGTCTCCGTAGGTTGGAACATCCATAACGAACCGTTCATGGAGAACGCCCGCGGCTGGCTGGACGAGCTGAAGATCCGCGTCGGCTACGGCGAAACCTCCAACCAGGCCATCAGCCCCTACCAGACCCTGGGTTCCCTGGGCACCCGCCCCTACAACTTCGGCGAAACCACTTATGCCATGGGCTACTATGTGTCCACGCTGCCCAATGAAGAACTGGGTTGGGAATACTCCAACACCTGGAACTTCGGTCTGGACTTCGGCCTGCTCCAGGGACGCGTAAACGGTACCATCGAATACTACAGCCAGAGCACGCACGACATCCTCCTGGGCCTGAACCTCCCGGCCACCGCCGGCGTAGGCAGCTACACGGCCAATATCGGCAGCACCCAGAACAAGGGTCTGGAATTCTCCCTCAACGGCACCATCATCGACAAGCGCGACTGGAAGTGGGATGCCGGCATCAACATCTACGCCAACCGCAACAAGCTGGTCTCCCTGGCTTCCGGGCAGGACGAAGACCGCAGCAACCGCTGGTTCGTGGGCATGCCCATCAACTGCATCTATGACTACGAGTACGACGGCCTGTGGCAGAAAGGCGAAGAAGAGCTGATGGCCATTCTGGAGCCGGGTGCACAGCCGGGCGACATCAAGGTCAAATACCATGGCGAGTATGAGAACGGAAAACCGGTGCGCGCCATCGACTCCAACGACCAGGTTCCCATCAGTGCCGATCCCAAGTTCCTGGGCGGTTTCAACACCCGTCTCCAGTACAAGAACTTCGACCTCACGGTCCTGGGCAACTTCCAGGCGGGCGGCATCCTCATCTCCACCCTGTACGGCAGCGGCGGTTACCTGAACATGCTCACCGGCCGTCGTGGCAACGTGGCCGTGGACTACTGGACAGAGACCAACACCAGCGCCCGTTTCCCGCGTCCGGGCGGACTGATCAGCGGTGACAACCCCAAGTACGGCAGCACGCTGGCCTACTTCGATGGTTCCTTCTTGAAGATCAGCACCATTACCGTGGGCTACAACCTGGAGAAGATTCCCGCCCTCAAGCGCGCCGGAGTGGACCGTCTCCGCATCTATGCCACGGCCCAGAATCCGTTCGTGCTGTTCTCCGAGTACCACCGCATGAGCGGCCTGGATCCCGAACCGAACTCCCGTGGTACGGAAAACCAGGCAGTGGCCCAATACCTGTACCGCCAGAAAGTCGTCGGCACCAACACGCCGAACACCCGCAACTACCTCATCGGCATCAATCTCACCTTCTAATCGGACTAGAATATGAAAAAGTTGACATATATCCTTGCAGCCATCGTGGCGGCCGCCACCCTGGCCAGCTCCTGCACCAAGATTCTGGACGAGCAGCCCCGTACCTTCTTCGAGCCGGGATACTTCCAGACGGAAGCCGGTGTGGAAGGCGGCCTCACCGCCCTGTATGCCTCGCTGCGTTACTACTATGGCCAGGCCTACTACTACAACAGCATGACCACCGGCACCGACGAGGCCACTTACGGCCAGAGCGCCGACAGCAACTTCAAGGATGCCGACCGTTCCGGAGTCGGCTCCCTCACGCCCAGCTCGGCCCGTACCGACGTCCTGTGGAACTCCGTGTATACCTATATAAACACCGCCAGCGGCATCATCAAGAACGCCGAGGCCGTGGGCCTGTCCAACTCCCTGATTGCCGAAGCCAAGTTCTTCCGCGCCTGGTACTATTTCCAGCTGGTGCAGACCTTCGGCGGCGTACCCCTGGACCTGGGCTCCGGTATCCTTGAGTTTAATAGCTCCCCCACGCGCACTGCTACCCGCAACACCGTGCCCGAGGTATACCAGGCCATCTTCGGAGACCTGACGGACGCCATCAAAGACCTGCCCGACAATCCCCGTGTGACGGGCGGTGTAACCAAGAACGTCGCCCGCCTGGTGCAGGCCAAGGCCTACCTGACCTTCGGCTGGTGGCTGGAGAACCCCAAGGGCATCCCCACCTACCCCACCTGCGACCGCAAGGACCTGGACGGCCACGACGCCTCCTGGTACTTCCAGCAGTCCCTGGCCGTCTGCGAGACAGCCATCTCCAATCCGGGCCCTTACGGCCTGTGCGAGACCTTCCGTGAGGTGAATCTGGCCGCCAACGACCGCAACAAGGAGATCCTCCTGTGGGCCGACCACACGGACAAGAGCGAGCAGTACAACGGCGCCGGCCTCGGCTGGGGCAGCGGCAGCGCTCCGGAGAACTTCTCCGGCTGGATGATGAACTGGAACCACGGTACCGTGAATATCAATGGCCTGGGCTGCATCCAGCGCGAGGCCTGCCAGGAAGTCGGCCGTCCCTGGACCCGTATGGCCCCTACCCACGAAGCCATCGCCATCTTCACCAGCCAGGACATTACCAAGGATTCCCGCTTTGAAGGCACCTTCTCCACGGCCTACTACGGCAACTGGGAGAAGGCCGGAAAGACGGAGGAGAGCGTAGTAGGCGCCAACGGAATGACCATCCCGAAGGGCGGACTGGTGCTCTCGTTCATCCCGGAAGTCCTGGACGACATCACCTATCCGGACAAACAGTCCAACGAGATTGGAGCCAATGTGGGCGCCGGTACAGTTCCGGGCCGGGCCGACTACGTGTTCGACCTCAACGGCTTCAGCCGCGTCGCCTATCCCGCCCTGTGGAAGCTGGGCTGCAACCGCACCGATTACAACAAGGCCACCGAGCTGGGGAATCCGAACAGCGGCAGCACCCGTCCGTACAACATCCTGAAGTTCTCCGACTTCTACCTCACCGCCGCCGAGGCCGCCTTCAAGAGCGGCAACAACGGCAAGGCCCGCGACTACATCAACGTCCTTCGCAAGCGTGCCGGCGTGTGGACCTACAAGAACAGCGCCCGCGCCGCCTACAATGCCGATTTCAGCAGCGATCTGGCCAATGCCACGCCCGCTGTCATCACCCTCGACTACATCCTGGACGAGCGCATGCGCGAGTTTTATGCCGAAGGCTTCCGCTGGTTCGACCTGGCCCGCACCCAGACCTGGGCCGAGCGTGCAAGCAGCTATACCATCAGCGCAAGCTCCTGGGGATCCCATAAGCCGGAAACCTTCAAGCGCACCATTGAGCCGTTTATGTACCTGTTCCCCATCCCTCAGGGGCAGCTCAACGGCATGGAAATGACCACGGAAGAGAAAGCCGCCTTCCAGAACCCCGGCTACCCTGTAGAATAACCGAAGTTGGTTAATATAAAGTATTGGTACGATGGGAAGGGCACCCCGCGAGGGATGCCCTTCCTGTTTGAAAAGAGCAAAAAAATACGGATATTTGTGTTATTAACCCTTTAGACACTTATGGACAAGCACCTCCTCCCTTTGACGCTGTTGGCCTGCAGCCTGCTGGCAGCCGCCTGCAGCCGGCCCCAGCCCCAGCCCCAGGAACAAGACGGAACACAGCTATGGCTGGCCGCCGGAAGACCCTACCAGGAAGTCTTATCCTCCGTACAGGCCGCAATAGATCCGGCCCTGCCGGAAGAAGGCTTCCACCTTTACGATGCAGACGGTGTACGCCACCTGGATGCAGGCTCCCAGCAGGGCCTCCGCTATGGGGTTTATGCCCTGCAGCGGGCCGAAGTGCTGGGCCAGGACGGGCCCGGCATGGACCTGCAGGAGGCTCCGGCCTACAGTCTGCGCCTGCTGAACCACTGGGACAACCTGGACGACACGGTGGAACGCGGCTATGCCGGCAAGTCCATGTGGGAGTGGACCTCCCCGGACATTCCCGAAGCCCGCATCCGCCGGTATGGGGAACTGTGCGCCTCCATCGGCCTGAACGGGGCCGTGCTTAACAATGTGAACGCCAATCCCCTGATCCTGGATGCCGGGCATATCGCCCGGGTGGCCCGGATTGCCGACATCCTCCGCGAATACGGGATCCGCACCTACCTCTCCATCAAATGGACCAGCCCCATCGCCCTGAGCGGGCTCAAGAGCGGAGACCCGCTGGATCCGGCCGTGCGGCAGTGGTGGAAGGACAAGGCGGCCGAAATTTACAAGGCCATCCCGGACTTCGGCGGTTTCCTGGTAAAGGCCAATTCCGAGGGCCAGGCCGGGCCGCAGGATTACGGCCGCACCCATGCCGACGGAGCCAACATGCTGGCCGAGGCCCTGGCCCCGTACGGCGGCATTGTTATGTGGCGGGCCTTCGTCTATGCGCCCAGCAGCCCGGACCGGGCCAACCAGGCCGTAGAGGAATTCCTGCCCTTGGACGGGAAATTCGCCCCCAACGTGATTGTCCAAATCAAGAACGGGCCCATCGACTTCCAGCCCCGGGAGCCTTTCAGCCCGCTCTTTGGAAAGCTGCATGACACCCGGATGATGATGGAGTTCCAGATTACCCAGGAATACCTGGGCTTCTCCAACCACCTGGCCTATCACGGGACCACCTGGGAGGAATGCCTCAAGAGCGACACCTACCGCGACGGAGAAGGGTCCACCGTGGCCAGGATGGTCACGGCCATCGCCGGCGTAGCCAATACCGGACAGGACCCCGACTTCTGCGGCTATGTGATGGCCCAGGCCAACTGGTACGCCTTCGGGCGGCTGGCTTGGAACCCGGACCTGGGCGCGGAGGAAATTGCCGACGAGTGGATTAAACAAACCTTCCTTGTCCCCGACGGGATGAGCGAAGGGGCTTTCCAGGCCCGCTTCGTGAACCCGCTCCGCGACATCCTGATGGACTCCCGCGAAGCCGTGGTGAATTACGAGATGCCGCTGGGCCTGCACCACCTCTTCGGCGGCACGCATTACGGTCCCCTGCCCTGGGACAAGCTGCCTCCCCGTCCGGACTGGCAGCCCGCCTATTACCACCAGGCCGGCCCCGACGGCATCGGCTTCGACCGCACCGGCAGCGGCTCCGGCAACGTGGCCCAGTACAACAGCCCGCTCAGCGAAACTTTCGGGAACCTGGAGACCTGTCCGGAGAACCTGTTGCTTTGGTTCCACCACCTTCCCTGGGACTACAAGCTTTCCAGCGGCCGTACCCTCTGGGATGAGCTGTGCCTCCACTACGACAAGGGAATCGGCCAGGTGGAAGCCTTCCAGCAGACCTGGGAGGGCCTCAAGCCCTATGTCGTCCCCGCCCTTTTTCAGGAAGTGCAAACCAAGCTGGATATCCAGAAGCACGACGCCCAGTGGTGGAGGGACGCCTGCATCGGCCATTTCCAGGAATTCTCCGGCCTGCCACTTCCCGCAGAGGTGCGTCCGCTGGGCGTTCCGGTAGATTCGCTCAAGCGCCGCGTACTGCTTTCCGACGAACTGGGAATGCCGGTGCACGACGAGAACCACAGGCCCGTACTTGTAGAACCCCGAAGACATTTCTAAGACCATGAAAAGAGTATCGTTTGCCGCAATGGCGCTGTTCACGGCCTGTTTTCTCTGCGCCTGCCAGAAGCCGGACTGGGTAACCACCTGGGCCACCGCCCTGCAAGTTGCCGAACCGCACAACCGTCCGCCGGAGCCGGGCCTGGCCGGGAATTCCCTCCGGCAGATTGTACAGGTTTCAGTGGGCGGAACGGAGCTGCAGCTGCACCTTTCCAACCTGTTCAACACAGACGCCACGGAGATTCTGGGGGTGGAGATTGCCAAGGCTCAGACTATGGGAGCTACCCCGGACATTGTGGAAGGCACCTCGGTGGAGCTCACTTTCGGCGGACAGCGTTCCTTTACCATGGAAGCCGGCGAAGAGGCGGTCTCGGACCCGGTGCGCTTCCCGCTGGAAAACCGGGAGAATGTGGCCATCACCATCCACTACGGCAGCATTTCGGCCGAAACCCTTACCAGCCACCCCGGCTCGCGGACTTCGTCCTACATAGCGCTGGGGAACACCTCCGGCTTCTCTTCCCCCGCAGCCGTTACGGCGCATTGGTACACAATTAGTTCCATCGACGTGCGTCCGCTTGGGGAAAGTGCCGCCGTCTCCGTCCTGGGCGACTCCATCACCGACGGCCGCGGCACCACCACCGACGGGCAGGACCGCTGGACGGACCAGTTGTCCCGCTCCCTGCTGGCGGCCGGAAAGAACATCTCCGTCCTCAACTTCGGCCTGGGCGGCAACTGTATTCTCCGCGGCGGCCTGGGCCCCACGGGGAAAAGCCGCTATACGCGGGATCTCTTCGGCCACAAGGGAGTCAAATACATCATCCTGTTCGAGGGCACCAACGACCTGGGCGGCAGCCGGGACGGCCTTGAAACCGCTGCGGAAATTCAGGAAGTGTGGGAACAGATTGTGGCGGAAGCCCACCAACGGGGTATCAAGGTCTTCGGCGCCACGGTCACGCCCGTGAAGGGAAGTTTCTATTACTCAGAGGATCATGAGGCCGGCCGGCAGCAACTGAACGAATGGATCCGAACGGGCGGCGTCTTTGACGGGGTTATCGACTTCGACCGCATGGTGGCCTCGGCCGAAGACCCCGACCGCCTGAACCCCGCCTTCCTCTTCGAGAACGACTGGCTGCACCTGAATGCCGACGGGTACAAGGCCATGGGCAGCGGGATAGATGTAGGGCTGTTCCGATAACGCGCACACGCCAAAAAAGGCGCCGACCGGAATGGTTGGCGCCTTTTGGTACTGGGTAGGAGAATCGAACTCCTATTGCGAGATTGAGAATCTCGAGTACTAACCGTTATACGAACCCAGCAGGTTGGAGTGCAAAGGTACTACAATTTTTTGATTCCGCAAATTTTTATTTCAGAAAGCCAAAAAAAACGGCTAAATTTGCGAACTTGAATCAAAAAGATTATGACACTGATTAAATCCATATCCGGCATCCGGGGCACCATCGGCGGCGAGCCGGGAGAGGCCCTCACCCCCATCGACGTAGTCAAATTCACGGCGGCCTATGCGGCCACGCTTCCCGCCCGCAAACCCAACCCCAACGGGGAAAAGTACAAAGTGGTGGTGGGGAAGGACGCCAGGCTCAGCGGCGACATGGTGGAACAGCTGGTGGTGGGAACCCTCATCGGCTGCGGAATAGACGTGGTCAAGTGCGGCTTTGCCTCCACCCCCACCACGGAGATGGCCGTCCTCTTTGCCAAGGCCGACGGAGGCATCATCCTCACCGCCAGCCACAACCCCCGCCAGTGGAACGCCCTCAAACTCCTGAACGACAAGGGAGAATTCCTCACCGCCGCCGAAGGGCAGGCCGTGCTGGAACTGGCTGAAAAGGAAGACTTTAGCTTCGCCGAAGTGGACCGGCTGGGCACCGTCGAAGAAGAAGACTTCACCGACAAGCACCTGGATGCCGTGCTGGCCCTGCCGGCCGTGGATGTGGAAGCCATCAGAAAGGCGCATTTCACCGTAGTGGTAGACGCCATCAATTCCGTGGGCGGCATCATCATGCCCCGGCTTCTGAAGCGCCTGGGCGTGGGGTGCATCGGCCTCAACTGCAACCCTACGGGAGATTTTGCGCACAATCCGGAGCCCCTTCCCGCCAATCTGGCAGACCTGTGCCAAACGGTGGTAAAGGAAAAAGCCGACCTGGGCGTGAGCGTAGACCCGGACGTGGACCGGCTGGCCTTCATCTGCGAGAACGGCGAACCCTTCGTGGAGGAATACACCCTCGTGAGCGTGGCCGATTACCTCTGTGAGCTGGCCGAGAAGGAAGGCAGGCCCATCGCCACCGTCTCCAACCTTTCCAGCACCAGGGCCCTCCGGGACGTTACCGAAAAGCACGGCGGGAAGTACTATGCAGCCGCCGTGGGAGAAGTGAATGTAACCACCAAGATGCATGAGGTGGATGCCCTTATCGGCGGAGAAGGAAACGGCGGGGTCATCTATCCTGCGCTCCATGCCGGCAGGGATGCCATGGTGGGCGTGGCGCTGTTCCTGAGCAACCTGGCGCACAAGGGCATGAAGGTGAGCGAACTCAAGAAGACCTACCCGCAGTATTACATCGCAAAGAACAAGATCCAGCTCAGCGACAGCGCCCTTATCGACAAGATCCTGGGCGAGCTCAAGCGCATTTACGCCAAGGAGAACATCAACGACATCGACGGCGTAAAAATCAATTTCGAGGCCAGCAAGACCTGGGTCCATCTGCGCAAGTCCAACACCGAGCCCATCATTCGCATCTACTCGGAGGCTTCTACCATGGCCGACGCGGAAGCACTTGGCAATGAGGTCATTGCCGTTGCCCGGAAAATCATTGGCTGATGTTCTCTTTCCGCACCACACCGCTGGAGGACCAGCTGGACAAAGCCCTGCTTTATGGCAAGGTGGGGTGTTTCTGCACCCAGAACTGCTGGGATACCGCCCGGGGCCGATGGATGTACGAGATTTTCCAGGAGCGGAAGAACCTGGCGGTGGTGTTCAATCCCCGGGATGCGGAGCTTACCCCTGGAACCAACCACATTGCCTTTGAGGCCGGCCAGCTGCGGGAACTGAATGCCGTGGTGGTGGAGATCCAGGACGTGGGGGTACGGTATTTCAATTACACCAAGGATGTGATGCAGCTCATGGAAATGCTGCAGCTGCTGGGCGACGAAGCCCCGTCCCTGTACATCGTGGACCACATCAACCCCAGCGGCCGGGTGGTGGAAGGAAGCATCCCTGCGGTGACCGGAGAGATGTACGTGCCCAAGGTGGCGCATCGGCACGGGCTCACGCTGGGAGAGCTGGTGAATCTGTACGCTTCGGAGATTGGCGCCAAGTTCCCCATCCATGTGATATCGGCCCGGGCTACGGATTCCGTGCGGCAGCTGATGCCCTGGACCATCGCCCCTTCGTCGGACATTCCGGGGCTGTTCAGCTCCTACCTCTACAGTGGTGGCGGACTCTGGAACAACACCACCCTCACACCCGGAATCGGCACGGCACGGCCCTACGAATACATTGGGGCGCCGTTTGTGAAACCCATTCACGTTCAGGAGCTTCCGCAGGCGCCCGGGGCGCTTCTCCGCCCCTGCTCCTTCACGCCTTCGGCCGGGCGCTACCAGGGCGAGCGCTGCTTCGGCTTCCAGATTATGCTGGTTCCCGGGGAGTCCTACCACAGCCTGCTGCACACCCTGCACCTGATGCGCTGGTTCACCGAGCATTATTCGGCCTTCGAATTCGAACCGGCCTTCTGGACCAAACTGGCCGACCCGGTGCTGGAAGCCTACCTGAACCAGTCCATCAGCTTCGACGTGGTGCAGGAGCACGTGAAGCTGGAAGAGCAGAAGTGGATCCGCAAGGCCAAACGCTACCTTCTGTACGAAGACCAGCCGTACCGGATGAAATGAGAGGCCGGGGGCGGTCCGGGGGCGGAAAAAATGCGCCGATTTTGCGCAGAACCGGGCCGGCAGGTAAGTTCGGCCATGAAAACACCCCATTTCCGTGGCCGATGTCCCAAAAACTGGGACATTGGGTGCGTTTAGAACCGATTTTGCGCCCAACGTCCCAAAGTTGGGGACATTGGATACAACGGGCGTATCACCTATTGCGCGGGAAGGAAGCCTCGCGGGCACTTTGAAGAAAAAAGTTTGGATTATTCGGGGGGAATTCCTATCTTTGCGGTCCCAAATTGTTAACAATTTATTTTTTACGTAAAATGAAGAAAGGAATCCATCCCGAAACCTACCGTCTTGTAGCTTTCAAGGATATGTCAAACGACACCGTGTTCATCACGCGTTCCTGCTCCCCTTCCAAGGAAACCATCACCGTGGAAGGCGTAGAGTACCCGCTGGTGAAACTGGAGATTTCCAACACTTCCCATCCCTTCTACACGGGCAAGGTGAAGCTTGTGGATACCGCCGGTCGCGTGGATATGTTCTACCAGAGATACAAGAACCGCAAGAAATAAGTTCTTCGGTCCAAAGGTTCAACATCCGGTCTCCCAGGAAGGGAGGCCGGATGTTTTGTTTATTGCTCGTCTATGGAGTCGTCGTCGTTCATGTAGTAATACCGGAAGTCCTTGCCAAAGTTGTTCTCGTGCCGTTTGCTCTTGTAAAAGTCCTGATGGGTGTCATAGAAAACGGACTGGCGGGCATTGTCGGCCGCTTCCGCGATAATACGGTTGCGGGTTTTCTTGAAAAGCTGGAAGCAGAAGAAAAGCAGTGCAAAGGACAGCAGGACACCCCAGGAAGCGTCCAGGTCGGCCGTGAAGCAGATGGTGTCGTAAACCCCGTGGAGAATAACGGGATAAAGCCACATCTTGATGGCGGCGCTGCGCTTTTCCTCTTCCCGCCAGGAGAAATGCATGATGGAGTAGTAGTAACCCATCACCACGGCGAAGGCGAAATGGCCCGGAACAGCCAGGAAAGCCCGCGAGACGGCCACCTGGAAGAAGCCCAGGCCTGAGCTGGCCAGGTACAGGATGTTTTCGAAGGAGGCGAAGCCCAGCCCCACGGCGGTGGCGTAAACGATTCCGTCGTACCGTTCGTCAAAGTCTTTGCACTTGCGGAGCAGAAGCCAGAGCATCAGGAGCTTGGCGCTCTCCTCAGGGACGGCGGCGCCCAGGAAGGCCAGCTGCACGGAACTCCAAACGTCTGTTGCCGAATCCGGGATGGCTCCCAGCTGAAGGAGCGGGCCCGAGATGAGGGTGGAGACGAAAGTGGACAACACCCCATAGAAGAAGCCCTTGGCTACAACCTTGGGGGGCTCCGGCGTAATGTCGCGGGAATAGACATACCAGAACAGGATGATGGCGGGCAGCAGCGCTGCAAGCAGGAAGAATATCATAATACGTCAATTACGTTGTTACACTCCGTTTCGGTTCGGGTTTACAATGTACGCATTTTTCCGGAGTAAATCAAGGGCCTTTCAATTTGGTTTGCTTTGGTGCGGGAAAATGAGTAATTTTGTATGGAATGAAATGGATGCTCCTGATACTGTCCCTGATACTGTCCCTGTCCGGCGGGGGCAGGTCGGAGGCTGTCGGTGAAGCCCCGGCACAGGACACCCCATGTTCCGTAAGCGATGCGCCGTCTTCAGACCAATCGCCGGACTACGCGCCGAACCGGGACATCTGCCTTACATCGGCCCAGGGGTATTCCTTCACCGGGAACGACAGCACCAACTCCGTATCGGTCAGGAATTCCAACACCGGCCGCAGGACATCTCCCCAAACCAAATCCACCTTCCGCATGGTAAAATCCGGGAAGGTGGTAGATAACAATCTGTTCCATCTGTTCCTGACGCTTTCGTCCCCTACGCTGTCAGGAATCCATAATCCCGGAAGATATCTGTTCTCCCTCTGCCGGCTAAGGCTTTAGCAGAGAGATGCTTCGCAGGCCTTGCGGCCTGACTCAGAATGACATGCAAGCTTAAAACCGGGCCTGTCGTTCTGCTTGTTCATGCAACCTGTTCAGGAAGGGCATCGTCATTCTGAACGAAGTGAAGAATCTCTTCAGGAACGATGAAACAATCATTTAAATCCCAACTATGGAAATCAAAATCAAGAAGGTCCATACCGCAAAGGACCTTGCAATATCTGCCGTTGTTCTGGCCGCCGGCATCGGCCTTTATTTCTTGAACGCCGGTCTTGGCATTATCATAGCCGTCTGCGGCCTTCTCATGCTGCTTTTCTACAAAGCCGGAAGCAAGCGGGCCGGAGAAGACACCGTCCTCAAAAAGCAGGCGCTGGATGTAGCCCACCACTGCCGGGAATCGCTGAAAGGCTTCCTGGAAGGCAAAGACATGGAACCGGAAATAGACACCGGGGGCCAGGGCGGCATTGTCCGTTTGGAGATTTATTACAATGCCGATGCGGCCGTCGCTTACGCCCAGCTCTTCGACTTCTCCAACTATACCTACGAGCCTGCCACCCCACTTGTGGAACTGCGCGGTGAAAGGGCCCGAAAACTCATCAGCAAACTGTAAACTTCAAACTATGAACACAACTGAAGAAATCAAAATCAAGAAGGTCCATACTTTCCTGGACCTGGCCATCGCCTCTGTCGTTACTGCCGCCGGGGTGGGCTTGTACTTCCTGCTCCCCGGATGGGGCGTTCTGTTCTGCCTTATCGGCATTCTCCTTTTTGCCTTCTACAGGCGGGCCAACAAGCGGGTGGGCGAGCGTACGCTTCTCAAAGAGGCGTCCCTGGACATCGACCCGGGCTGCCGCAGCGGAATCCTCGACTTCCTTGGAGGAAAGGCCGACACAATGGAGTGCGAGGCCGCCTCGGAGGGGAGCCACCTTTATCTGCAGGTGTATTACAATGCCGATGAAACGGTGGCCTACGCACAGCTTTACGATGTGGCGGAAAACAGTTTCGAGCCTGCCACCGGAATGACGGAACTGCGCGGCCCCAAGGCACAGACCCTGATTGGGAAACTATGAAAGAGCATCAGGTGAAACAGACGTTCCTGCCGCGGGATATCGCCGTTCTTGCGGCCGTATTCGCGGCAGGAGCCGCCTGCTTCCCGCTGGGGGAAGTTTGGCGCGGACTGGGGATCATCATCCTGCTATGCGGTGCTATGATGGTCCCGTTCTATCATCACGGTTTCAGGCTCGAAGGCCAGAAAGGCATGTTCAGGCTGAAGGAGATTTCGCTATCGCGGGAAAACAAGGATGAGATCCTCGCCTTTCTGGAGGGGCGGACGGAAACTTTGGACTTGCATCCCTGGCAGAAAGGCGGCGCCCTCGTGGACGTATATTACCGGAAGAGCGACGGCTTCATGTTGGCCCGCTACTTCGACTATGCCGAATTCATGAAGGGCACGGAATATCCCCTGCAGGAAATTACGCAGGAGCGGGTGTCTGTACTGGAATCCTTTGCAACCGACAGGGAGTGAACCCCCTGCAGGATTGCCTGAACGCAGGATTTCCACGAACATGCCGGCCTTGCCGATATGGGGCCACCACTGTGGCAGGAGCACGGGGCGAGCAGGCGTCGAATGGAAACGACTGATTGATAGAAAATTACGGAAAATCGTCTGGGCAAATTTGACTAGACGATATTTCGTAATCGACACTGACTCAATCACTTCCATTCGACAGGCCAGGTGGCCTTCAAAATTTACTGACAAAAATGCCGATTATCGGCCGGTTTTTATATATATTTGCATGTCAAAGCTAACGCCATGATGAAAAGAATCCTTACCCTCACAGCCCTTGCGGCCATGCTGGCTGCCTGCAGCGGCCCCAAGACAGAAGACCCGGTGAAAACGGCCATCCAGGCCGCTGTGGCCCAGCAACTCGGGGAATTCCAGTATTTCAATTTCACCGCCCTGGAGCTGGTGGATTCCAGCAACTTCGCCCAGGAAATCGAGCGCAGGCGCTCTACGCTGGAGCTCCGGCGACAGCAGAACCTGAAGATGGCGGAGAAATATGCGGGAGAGAACAAGCCCCGCAACGCCCAGCACGTACGGGAGAAGGCCGAAGACGATGCAAGGAACCTGGAAGGGCTGGCGCAGATAGAACAGCGCCTGGCCGAGCACGACTCGCTGCAACTGATGGAACTTTACGTGTACAAGTTCTCCGCCGACGCCAAGCTTGCGAACGGGACCAAGTCCGAGATACGGGACTTCCATGCGGGCATCACTCCGGACGGCCGCGTCATCGGCCTTGCCCAGAAACAGCTGGCGGTGTACAAGGGCACCGGCGCTCTGCTTCCCGGCTACCGGGAAATCTTTGAAGACTGATGTTCCGCAGAGAATCAGTCGGTTAACATCTTCTGCGGAGAAGCGGAGATGTAGCCGCTAAGCACATCGGCCATCAGGAACATGTTGGAGACGATGGGATAGATGCGCTGGTCCTGGATATGCTCCTTCAGGGAGTACCAGGTGGCCGACGAATCCTCGATATGGTCCGAGAACTCGATGCCGGGGAAACGGTCGGCCAGGTTGCGGCGGAAGACCTCCGTATAATGCTCGCAGAGGGCGTCTACCTCGCCCTGTAGTATGTCGTCGGCCTCCTTTTCCCGGATTTCGGCATAGATCTCCGTGAATTCCCGGTAAAGGTCGGAGTTGTTGATGGTAATCCCCTGCAGGTCTTCGTTCACCAGCCAGCAGTGGTTCACGTCGTCCGGATCCCGGTCGATGGCAAGGTCGTTGAGCTTGGCGAATTTTACGCCGAAAAGGGTGATCACTCCGCCGTCCGTGGAGAACTTGATCTTCGTAAAATCCAGACCGACAGAGGCCTTGATGTAGTATTTCCCTATGTAGAGGACCTTTTTCTCGCCGGGATGCGCAAGGTCGTCCATCCATTTGCCGATACGGCTGAGAACCCCTTTCCGGTCGGAGAGCTTATAGACCGGATCGTCGATGAAGCGCTCCAGCGGCTCCTCCTTCACGATATAGCCTTTCTTGTCGAAGGTCATGGTCTCCACCTTGAACGTGAAATTCACGTTCGCGGGAACCTGGGAGGCCTGTGTCCAGGTGTCTATACGGCTCTCCAGCTCCCGGTTGCGGCTTTCCAGGGAAACCACCTTGTCCTGAAGCTCCCGCCGGGTCCGCTCCTGTTCCATGAGCTCCATAGCTTTGGTGCTGAATTCGTTCTGGACAAGCCTGTTGATGGGCTGCAGGGCAACGAGCATGAGCCCCACCGTAATTACGTTGGAAAGGATGATGGCGAGAGGCGCGGCAATTCTGGGGAAGAAAAGGAAAACGGCCACGTTGCAGGCTATTAAAAGGAAGCAGGCCGACGTTACGACATAACTGACGGCGAGCTTGTTGTGGTCCACGGCCGAACGGACGGCCTTTCGGATGAAGATACCCATGGCGGAAAAATCTGGTAAGGTTCCACCCAGCAAGGCTGGAGTGGGGGCTGCAATTTAAAGAACGTCCAAAGATACAACATTTTTATCGTTCCACAAGACTTCCACCCGCTTTTCGGGAAAGAGGCCGTGGCTTCCGGCACGGAGGGAGCAAACGGGACCAAGTCCGAAATTACTTGACCGAAACGGTGGGAAGGTCGCTCCAGCGGGTGGTGTAGCAGGGCGAGCGGTGCTCCTGCGTCATGTGGAACTGCCCGTCTCCCTGGATGCCGAAGAGGATGGTTCCGGGGCCGAAGGATCGGTTGATGGCGTCGATGGAGCCGGACAGGCGCTCATCCCTGTCCTGGGCTGCCTGGTCGGCAAAAAGGGACTGGACATGGGCCCCCTCCTGCTCGATCTTCGTGAAAACCACCCCGCCTTTTTTGTACGCATAGCCTTCCCGGAAGAGGACGCGTGCCGCATCGGCCGCCGCCGCCACCACCTTCCGGTGATCCTGCGTTCCCTCGGGAAAGAGGACGCAGTGGCCGCCGCTGGTTTGCGGAAGGTACTCCTTGAAGCGGTTGGTGATGGCAAAAACCACCATCTCCAGGGCGTGGGAATGCTGGGCGCGCAGCTTCTCGGTGGCTTTCCCGGCAAAGGTGGTAATCTGCTCGGTGAACTCCTGGAGGGTGGTTACGTCGTGGGAGAAGCTGCGGGAGACGCAGATGGTCTGCCGGGGCTCGATGATATCCTCGAAATCTACGCAGGGAATGCCCCGGAGCTCCTTCCAGGTCCGGAAGCCGGGCAGGTGGAAAAGGGTCCGGACGGTGGTCTCGGGGAGCTGCGCGAAGTCCCAGGCAGAGTGCACCCCGAGCGGTTCCAGCTTCCGCATGAAGCGCCGGCCGATTCCCCAGACATCCTCGGCCGGGAAACGCCTGAGCACCTTCTCGATATCTTCCGGCCGATACATGTAGCACCCTCCCCGGAGTTTGGGATAGTGCTTGCACAGCTTGGAAGCAATTTTGGCGAGGGTCTTGGTGGGGGCGATGCCGACGGAAACGGGAATGGCGGTCTGCCTTCGGCACTCCTGGGAAATGCGCTTGGCGAGGGCGTCGAAATCCGTCCGTTCCTCCATGCCGCTCAGGTCCAGGAAGGCCTCGTCTATCGAATAGGGCTCCACGGCGGGAGAGAAGGTCCGGAGAACCTCCTGGACCCTTCGGGACATGTCTCCGTAGAGGGCGAAGTTGGAACTGAAAACGGCAATACCATGCTCCTCGATGAGGGGTTTGAGCTTGAAATAAGGGTCCCCCATCTTAACCCCGAGAGCCTTGGCCTCGTTGGAGCGCGCCACCGCGCAGCCATCGTTGTTGGAGAGCACGATGACCGGCCGGCCATTGAGCTCCGGACGGAAAACCCGTTCGCAGGAAGCGAAGAAATTGTTGCAGTCGGCAAGGGCGTACATGGCTCTCCGGGACGGTCAGGCTTTCTTGATTACCCACGTGACAACGCCCCAGACGAGGAAGTCGTTGTCCGGTCCCACGGGAATGGGCCGATACTTCGTGTTGTGCTCGTTGCAGGGCAGGAGGACGGCTCCCCCATCGTGGATTTCCACGCGCTTGACGGTGTATTCCCCGTCGATGAAGCAGACGGCCTTGCAGCCGTTGTAGGGCTCCAGGGCACGGTCTACGATGATGATGTCCCCTTCGTCCATGTCGGCATCCACCATCGAGACGCCGTCGACGCGGAAGAAGAAGGTGGAGGCGCTGTGGCGGACGAGAAGCTTTACCAGGTCCAGCTGCTCGCGGAAGTCGTCGGCCGGCGAGGGGAAGCCAGCCTTGACGATTCCAAGGAGCGCTTCAAAGGAGTCGCTGTCTTGTATCGGATAGGGTTGCATGGTCAAATGGGTAGTACCGGATAGCAAAGATAGCAATTAATTGCGCAAAAGTGCTGCGCAGAGCTTGTCAAAACTACGAATTATTTGCCCTTCCTTGCCGCTTGTCACTTTTGCCGACGAAAGGTGGGCTTTGGAGGGTTCGGCAAATATCGTATAGATTACGGGCATCACCAGGGGTGCAAATAGATTTTTGTTCCTATTTTTGTTCCCAGGGTATGAAAAACCCCATCAGAACGCTGTCTAATGGGGTTTTGAAGTGACTCTGCAGTGATACCTTGCAATTCTATGCAATACGGATACAATAACAGACAGCAATCAATTGTTAGCCGCCTCGGCTCAAAAGTCTAATATATTATTCTTAATTGGCGATAATGGCACGAATGTTCTATTGTTGGTCATAAAAGTATGTTTTATTAGACTTTTACTTGTGAATCTAATAATAATTGTATAAATTTGCAGCAAAAGTATAGTTTATTGGACTTATGAGCCTTGCGGAAGTAATTAAAAGTCGTAGGAAAACGCTCGATATATCGCAGCAGGATCTTGCCGAGATGGGGAGAATCGGACTTGCAACCATCAAGAATATTGAGCGGGGAAAAGGGAATCCGTCTATTGGGACTGTTTCTAAAATAATGGAGATTCTTGGGATGGAAATCGAATATAAGATTCGTCAGACGATATGATTCTTTAGAATATGAGACAAGTGGATGTATATGTGAATGACCGAAAGGCCGGGGTGCTGAC
>ERZ842401.919-NODE-919-length-43712-cov-9.214330_pt1 | contig 43712 bp, 32 predicted proteins | sample MGYA00521270_ERZ842401 | MGnify/ENA primary metagenome ERZ842401 (study PRJEB31892, sample SAMEA3878208) | bioreactor metagenome | biome: Moose rumen | place: Sweden | collected 2011-10 | study: EMG produced TPA metagenomics assembly of the PRJEB12797 data set... | reverse complement strand
ATTAGGCCGCGCTCGGGACTTGCACCCGTTAGATTATGCCCATGTCGGGCGAACAAGATAAGATGTGTTCTAACAACAAACAGAACACATCTTATCTCTGTTAAGAAGCACCCCCTCGCACCTTATCTAAAAACATACAGATATCCTCCTGCACCCTTCGATACCACGGACAAGCACAAAAGCCCCGGTGACGGCGCAACACCTCTTCGCAAGACACTGTAGCGTGTTGGTAGCCAGCGAGTTCGTTTTGCAGTTGTGTGCGATGTAGGGCCGTGGTGCGTATCTCACGCTCGCGCTCGCGCCGCAAACGCTCGCAAACGGTTTGAACAAGGGGCAACACCACGCCGTCTTTCACGTCGTGGCCCCGCATAAACAAATAGGTCGTTTCGGGCGAAAGGCCGAGCGACAAGAGTTCGGCCTGAAGGGGTTTATAAGTCTTCTTTCCCTCGGGGTGGGCTTTCTGCAAGCGTGCTATCTTAGCATTGACACGATGGCGCAAAGCCTCAAGACGTGCCTGGGGGTGGTGGATATCCACATCGGGCATCGCCACGATACGCGCAAAATCCATAAGAGAGAACTGCTTGTAGCCACCATAGCGATACACCCACACATTCCACACGAACAAAGGCCACACAATGCGCGAATAAGCGGCGAGAAAAGCCTCAAAGTCGAATATGCGGCGGTCGTTGAGTGTAGCCGACACACACACCTCGGAGAGCGACGGCGCATAGCAGTAATAATTCTCTATGGCATAGAGATACGTATGGAACACATACGGATTGTCGCAAAGCTGCTTGCTGTTGGGCGTTCTGCCCTGTGCCAGAAAATCGTAGTCGGCATCTACGCAGGCTATCATATACTCCCCCAATCGCTCGCCAAGATTGTTGGCAAGGGCTACCTTCTTGCCCTTGCCCAAAGAGGCCGACGATGGAAGCATCACCTCAAAATAAAAGGCATCCGTCTCCAAAGGACGTAACAATGCCGACCAAAACGTCACATCATCGTAGCCCTCCACAAAGACCACAATTCTGCGTTTGGCATTGCGCCCGCTCAGCGCATTGAGTGCTGCAATATAATCGCTGTTGACATAGGCCGAAAGCGGCTTGTGACTACGTGGACGCTGGTCGTGGGAGCGGCTCATAATCTAACGAGGAAAGAGATAAGGTGGGTTCTATTAATTCCCACGGTTAAGTTTGACATAGATGGGGCTTTAACCTTTTGTCAGATTTCTGACAAAGCGAATGAATAGAGCCCACCATAAAAGCAACAAACATTTACGCCGTAATATCGCCCACCTCTGTAACGGCATCGTTCCACCCATTCATAATAACGCCAGGAGAGTGTGTCGTGAGAATGATTTGTGCTTGCGGATTAAGCGTACGTATCATCTGTATAAGGTCTTTTTGCCACTCAAAGTGGAGGCTCGCCTCAGGTTCATCCATACAGAGCACATAGGGTTGGCGGTCTTCGGTCAATGCGGTGAGCAAAATAATAAGCATCTGCTTCTCACCACTACTAAGCCGGTACGGGGAAAGCACCTCGCCGTATTGCACAAAGCGCAACTCGTTGCACGAACGGTCAATCTTCTTCTCCGTCTCAGCAAACAACCCGTCCACAAGGTCTAAGAATTTCAACTTGTCCGCCGAAGCAGTCATCGCTTCAACCTGTGCCTCGGGGCTTCCTTTTGTAAGCAGAGCAATCATTCGATTACCTACGTTCACCTGATAGTCCAGGTAGCGACGTTGCAGTTGATAGAGTTGCCAATCGAGTTCGGTAGTGATAGGCTCGTCTGTTACCGATTGTAGCCGTTGCCCATCGAGGAGTACGCGGTCAAAACTACGTATAATGTCGTAGCGGATACCCGTAGCATCGGCGGGTTCAAAGTCTATCTGCACACCAGCGACGGGCTTGCCGTGTATCTCGCCCGAGGGGGGCGCAGTACGCAACTGCTGCACAATGCGGTTGAGTATCGTACTCTTACCCGCTCCATTCTTGCCGCTCAGCACATTTACATCGGGGCGCAAAGGCCACACGATGTGTTTTCGTCCGCTCCAAAGGCTCTTAATTTCTATACGCAAGATACGCTCGGCAAACTTTGTCATAACTATTTCAGGAAAAAGTTAACTTAACAACCACAAAAATAGACAATCCTAAACGTTTAAGCAGATTTTTCGCTTATTTTTGCCACGATAATTAAACCTTTCGTAAGCAACAGCGTCATAAGTACGCTCTTGAGCGGAAACGGAAAGCGAACTTCCTCCTTAGTAATTACTACTCCTTAATTGTTTATATGTCGCATTTCAGCAAAGCGTTTTTTGCATTGTTTGTGGCCTTATCATTCTTTGCCACAACACAGGCTCAGACCATCGTAAAGGGAATCGTCCAAGACGAGACAACAAAAGAACCCATAGCCTCTGCCATAGCAGCCATCATTGGCGACTCGGGTATCGTGACCAACGTAAACACCAACGAAGACGGGCGTTTTAGCCTCACCGTGAAACGCGCCGGCAAATATCGCGTACGCGTATCGTTCATCGGCTACGGCTCTGTGAACGAAGACCTTGACATCAAGGCCGAGGGCGACACGATAGATATGGGTTTATTGCCTATGGTAAGCGGGCAAGAAATCGGCGAAGCCGTTATCACGGCCACCGCTGCTCGTGTCACACAGGTGGAAGACACCACGTTCTATAACGCTACGGCCTATCGCGTGCCTACAGGCTCCACGCTTGAAGCATTGGTGAAGCAGTTCCCAGGCATTCAAGTGAGCGACGACGGCACTATCACATGGAACGGCAAGACTGTTTCAGAGTTTCTTATCAACGGCAAGGACTTCTTTAAGGGCGACACCGAGACGGCAATGAAAAATCTACCCGCCGACCTCGTGAGCCGCATCAAAGCATACGACAAACGTAGCGACTACTCCGAACAGACAGGCATTGACGATGGCAACGAGACTACAGTCTTAGACATTGAAACAAAACGCGAGCTCAACGAATCGTGGATTAGCAACATCGACTTAGGTATCGGCACGCATAGTCGCTACGCTGAACGTATCTTCGTGTCGCGCTTCACCGACCAGTCACACCTCACGCTCATTGGCAACATCAACAACACCAACAGCCGCGGTATGGGCGGCCCACGTGGCTTCGGCGGCGACAACGGACAAACGACACGAAAACAGGTAGCCCTCAGCTATTCGTGGGAAAACGGAAAGAAGCGCAACACGCCGGGCTTCTTCCGTTTCAGCACCGACTGGAACTTTGACCACCGCCTCAACGAGCTCGTCAGCGAAACCTCCAGCGAAACATTCCTTACCTCAGGTGTCAGCAGTTCCTTTGGCAACAGCGTGAGCCGCAGCCGCACAAGCAACGGCAATTTCCGCGGCAATATCAGCGTGCAGTGGCAGCCCGACTCTATGACGCAAATTTCATTCCGTCCACAACTCTCTTATAGTCGCTCTAAGAGCCGCAGCCAAAGCCAGTCCGCCACGTTCAACGACGACCCCTACGAGGTGGGGCAAGCTGAAAGCCCGCTCGACAGCATTATGCGCGCGATGTCCGAAACGTCCTATATGCTTAGCGACCAACTCGCTGCTATTGCTATTAACGGTAGCCACCAGCGAAGCCAAAGCAACAGCCATAGTTTCAGCCTTAGTGGAAGCCTCAACGTGACGCGCCGCCTCTCAAGCCACGGAACAAACCTCAGCCTGAGCCTCAACGGAGGATGGGGAAACGGCAAGAGTTATAGTTACTCCCTCTCCGACATTCGCTATTTTAACACTACCAACGACCCGAGCTTCATCAATCGCTACACCTACACACCGAGCAAGAACTGGAACTACAGCGCACGTATGGGCTATGTGCAGTGGCTCGGCGGGCGCTGGTTCAGCGAGTTGCAGTACGAGTTTAGCCACCGTTTCAACGACAGCGAGCGTACACTCTATCGCTTAGACAGCATACCCTACAAATTCCCCGGCGAGGGATACGACTACTTCCTCGACGATAACTTCAGCCTGGGTACACTGGCCGCACAGGAAATCCTCAACGAAGTCATTGACGACAACAACAGCCAATACGCCCGCTACCACTACTACAACCACAACGTAAAGGTAGGCGTGCGACTCAGTGGTAACCCCCTCAACCTCAGCGCAGGTCTATCGTTCAACCCGCAGAACACCACACTCGACTACGTACGTCCTGGCTTGATTGATACACGCGTAAATCGCCACGTCTTCAACCTCGCACCAGAAATGCGCCTACGTTATCGCTTCTCACGTACCAACAACCTTGACATCAGTTATCGCGGCTCGGCCTCACAACCCTCAATGACCGACCTTATCGACGTGTGGGACGACAGCAACCCGCTAAACATCAGCGGCGGTAATCCAGGGCTGAAACCGTCGTGGACAAACCGCTTCAACGCTATGTATCGCGCCTACAACACCGACCGCCAGCAGGGTATGAGCGCACGCCTGTCGTTTGAACAAACGAGCAACTCCATCAGTTCGCGCGTGGTGTACGACGAGAGCACCGGTGTACGCTACACACGTCCCGACAACATCAACGGCAACTGGAACACACGCGGAAACTTTATGTTTAACACCCCTATTGACTACGACCGCTACCTTTCTATTACCACCAACACCAACCTTTCTTACCAAAATGCTGTTGGATATATCAGCACCACAGAACAAGGTGCCAGCACACATGCCTTGCTCGGCCTCTTCTATCGGCCACGCTTACTCTCTGCCACCGGAGGCAGCGGCACAGATTATAGCGAGATATACGAAAATGCTACAAACCTCAGCCACAAAAATACCACACGCACCTTTGATGTGGACGAGACACTCAACGTGGCCTACAAACGTAGCTGGTATGATGTAGGTCTTATCGGACGGGTGCAGTACGAGCACGCCCGCGCCACACTTAATTCTAATGCCGATATGGACACTTGGCAGTTTAGCTATGGTGCCAGTGCAAATTTCAACTTCGACTGGGGTATGTCGATCAGCACCGACATACGAATGAACTCCCGCCGAGGCTATGCTGTAAGCACGATGAACACCAACGAACTCGTGTGGAACGCACAGATTTCACAGAGTTTCCTACGCAACCGTGCCGCCACACTAAGCCTACAATTCTTCGACATCCTCCACAATCAGAGCAACGTGTCGCGTACGCTCAGTGCCACGATGCGTAGCGACTCCAAGACCAATGCTATCAACTCCTATATGATGCTCCATTTCATCTACAAGCTCAACATCTTCGGAGGTACCAGCCGCGACAACCAAGCACAACAGCGTGGCAACCGGCAAGGAATGGACGGCGGTCAAGGCGGTCCACCTCCTGGAGGCGGTTTTGGAGGCGGAGGCGGCGGAGGCTTCAGCGGAGGCGGAGGCCCCGGTGGAGGCTTCTAAGCACCGAGCAAAATACTTTCCACAAATATAAACAACAAAAGCCTATTTCTTATGTCGTACAATATGTAGCATAAGAAATAGGCTTTATTATCCCACTTATCTAAGTACACCGCAACGTCCTAAGAGAACAAAAGCTGTTGCGGCCGGGGCGAAACGCTTTTACCGCCTCCTTTTCCTTATTGCACTGGTTGGAGCAACACGGTGCGTGCGGTGCGGTGGGGTTTTCCGAGAGGTTTAACCAAGCGTAAGGGGTGGCGAGGCTCAAGGGTGGAAAGCCAAGAACAGATCGTGTCGCACCACTGACAAGCGGCACTCGGTGTAGGATGCGCGTGGTCTTTGCGGCGCGCAAGCGTGAGATGGCGGCTATCAAAATAGCGGTCGCGCCCCACGTGTTTAATAATAAGTTCGTTGATACCCGTATCGTCTTTCCAGTTAGGCGGACTAATCCACACAAAGGGAATATCACCAATCTTCTCTACGATACGCCTTATCTCATTGTCAACCTCTCCGAGATTGCGCACAAAGAGTTGGTTAGAACCGAGGCAAACGAACACATAAGTAGGTTGCACCTCACGTAGGAAATGCTGCAACGTGTCGGTCTGCGCCCAGAGGCGTGTGCCGCTACTATACCACACCACACTCGTCAGTTCGTGCTTTGCTGCGGCATAGTCGGCCATTGGTTCTTTGAGTCCCTCCACCATAGAGTCGCCAAAAAATAAGATGCGCTGCGCCGTGGTGTCCACCTCCTTTTGTGGCTCCTGCTCGGCGGCCTGAAAAAGAGTGTCGGGAGGGGATGACGGCAGTAAAAGCGAGGAGAAATCTATAGAAGCGAGCAAGGTCTGTTCCCTGCCTGTTTCTTGAGCAAAGAGATACCATCCTGCCGCCATCACGAGCGGCAAAACAAGCAAAGCAATCAGTTTGAGGTAGGTTTTCATTGAACGAGAGGGAAGAGATTATGGATATGCTCAAGAAGATAAGACGCAAAAGGCGCAAAGCTACAATTTGCACGCTTTGCGCCTTGCTAAAAGGTTTTGTCTATAGGTTGTAGGAAGTAATGGCTCTTACTTCACTTTGGCAACGATGGCCTTGAAAGCCTGCGGGTTGTTCACTGCAAGGTCTGCAAGGACTTTACGGTTGATTTCAATGCCAGCTTTATGGAGTCCGCCCATCAACTGGGAGTAGCTGAGACCTTCTAAACGCGCAGCGGCATTGATACGCTGTATCCACAGAGCGCGGAAAGTGCGCTTTTTGTTCTTGCGGTCGCGATAAGCATAGGTGAGGCCTTTTTCCCAAGTGTTCTTGGCTACTGTCCAGACGTTCTTACGAGCACCGAAATAGCCACGGGTGAGTTTTAGAATTCTTTTGCGCTTGGCACGTGAGGCCACGTGATTGACTGATCTTGGCATAGTTTCTTTGTTGATTTTCGATTGCTGGCGTCGTCGGCTTCGTGGGACGAACTTGTGAGGCCAGGCAGTCAGTTTAACTTAAGGTTTTGTTTTCTCTTCCTAAGAACGGGAGGAAGCTTAGCGAAGGTTTAAGAGTTCGCGTACTTGGCGCACATTGCTCTTGTCCACGAGGTCAACGTGGTCGAGGTTGCGTTTTTGCTTCTTCGTCTTCTTGGTGAGGATGTGGCTGTGATAAGCGTGGTGGCGCTTAATCTTGCCTGTACCGGTAAGCGCAAAACGTTTCTTGGCTCCGGAATTGGTTTTTACCTTTGGCATTTCTTTGTTTTTTTAGTTTGGGGTTATTAAAATGGAGAGGCGGCCGTGTAGAGATGCCGACGCGGCTCGCGCTCGATGATTTCGTTATTGCGTGGGGCTATGAGTTAGAAATCCTCACCTTCCACCTTAGGTCCGGTGTATTCCTTGGGAGCACGCTGCTGGGGCTGCTTCTTTTCTACACGGGGCTGACTGTCGTTGGATTGGCCACGTTGCATAGCGTCTTTCTTGCCGCCGCTAATTTTCTTCGGGCCGATAAACATTGTCATTCTCTTGCCTTCCAACTTAGGCATCTGCTCCACTTTGCCATAGTCCTCAAGGTCGGAAGCAAAGCGTAAGAGGAGTACCTCGCCCTGCTCTTTGAAGAGAATGCTACGTCCACGAAAAAAGACATAGGCTTTCACCTTGTCGCCGTCTTCCAGGAATCCTTTGGCGTGTTTGAGCTTAAAGTTATAGTCGTGGTCATCGGTCTGTGGGCCAAAACGTATTTCTTTTACCTCAATTTTGGCTTGTTTGGCCTTGATTTCTTTCTGACGCTTCTTTTGCTGATAGAGAAACTTGGAATAGTCGCAAATGCGGCATACGGGCGGCTCAGCGTTAGGGCTTATCTCCACGAGGTCAAGTTCTTTCTCGTGGGCGAGGTTCAAGGCTTCGCGGATGGGAAGAATGGTGGGGACGATGTCATCGCCTACTACGCGCACCTCTCTGGCGCGTATCTGTCCGTTGATGTTGTAACGGGGTGTCTCTTTTTTGTTACGGGGTGGTTGTCTCACGTAAGTCTTCTTATTAAAAGCGCGGCAAAAGTAACCTTTACCGCGCTTTCAAACAAGTTTTTGTGCATATTTTTAGTAGTCGCGCGTCATTTCGTCAACTATTTGGTTCACTTTGGCTGCAAATTCCGCAGGAGTAGTGACACCTTGGTCGCCCTCGCCTTGTTTGCGCACGGCTACGGTACCCGTCTCGGCTTCTTTCTCGCCCACAATGAGCAGATAAGGAATATGCTTGAGTTCGTTGTCGCGAATTTTGCGGCCTATCTTTTCACTGCGGTCGTCAAGAGTGGTGCGTACACCGAGTTCCTCAAGTTGGCGACACACCTGCGCGGCATAGTCGTTAAAGCGGTCGCTGATAGACAACACTACAGCTTGCTCGGGCGTAAGCCATAGTGGGAACTTCCCGGCAGTATGTTCTATAAGTACTGCCACAAAACGCTCCATTGAGCCAAACGGCGCGCGGTGTATCATCACGGGGCGATGCTTCTGGTTGTCAGTGCCGGTGTATTCCAACTGAAAACGCTCGGGCAGGTTGTAGTCCACCTGAATGGTACCCAGTTGCCAGCGACGTCCCAACGCATCCTTTACCATAAAATCGAGTTTGGGGCCGTAAAAAGCGGCTTCACCATATTCCACCACGGCGGGCAACCCTTTCTCTTCGCAAGCCTCTATAATAGCTCGTTCGGCTTTCTCCCAGTTCTCGTCAGAGCCAATGTATTTGTCGTGGTTCTCTTTGTCGCGCAGAGAAATCTGTGCCTCGAAGTTCTGGAAATCAAGGGCGCGGAAGATTATCATTATAATATCCATTACGCGCAGGAACTCGTCTTTCACTTGGTCGGGGCGGCAGAAGATATGGGCATCATCCTGCGTAAAGCCACGCACACGCGTCAAACCATGAAGCTCGCCGCTCTGCTCGTAGCGATAGACGGTGCCAAACTCGGCCAGGCGTAGTGGCAGGTCTTTGTACGAACGCGGTTTCCAGGCATATATAGCGCAGTGGTGGGGGCAGTTCATCGGTTTGAGCATATACTCCTCTCCTTCCTCGGGTGTGTGTATAGGTTGGAAAGAGTCTTTGCCATATTTTGCGTAGTGACCGCTGGTAACGTATAGGTTTTTGCCACCGATGTGGGGTGTCATCACCTGTTGATAGCCAAAGCGCTTTTGAATCTTTTTGAGGAAGTCCTCCAGACGTAAGCGCAACGCGGTGCCTTTGGGTAGCCACATCGGCAAGCCTTTGCCCACCATTTCGTTGAACATAAAGAGTTCCATCTCTTTGCCAATCTTGCGATGGTCGCGGCGTTTGGCTTCCTCAAGCAGTACGAGGTACTCATCGAGGAGTTTCTTCTTGGGAAAAGTGATGGCATAAACGCGCGTAAGTTGCGGACGTGTTTCATCACCACGCCAATAGGCACTGCTGCAAGCCGTTACTTTCACGGCTTTGATGGGTGCTGTACTGGGCAGGTGTGGGCCGCGGCAAAGGTCGGTGAAGTGTCCCTGTGTATAGGTGGTGATGGTGCCGTCTTGGAGGTCGTTGATTAGCTCATTCTTATAAGTCTGCCCTAAAGAGCCGAAGAAAGCCAGGGCATCGCTCTTGCTGATGGACTTACGCACGAGGAGTTCCTTACGGCTCTGTAGTTCCATCATCTTCTTCTCTATACGTGGAAAGTCCTCCTCCTTAATAGTGACACCTTCGGGCGGCATCACATCATAGTAGAAACCACGTTCTATGGCGGGGCCTATGCCAAATTGCGTACCCGGCCACAACTCGCCGATAGCTTCTGCCATCAAGTGAGCACTGGTATGCCAGAAAGCGTGTTTGCCCTCGTCGTCGTCCCATTTTAAGAGGCGCAACTCACAGTCGTGTTCCAACGGGCGTGTCAAGTCGCGCGTTTCACCGTCCACACTGCAAGCCAGCACCTCAGCGGCAAGGCGCGGCGATATACTTTCGGCCACTTGTAAGGCCGTTACGCCGCTCTCGTATTCTCTGATATTGCCATCGGGAAAAGTTATCTTTATCATAGGTAAGTATATGGTGGTTATGAAGTGTACTCAAGGATTTGAAACTAAAGACGGCACGTTCACTCCTGCGCCCATCGGTTTGTGTGGCGTGGCAGGAAAGAACGTGCCGTCTTGTGTGTGTCTTCTCTTTTAGACTAATCTCGCCGACGGCTTAAGCTTCTGTGGTCTCTTGCTCAGCAGGAGCAGCCTCAGCCTCTGCAGCGGCGATATTGGCAGCGGCCTTCTTCTCAGCCACTTGCTTAGCCTTTTCTTCATTGATCTTACGCTCGGCAGCAAGACGTGCCTCGGCAGCGGCCTTCTTGTCGGCGGCTTGCTTGTTAGCAAAGGCAGTATTCTTCTGCGTCTTCTCGAGTTTCCAAGCGTCAAACTTAGCTTGTGCGGCGGCCTCGTCAAAAGCACCTTTGCGCACACCTGTACGGAGGTGTTTCATCAGTAGCACTCCCTCGCGAGAGAGAATGTTGCGCACGGTGTCGGTGGGCTGTGCGCCTACCTCGAGCCAATAAAGGGCGCGGTCGAACTTAAGTTCTACGGAAGAAGGGTCCGTGTTGGGGTTGTACGTACCAATTTTCTCAATAAAACGGCCATCGCGTGGAGCACGGCTGTCGGCGGCTACGATGCTATAGAAAGCATAGTGTTTGTGGCCGCGGCGTTGCAATCTTAATTTGGTTGCCATAAAAGAATAAAAGATTTGGTAAAAACTGTAATAAGAATAGTTTGAACCGGTCCGCTATCGCGTAACGGCGGCGCAAAAATAAGCATTCGCACGGCCTTACCAAACTTTTTCGCATTTTTTCGCCCTATTTTAAGACAGAACCACCACGAAACGTTTGATTTTTGACGGTTTCGTCTTTCAATTTCTGAACATTCAGTTTACCTTGCTGAATGAATTAGGTACGACAGATACGCCAAGTGATGTTACAAAAAGAGATTCCCATACGAGCCGCCTTGTTCTATGTCGTCTGTCTTATACTTCCTCTACATCAAAAAAGAGGCCGCACGTGGGTGTGTCCTCTTCTTAGCAAGTAAATCAGCGGAGAGTGAGGGATTCGAACCCCCGGTACGACGTAATGCGTACACCGCATTTCGAGTGCGGCTCTTTCGACCACTCAGACAACTCTCCTAATTTGAAAGTGTGTGCAAAGGTAGGCAAATCCTACGGAATGTACCCGCCCGTGTTGGAATTATTTTTTCTTATAGCGTTTATTGAGGCCATCAATGAACTCATCGGTAATGTCGTAGCCTGGGGCGGCGTAAAGGATAGATACACTTTGTTTGCCGAGGATAAGGCTAAAACGTCCATCAGCGTTGTACTCTTTGATGTAGTTGTCAATGCTGTCCTGCAAAGCTTTTTGAAGATCAGAGGTTTTCTTGGAAATAGCCTCAGCGTATTGCTGTTCGAGCTGCTCGTATTGCTGCTGCTGGGCTTGTAAGCCTTGGGCTATTTTATTATATTGTGCCTCGGAGGTAATTTGTCCGCTCTGCACTTTCTTTTGTAGGTCTGTCATACCATTTTGTATGGCGGCGGCTTTTTGTTGTAGGGTGGTGGCATAACCGGTCTGCTCCTGCGTGAGGGCTTCATTTTGGTCTATGCAGAATTGGTAGCGACTGTTTACACTATCAAGCTCCACATAAGCTATGCGACCTTGGGCAACTTCAGCCTTAGTTGCTGCTTCTTTTTTATTGCTTTCAGCAGCGGGTTTATTGTCAGACTTGTTTGAGTTGCAAGCAGTAAGTGTGAGGGCAAAAGCAAGAAAGAGGATTTTTTTCATTGTGAGAAAGTGAGTTTTGATTACTTTTTTCTTTGCGGGGAGGAGGTATAGTTATTTGTTATTATCCATCACGCATTTTATTCCACGCTTCTCAAGGTGTGGATTACCCTTTATGTCGGTGTGTACGAAATGCTTTCCGAAGAAGAGGCGTACACTCAGAGCGATGACGGCAAGGGCTACGAGCAGGAGTATGGCGAGGAACGTTTTGAGCATAGAAAGTGCTAATAAAATGGTTTTTCTGCTAAGAAAGGATTTATGTTTTTATAAAAGCATTACCTTTGCTTCGCTATTTCAGCGAGCAAAATTACAAACAAAAAAACATATACACCTTATGACAAACCAAGAAAAGCTAAAACCGCAGTCGGTTTTTGACTGTTTTGCCCAAGTGAACCGTATTCCACGCCCCTCAAAGAAAGAGGGAAAGATGATAGAATTCCTGCGTCAGTTTGGCGAGGGTTTAGGTCTGCCCACGTTTGTAGATGATACGGGCAACGTGCTTATTCGCAAGCCTGCTACCAAAGGCTTAGAGCATCTGCCCGTGGTAATCCTACAGAGCCATATGGATATGGTATGCGAGAAAGAGGCTTCTTTGGACTTCGACTTTGAGACAAGCCCCATAGAGACATATATTGACGGGGAGTGGCTAAAGGCACGCGGCACCACGCTCGGTGCCGACGACGGCATTGGTGTGGCTATGGAGATGGCTTTGCTGCAGAGTACCGATGTGAAGCACGGGCCGCTGGAATGTGTGTTTACCGTGGACGAAGAGACGGGACTCACGGGTGCCGAGGGCATGAAGCCCGGCTTTATGACAGGTCGCTACCTTATCAACCTCGATAGCGAGGACGAAGGGCAGATATTCATTAGTTGCGCGGGTGGCGCGAACACCGAGGCCGTGTTCCCGTGGACGGAGCATTTCATTCCTCAGGGCTTTGTGGCCTTGGGTGTACGCATAAGCGGGCTGACAGGTGGCCACAGCGGTGACGACATCAACAAGCGGCGCGCAAATGCCAACAAATTGCTTGTTCGGCTGCTCCACGACACGTTGCAGAAGACTGACCTGCGCCTGCTCGACATACAGAGCGGCGGCCTGCACAATGCCATTCCACGCGATGGCTACGCCGTGATAGCCATTCCCTCCGACTACAAACACCAATTCATCGCCGACGCAAATGTGTTTCTCTCCGAGGTGCGCGAGGAGTTTGCCGTGACGGAGCCAGGGTTGGATATCCAAGTAGAGACCGAACAGATGCATCCCACGTCGCAGTCAAAAGAAGAGACGCGGCGTATGCTCACCGCCCTACGCGCCGTGCATAACGGCGTTTTGGAAACAGACCAAGACTTAGATTGGCTGGTGCAAACCTCCTCAAACTTAGCGAGCATTCGTTACGTCAACGGACAAGGCGTGCGTGTGGTGACGAGCCAGCGCAGCAACATCCTGAGCGCGCGAAAAAATATGAGCGCACAGGTAGCAGCGGCCTTACAACTCGGTGGTGCCACCACAAAGACCGCCGATGGCTATCCGGGCTGGAAACTCGACCCCAACAGTAAGCTCCTCAAGGCCGCACGCGAAAGTTATGTACGTCTATTCGGAAAAGAGCCTAAGGTGCTGGCCATACATGCCGGCTTGGAGTGTGGCTTACTGAGCGAAAAGTATCCCGAGATTGATATGGTAAGTTTCGGCCCCACACTACGCGGCGTACACTCTCCCGACGAACGCTTGCTTATCCCCACGGTACAAATGGTGTGGGATCACCTGCTTGACCTGCTTATACATATCGAATAAACCTCTCATCTCTTCCCTACCTCGGAGCTACGGCAGCGGGTGTTTCTTATCATACTCCCCATAGCCCCGAGGTATTTCTTTTTATTTGTTTATGCGCTGTTTCCCACTCATTTTTTTCTTCTGCTCCGTGATGCTTGTGGCGTGCTTTGAGGATGAGGATTTCACCACATCGCCCACCGCTTTCTTAGTGAGCGACATCGACACGTTACGCTTCGACACCGTTATTAGCGGCGAGCCCACAAACACCTACACGTTTCGCCTCTTCAACCCCGCCGACAAGTATCTACGCATTGCTCAGGCTTACCTTGAGGGCGGCAGCACATCGCCTTTCCACGTAAACATCGACGGCGCAGTGATAGAGGACGGCGCATCGGTGAGCCTTGAGGTGGGCAAGCACGACAGTATTAGCGTCTTCTTGATGGCCAATCTTCCCGACATAGATGCTGACGCGCCGCAGTTTGTGCGCGACCGCTTGGTACTCATCACCGAAGGCGGAGCGCGTACCGAAGTGGTGCTTGAGGCCAGCGGGCAGAGTGTGATAAAACTTCGTGCAGAGCGTCTCACCGCCGACACACGGCTTGACGCCGCCCGTCCGTATCAAGTGTTCGACAGCTTGGTAGTAGCAGCAGGCACCACACTGACGCTGCCCGCTGGTACACGCCTGTGGATGCACCCGCAGGCCCGACTTGTGGTACACGGCACGTTGCAGTGCGAAGGCTCGTTGGAGAAACCCGTAGTGATACGCGGCGACCGCCTCGGAGAGATGTTCAACGCCCAGCCCTACGACCGCATACCGTCGCAGTGGGGCGGCATAGTGTTCACCTCCGAGAGCCACGGCAACTCGGTGCAGTATGCCGACATTCACAGCGGCACCTTTGGCATACTCTTAGAGAACAGCGGCGATGCCACCACGGAGCGTCTGCGCGTGGAAAACAGCATCGTACACAACATGAGTGGCCTTTGCATAGAGGCCGAAGGCAGCCGCCTCTTTGTGGGAAACAGCCAGCTGACGAATGGCGGCGCGGGGTGTGTGGCTCTACGCGGCGGCGATGCCACATTTGTTCACTGCACAATAGGGCGTTTCTATGCTTTCACCGGCGGCTACGGCTCGGCACTGACGTTTACCAATGCCGATGCAAACGGCCAAGCCATACCATTGTTGCGTGCCAACTTCGTCAACAGCATCATCACAGGCTACTCCACCGATGAGATTATGGCCGAGCGCACTTTTGAGGACAGCGAGGCAATGTTCTGCTTCCATTTCGACCATTGCCTGCTCAACACAGGCGCGGTGGACGACACGTCGATAGCCAACGCCTGCCGCTGGGACAATAAAGATGCCGCCGTATGTCGTGAGGACAACTTCAGCCCGGCTTTCGACTTCTCCACACTTCTTTTCACCTTTTCCCTTGCCGCTGAGAGCCAAGCCATAGGCTCCGCCGACCCAGTGGCCACTGCCACTTATTATCCTAACGACCGGCTCGGATGCCCCTACAACCCCGTTGCCCCCGATATGGGTTGCTATCGCTATGCGGCAGAGCCGTAAATAGAAGAAACAAAAAAGTCCCGGCCTTTGTCAGACCGGGTTCTATTAAATTCCACCTATTATTTTTCTTCTCTCCGAAATGTTCTTGCGCGCGTCGCGGAAGAGTTGTTTTTGGAGGATGAAAGAGGGATTATGTAGTTCGACCCTGGGCTTTCGGCAAAATTTGCTCGGGAATTTGCAACTACAACCAGGCGCGGCGGCGGAAGATCCAGTAGAACAAGCCCGTCACCACCACGGAGCCAATCACCACAAGCGGCATCCCCCACACGTGCGTCTCCATACCATTTATAAGGTTCATACCGAAAATGCTGGCGATGAGTGTAGGAAACATCAGTATGATGCTTATACTCGTCATTTGCTTCATCACGCCCGACATATTGTTGTTAATCACCGAAGCGTAGGTATCCATCGTGCTGTCAAGTATGTGGGAATAGATGTTTGCCGTTTCGCGTGCCTGATGTATCTCGATATTCACGTCCTCAATGAGGTCGGCATCAAGCTCATCAATGGGAAGTTTGAACTTCAACTTAGACAACAAAGTTTCGTTGCCACGAATAGAAGTGATAAAATACGTCAAGCTGTCCTGCAAGCGCGAGAGGCTGATAAGGTCTTCGTTGTCGATGACGCGGTCTTCCAGGTTGCGCTTTGCTTCTTCAATGAGCGTGCTGATTTGTTTTAGGCGCTTCAGATACCACACAGCACTTGATAGAAACAGTCGGAACACAAAGTCCACAGCATCGGTAAACCCCGCTCCGCGCTTTTGCTGATACGCCACGAAGTCTATCATCATATTCGTCTCATAGTTGCACACGGTGACACACACATCGTTCTTCATAATAATGCCGAGCGGAATGGTGGTATGGGGTGTGCGGCTTTGCACCTCACGCACATAAGGAATGCGCAAGATGATGAGTTGCCAACCATCGTCGTAGTCGTAGCGGGCACGCTCGTCTTTGTCTCGAATGTCGTCGAGAAAATAGTCGGGTATGTGGAGTTCCTCGGTGAGATAATCCTCGTCGGCCTGTGTGGGACAAGTCACTTGCGTCCAGCAGCCGCTCTGCCACTGGTCGAGGATACGCAGGCTATGGTTGTAATTCCAAAAGGTTCGCATAGAAGGCTTCCCTGTTTTTTGCGACAGAGCGGGAAGCGTACCTTTCGGTAAAGGCTTTGACGTTTCTCCGCCCGGTCAGCGCGTAGTGGATACTTGTACTCGGCCTGCAGTGCGTAGCTGCGGCCTAAAGCACGATCGATAGTCGCTGTTTTCCGGATGATAATCGTCCATAATGGGTTGAAAAGGTTTTGTTTGCGGCTGCAAAAGTAACACTTTGTGAAAAATAAAGGAAACATTGCGCGTATTTTTCTGCCTTTCGTAGAGAAGTACTAGGCAATAAGCGTACTGCAAAAGCGTATATAAGCCTAAAAACAGGTATTCAAGCAGAAAAGCGTATCTTTGCCGCAAGTTACGGAGAAACAAAACAAAAAGTATGGCAACAGCCACCTCCACCGCCCTGCCCCGCCCCATAGAGCTCCTTGCTCCGGCACGCGATGCCGCCACGGGGCGCGAAGCCGTACTCCACGGTGCCGACGCAGTATATATCGGTGGCCCAGCATTTGGCGCGCGCGCCGCAGCAGCGGTGGACATAGATGACATTCGCGCTCTCTGCCGCTTTGCCCACCTATACGGCGTGCGGGTGTACGTAGCACTCAACACCATACTCTACGACCACGAACTCTCGGCGGCACAACAACTTGCTACACAACTCTACGACGCAGGAGCCGATGCCCTCATCGTGCAAGACATGGCACTCCTAAACCTAAGCCTTCCACCCATAGCCCTCCACGCCTCCACACAAACCGATAACCGCACACCTGAAAAAGCACGCGCGCTGGAAGCCGCTGGTTTTTCGCAAATCGTAGTGGCTCGCGAGTTGTCGCTCACAGAGATACGCACCATAGCACAAAGTGTCAGTGTGCCATTGGAGGCGTTTGTACACGGCGCATTATGCGTGAGCTACAGCGGGCGGTGCTACGCCTCACAACACTGTTTCAAGCGCAGTGCCAATCGCGGCGAGTGTGCGCAGTTTTGCCGCCTGGCCTTTAACCTCATCGACGGTAGCGGCAAAACAATCGCCACCGCGCGCCACCTCCTCTCACTTCGCGATATGAACCGCAGCGCAAACCTTGAAGCGATGATGGACGCCGGGGTATCGTCGTTTAAGATAGAAGGGCGGCTCAAAGACACGGCTTATGTAAAAAACACCGTGGCGTACTATCGCCGCCGCTTGGACGAAATTATCAGCCGCCGCCCGGAAGACTACTGCCGCAGCAGTTTTGGAAAGAGTCTTATAGCGTTTGAACCCGACGTGGCACGCTCCTTCAACCGTGGCTTTACCGACTATTTCCTTCAACGTCCGACAACACCTATGGCCTCACCGCTGAGCCCCGCCTCGCGCGGCAAACGCATCGGGCACATAGCAGGCGGACGAGGCCGACGGCTACGCATACGTTTGGAACAAGGCGAAACGCTCGCGCCAGGCGACGGGTTATGCTACTTCAATGAAGAAAAAGGTATGTGCGGATTTCGCGTGAACCGAGCAGAAGGCGACACTATCTATCCCCACCAACCGCAAGACATCAAGCCGGGCACCACAATTTACCGTAACCACGATGCAGCCTTTGAGCGGTTGCTCGCACACCCCACAGCCACCCGCACTCTGGCACTAAACATTGAGATAAAAGAAACACCATCGGGCTTCCACCTCGCGGCACACGATGAGAGCGGCATAAGCGTAGCGTTTGACATGACGCACCCCCACGAGGCAGCCCTGACACCCCAAACAGAACAGATACGCAAACAACTATCGCGGCTTGGTGGCACGGCGTGGTATGCCAAAGAAATAGACGTTCAGGCCACGTCATTTATCCCGGCCAGCACACTTGCCACGTGGCGGCGCACAATGATAGAACGCTTGCTGTCGGCACACGAAACACACTATCAACGCCCCCAGCGCAAACAGCCGGCCGAAAAGCAACCCCAAGTCAAGCCACGCCTCGGCTACGAAGCCAACGTAGCAAACACCCAGGCACGCGCCTTCTACAACCAACGCGGAGCCACCGACATCGCTCCCGCCTATGAACTGCAAGAAACCGACGAGGCAGCACTTATGACGTGTCGCTACTGCCTTAGGCGCGAACTCGGAGCGTGTCTGAAAGAAAGCGGCGTGAAAACACTAAAAAAACCCTTGACGCTGCGCCTGCCCGACGGACGCACCTTTCGCCTTAAGTTCAACTGCACGCTGTGCGAGATGCAAGTACTCCCCTCGCGCCACACTTAGCACGAAGAAACACACCTTATGAAACGCCCAACGTTTTCTTTTCATTCTTTCAATCTCTGGCCTATTGCACTCCTGCTTGCAATAACACTGTGTGGGCTCGTACCCACCTCGTGCCACTACGCACGCCCCGTTAACAATTCTCCGGCGGAGACCGACAGCACAGACGGCATCGACAGCACAGGATTCCTGCTCAAACACCACTATTGGCGTGGCGATGTATTTCGCACATCGGACTCGCTACGCCTCTTCGTTATCGACTCACCCGTGCGCCTGCTCCCGCAAACCGATGAGGCCGATGCCCTGCTAAGCACCGAAGCAACAGTACCCGACACCACTGTGATAGCCGCAGCACAACGCGTGGCCGTAACATCAATACTCTTTGTACCCGATAGCACCGCCGACAGCACGTGGGTATATCTCACCACGGCTAACGGCACTCAGGGCTGGACGAAAGAACACGAACTATTAAAGCACGCTGCACCCGACGACCCTATTTCAAACGCCATACACACTCTCTCCAAGTGGCACACGCCACTCAACATAACAGGCTTCGCCGTGGCACTGTGTGCACTCGTTTTCTTCACATTACGACGGCGGAAACACGAACCGATACCCCTCGTGCTTGGACTGCAAGGGAGCATTTATCCTATTGTCCTGCGACTATGCGTGTCGACCTGCGCCCTGCTCTACGCTGCCGTGTGGCACTTCGCACCCGAGACGTGGACGGAATTCTATTTCAATCCTACGCTCAACCCCTTTGCCCCAGACCTACCACTCGTCCTGGCCGTATTTCTCGCCTCCGGCTGGCTGGTACTGCTCGCGTCGTTAGCAATGCTCTACGATGTGTGGGAACGCCTGCCGCCCGCAGAAGGAGTAGCTTACGTTCTTGAACTCACAGCGCGATGCGTGGTGGTCTTCATCGCTATCTCGCTCACCACGGAGTACATCTTAGTTGGCTACGTGTTGTTCGCACTCTATTGGGCACTACTTGCTCTAACACTCTGGCGTGTATCTATCAAGATGAAATACAATTGCGGACGCTGTGGACACCCCATTGACAAAGTGCCGGGCCGTTGCCCGCATTGTGGAGCGCAAAACAAACTCCCACACGCCACTCTGCCATGAGCCTCGCCTTTTTAAGTCGTTATCTGCAAGCTGCCTTTGAGACGCTCTTCCCGCGTCGCTGTGCGGAATGTGGCGAGACATTAGGTGCCGATGAACAACATCTGTGCGCCGCCTGCCTTACCCGCCTGCCTCTCGCACGCATCACACGCTACGACGACAATGCAATTGTGCGGCTCTTCTTCGACCTGCCCGGCATACAACGTGCCACGGGCTACCTGTCCTATCGCCCCGACAATATCGTGGCGCATCTTATTGGACGGCTGAAATACCACGACCGACCCGCCATTGGAGAACACCTCGGACAATTGGCCGCACATCACCTGGAAACAAGCGATTTCCTCCAAGGTATTGACGCGCTTGTACCTGTGCCGCTCGCACGACAAAAACAACGTAAGCGCGGCTACAACCAGAGCGAAGCGATAGCGCGCGGACTCTCCGCTGTGACAGGCATACCGGTACGCACCGACCTCGTAAAACGCGTTGTCAACAATCCCACACAAACCCGCCTTTCCACCGACGAACGCCGACGCAACGTGGAAAGTATCTTTGCACTTACCGACGCTGATGCCATCCACGCACTCGGCTCTCCCACCCGACCGCCACACCTCTTACTCGTTGACGACGTACTAACCACTGGTGCCACGCTCCACTCACTTGCAGCAACTCTTTCCACCGATACAAACATCCATTTCAGCGTCTTCGCTCTCTCCGTAGCAGGAACTCACCTAAACGTGTTTGAACACGGGGCAGAATAGTAACGCTTCGAAAAAAACAAAGTTCCACCTGTTCTAAAAGAAGTCACGCCTGTTCTAAAAGAAGTCCCACCTGTTCTAAACAAAGTCCCTCCTGTTCTAAACAAAGTCCCTCCTGTTCTAAAAGAAGTTCCACCTGTTCTATAAGAAGTCCCTCCTGTTCTAAAAGAAGTACGACCGTGCTTACAATTTTTTTCTTCCTCGGATGAATTGTATAAAGTGTGACTATATTTTTACAAATAAAGCCTATACGTGCAAAAACATAGTCTTAGTTTGTATAAATATAGTCACAACTTGAATTCTTCGTGCCTATGAAGAAAAAAACTGGTCGCGCACGAGCGAAAAGCGGAGCGTTAGCGGAAAGAATATGCTTGCTCGCTAACGATTTAATGTGCGAAAGCAGAAAGAAGGCGACGAATGTTTGGCGTGTGCCATTCGGTCTCGGAAAGCCTACGGCACGGCACATTTGCGTTAAGATAGAATAGCAATGCGGAGCGTGCTTCAGCATTGTATTGGCAAGCGAAAGTCTGCCCGAAGACAAATAAAAAAGCTATTGCTACGGGCTAACAAGTGGACTTGGGCTAACAAGCGGACTTTATGGGGCTTACTTTTGAGGATTTACATCTACTATCCACATATAATAAGGGCTTGCAAGTTGTTTTTGTGGCAATGAAACGTTTCAAGCGGACAGCAATAGTTATATTATGACTATGTAGGGCGAAGCAGTAAAGAGTCCTGGAAGCGGTGGCTTTCAGGACTCTTCGATATAAGTAGGTGGGCGGTTTAGTTAAACCACTTCACATAGGCAAAGTCTTGTCGGTGTGCCAGGTTTTTGTGTCGGGGATACATACGGTAAGCCACCTTGAACGTGCCTGCGAGATCCAAAGCCAGCATACACTGGAAAGTGTGTTTACTGCCTTCGCGTGCTATAAGGTTCATCGGGAACACCTTATAGAGTTCGTCCTTGCCGTCAATAGTGCTCACTACTACCATATCCACGCCTAACGCATCGTTGAGACCGGCCTCGTCAATGACGTGTGTCACGGTAAACTCTGTTCCACTCACGATGGTGCCGTCTTGGAGGTTATCACTGGTTGTGGAACTCTCCACGCGGATATTATCCCAACAAGCAGCCACCTCTTCTTTCCAAGCAGCGAGTTCGCAGGCAGCCTTGTTATTGTCGGCACTTAGCAGCCGCATGCGCTCGGCGAGCGGCGTATAGAAGCGTGTATAGTAGTCATCAAGCTGACGTTTCATGGTGTAATGTGGGGCTATCTTGGCGATGCTATTTTTAACCACACGCACCCAACCTTCGCTGTATCCGCGTGTGCCGCGGGCATAGTAGAGTGGTATAATCTCTTGTTCCAGCATAGAGTAGATGGTGCTGGCATCAAGTTTGTCTTGGTAGTCTTGGTTTTGATAGGTACGTTTGTCGGTAAGCGCCCATCCAGCCCCCTCACGATAACCTTCGTACCACCAGCCGTCGAGTACGCTGAGGTTTACTACTCCGTTCATCAGTGCTTTCTCGCCACTTGTGCCGCTGGCTTCGAGTGGGCGCGTCGGGGTGTTCATCCATATATCAACACCGCTCACCAGGCGACGGGCGAGTTGAATGTCGTAGTTCTCAAGGAAGATAATTTTACCGAGGAACTCAGGCCGCTGCGAAATCTCATAGATACGCTTAATAAGCCCCTGCCCTGCACCATCGGCGGGGTGGGCTTTGCCGGCAAAGATAAACTGCACGGGATAGTCGGGGTTGTTGACAATCTTGGCCAAGCGGTCGAGGTCGCTGAAGAGCAGGTGGGCACGCTTGTAGGTAGCAAAGCGCCGGGCAAAACCTATTATGAGCGCATTGGGATTGATTTTATCGAGCAACGACACCACGCGCGAGGGGTCGCCTTGGTTCTTAAGCCACGACTCACGGAAACGTCCACGGATAAACTTCACAAGTTTCTGTTTCAGCGCTGTGCGTGTCTTCCACACCTCGGCATCGGGTACATTGTAGATGGCTTCCCAGATTTTGGGATTGCTCTGGTCGTTAAAGAAAGTTTTGTCAAAGTATTTCTTATACACAGCAAGGAACTCCTTGGAGCACCAGGTGGGGAAATGGACACCGTTGGTGACGTAGCCTACGTGGCTCTCTGCGGGATAGTAACCTGGCCAAATGTTGGCAAACATATCACGGCTAACATTTTGGTGCAGATAACTTACACCATTCACCTCCTGGCACGTCTTGCAGCAGAACGTACTCATACAGAATTTCTCACCCTTGTCGTCGGGGTTGGTGCGTCCGAGGCCCATAAAGTCGTCCCACGAAATGCCGAGGCGGTCTTGATAGCCACCGAGATAGCGGGCGAAGAGCCCCTCCTCAAAATAGTCGTGACCCGCAGGCACAGGCGTGTGGACGGTGTAGAGCGAGGAGGCACGCACGAGTTCAAGAGATTCGTCGAAGTTGAGGCCGCTCTCTACATAATCGCACAGGCGCTGTACATTACAAAGTGCGGCGTGTCCCTCATTGCAATGGTAAACATCTTTCTTTATGCCTAATTTCTTAAGCATCAACATACCACCGATACCAAGAAGGTACTCTTGCTTAATGCGGTTCTCCCAGTCACCGCCGTAGAGTGCGTGTGTAATGTTGCGGTCGCCCTCTTCGTTGTACATATTGTCGGTGTCCATCAAATAGAGTTTCACACGCCCCACATTGACACGATAGACCGCCACATGGACTGTGCGACCGGGGAAAGGCACTTCCACAAAGACTTGGTTGCCGTGTTCGTCGAGCTCACGCACGATAGCCAGGCGGTCAAAGTCCTGCGGCTCATAGTTGGCTATCTGTTGGCCGTCCATAGAAAGGCTCTGCGTGAAGTATCCGTAGCGATAGAGCAGGCCTATGCCGCACATATCTACGTTACTGTCGCTGGCCTCTTTCATATAGTCGCCAGCCAAGATGCCGAGGCCGCCGCTATATATCTTGAGGCTATGGTGCATACCGTACTCCATACAGAAGTAGGCCACGCTGGGACGTTTAGCATCGGGCGTTACGTCCATATACTTACGAAACTCGGTATAAACCTTGTCTATACGGGCAATTACTTCGGGATCAGCAGCGAGCTCTTTTAGTGCATCGTAGTCCATACGATAAAGGAGTTCTACGGGGTTACGATTCACAGCTTTGTGAAGTTCAGGGTCGAGACTCTTAAAGAGGTCGCGACAGGGCTGATTCCAAGAGCCCCAAAGGTTGTGTGCCAGTTCGTCGAGTTTCTGCAACTTGGCAGGAATGTGGGATTTAACAGTGACAGTGTTCCACGCGGGGTGGTTGGAATTGCTGCTTTTAACTTTCATAGTGTTATGATTGTTTTTTGTTAATTGCTATTTGATAGGCTTCGAGATAGTGCTTAGCAAAGTGTTTCCAATCGGCTTTGCGCGCTAAGGCCTTTGCACGACGACGCAGGGCGGTGTGTTCGGTAGGAGTTAGTGCGGCAAAGTCTTTGATGGCTTGGCAGATATTGTCGCACACTTCGTGCCAGTTGGCATCATCGCGGTGGATTACCAACACGCCGTCAGCGAGCATCCCCTCGTGGCCGAGCGTTTGGTTCACCCACTGCCCAAAGCCGCTGAGGTCGGTGGTGACACACGGTATGTGAAACGCCACGGCTTCGTGGGGCGTATAGCCCCAAGGCTCATAGTATGAGGGGTAGAGGCAGAGGTCGCTCGCCGTAAGGAGGTCGTAATAGGGCATATTGAAAAGCCCGTCAGCACCCTCAAGATAGCACGGCACGAGGAGTACTTTCACGGGAGCATCAGGTTCATTGTGCAGACCTACTTGCTTTATAAGATTGAGTATTCTGTCTTCGTAGGGATTGACAAGGTGGTGTGTTAGGTTAGGCTCGGGCAGGCCTTGTTTGTTGTCGGTTTTCAATGCCTCGAGTAAATCTTGACGAGGCCCATCGCACCAGCACGGCACTTCTATCAAAGCCAGAGCCTTTGTTCCTTCCACGCCTGCCTCGCGCCATTGTGCATTAAGCCGCGCAAGGCTTTCGATATATACGTCAAACCCTTTGCAGCGGAAGTCGTTGCGACCGCTGGTGGAGAGGACAAGTGTAGCGTCAGAACAAGGAGCACCCGTCAATGCCTCGGCCACACGGAAGAAAGCTTGACGTGCCTGACGACGCACCTTAGTGTAAGCAGCTCCTTGCGGCACAAAGTCGGCCTCAAAGCCATTAGGGAGTACTGTGTCGGGAGTTTTCTGGAGCAACTGCCCACACTCGCGCGCAGTAAAGGTACTCACGGTAGTGAAGCAGTCGGCGCGATGAGCACTTTGCTTCTCTATGCTGTGCTTGGCCTCCATATTGAGTTCACACGCCATCTGGTCGCCGTCATACCCCTCAAAAAAAGCATAGAGTTCTTTGTTGTTGCCAGTGATGCTACGCCCAATACTTGTAGCGTGGGTTGTAAACACGGTGCTTATCTGCGGCAGGCTACGGCTTAGAAAAAGCATACCCAAGCCGCTCATCCACTCGTGGGCTTGATACACCACGGTCTTATCGGTCATAAACTCGCGCACTACTGCCTCGGCAAACTTACCCGCTGCGTAACTAAACATCGAAGCCTCGTCGTAGTCGCCGTAAGCGTGGAGCGAATCTACGGCAAAGTTTTCCCAAGCCAAACCGTAGAGTTGATCCTTTATTATATAATATGGAGTATAATCCACCAACACAGCGATAGGCTCACTGGGAACACACCAACGTCCGATGCGCACACTTATACCGGCACGTGCGGCAGCCTCAGCCCACTCGGGGTGGAGTGTAGCATCTTCGGAGAAATAAGGGCAAGTGTTGACGGTGGGTGTTGCCTCGTCGTCGGCATTGCTATTTTTCCACACATCAGGCCCGATGAAACAAAGGCCATCAGCGGGGAGGAGCGAGCCAAGCGTCTTGGCAATAGAAGAGAGAACTGTGTATATACCGCCTACTTTGTTGCAAACCTCCCAACTGGTTTGAAACACGAAGTCGGGCTTCTTTTTCATTGCGGTCATTGTGCCGTTTTTGTTCTTTTCGATTACAAAAGTACAATTTTTTGAAAAAAAGTTCTGCTGCGGCGACTTCTTTCTTATATGAAACGGCGCAACTACGTGCTTTTTTCTTGCTTTGGTATGTCGGATTTGCAGTATTTGGCTTAAGGTATGTGCTATTCAATCGGCTTGGGCTTATTACCGTTTGTTTTTTCTCCCGATGAATTCTTGTCCTTACGAAAGGTACGTCGGCCACGACTATTATGCCCCCGACGACCACTACCGCCACGTCTGCTTTTATTCCTTCGGCCTTTACTTCCGTTGCGTCCTTGTCTACTATTCTGTATATGTGCTATGTCGTCGGACGAGGGAGCACGCAGCCCGTCGGGCAGTTTGGCGCGTGGCACTTTCTCCTCTAACAGACGCTCTATCTTTTGCAGCAATGGCATATCGCGCTCGCCCACAAGGGTGATAGCACTCCCCGCCTTACCCGCACGCGCGGTGCGTCCGATGCGGTGTACGTAGTCCTCTGGGTCGCGCGGGCAGTCGTAGTTGAACACCATTTCTACATCGTCGATGTCTATGCCGCGCGACACAATGTCGGTAGCCGCGAGGATATGTGTATGGCCGGCCTTGAAACGTAGCATCACCTGCTCGCGTTCGTGTTGCTCCAAGTCGCTATGCATCGCTTCTACATTAAACCCGGCACGCTTCAGAAGAATATGGAGCTCCTTGGCCTTGGTCTTTTTTGAAGCAAAGAGAATAGCGCGTTGTGGCTTCTTCTCTTCCATAATGCTACGCAGGATATAGTCTTTGTCAGCCTCACGACAGAGGTACACGCTCTGCGCTATTTTCTCAGCCGGTTTACTCACCGCGATACGCACCTCCACCGGTTTATTCATAATCGTTTTGGCGAGTTGGTTGATTTTGTCGGGCATCGTGGCAGAGAAGAGAATGGTTTGTCGCTGCTCCTTCGGCGGCATCTGCGCCACAATACGCAGGATATCGTCGGCAAACCCCATATCAAGCATACGGTCGGCCTCATCAAGTACTAAGTGTGTGGTACGAGAGAGGTTGAGCGTGCCGAGGTCTATATGTGTGAGCAGGCGTCCGGGCGTGGCAATCACGATGTCGGCACCGTTCGACAAGGCACGTCGCTCCGCCTCATAGCGTATGCCATCGTTTCCACCGTAGATAGCCACACCACGCGGTTGCATATAGTAGCCAAAGCCTTCAAGGGCTTGATCTATCTGTCGTGCCAACTCACGCGTGGGTGCCATCACGAGGATATTGACCGCATCTTGCGGGTGCTCCTCGCGCTCAAGGAGGGTGAGGAGCGGCAGTAGGTAGGCCGCTGTCTTACCCGTACCGGTTTGGGCTATGCCAATCACATCGCGCCCTTCGAGCAACGGTGGAATGCAACGCTCCTGCACAGGGGTACACTCCTCAAAATGCATATCGTAGAGCGCATCGAGTATATCTTCGGAAAGGGGGAGGTCTTCAAAAAACATAGTTCTCTTAATGTATTTTATGTACACTATGTAGGCTGTTGGAGTGCACTCGGCATAGGCTATTGCGGTGCACGCTTATAAAGCACAAAGGCGATGGCGGCAAAGAGGATGTTGGGTATCCATGCTGCGAGCATCGGTGGCCAGCCACCGTTGACAGCAAAAGATGCCGAGACGGTTTGGAAGAGTATATAAGAGAAACTCAGTGCGAGTCCTATGCCGATACTTGTACCCATACCACCGCCCTTGCGTTTCTCGCTGCTGAGGGCTACGCCAATAAGGGTGAGGATAAAGGCGGAGAACGGCATAGCGAAGCGTTTGTGGTACTCCACCTCAAAAGCCTGCAGCCCTGCCGCGCCGCGCATCTTTTGCCGCTCAATGTATTGGCGCAACTCGGGCGAGGTCATCGTTTCCTGCTGGTTGCGTGTATTGACAAGGTCGGCGGGCTCGGCGGCGATGGTGCTGTCAAGGCTCTCATAATACGCCACTTTCTCGCGCATTCCATTAAATGTACGTATCTGCACGCTATGGAGCGTCCAGTGGTATTTGTGGGAAGAGAGCGTGTCGTACTGCACCTGTTGAGCGGTGAGGTGTGAGACGAGTTTCTTGTCGTTAAACTTATCAAGCGAGAATCCGTAGCCGCTCTTGGTGGCGTTGTCGAAATGTTGGAAATAGGCCACCACGCCTTTCTCTACCTGTAACTGTATATTCTCAGCAGTGGTGACTTTCTTTTTCTTCACGTAGGTGTTCTCAAAGTTCACACGTGCCACATTGCCGCGTGGTATGACATAGAGGCCAAGCAACAGCGTTATCACTGCAATCAGGGCAGCAGAAATCATATAGGGACGCAACAGGCGGCGAAAACTCATACCCGTACTCTTCATTGCTATAATCTCGCTGCCGTCGGCGAGTTTGGAGGTAAAGAAGATAACGGCGATAAACACAAAGAGCGGACTAAACAGATTGCTGAAATAGGGGATAAAGTTCAAGTAATAGTCCACAATGATAGCGCGCATTGGTGCGTGGGCGGCAGTGATTTTGTCAATCTTCTCGTTGATGTCTATCACAAGGCTGATGGCAATGATTATCATCAGCAGAAAAAAGTATGTACCGAGAAACTTGCCTATGATATAACGGTCGAGCCGCTTCAGCCCCAACCGTTCCCACACACTGCGCAGCGACACGTCTGTTAGGGAGACGTGCGGCAGATACCTAAGGAGCGACGACACGAAGTGTTTCACTGATTGTTTCATAAGCGTTGGCCGAGACGTGGCAAAAAGTCGTTTTTCCATTCGGCGAAATCACCGCTAAGTATATGTTCGCGCGCCTGACCGACAAGCCAAAGGTAGAACGCGAGGTTGTGGATACTGGCTATCTGCAAGGCAAGAAGTTCGCCAGCCTTGAAGAGGTGATGGAGGTAAGCACGTGAGGTAGTATTGTCTAAGGAGCAGACACCTTCTTCGTCGATAGGTGCAAAATCATTTGCCCACTTCGCGTTTCGCATATTCATAATACCGTGAGGGGTGAACAGCATAGCGTTGCGTCCGTTGCGGGTGGGCATTACACAGTCAAACATATCCACGCCGCGGCTAATGGCTTCAAGGAGGTTCTGCGGCGTACCGACGCCCATCAGATACCTCGGGCGATCGGCGGGCAGGATGGCGTTGACCACTTCTATCATCTCATACATCTGCTCGGTGGGTTCGCCCACAGCCAGACCGCCGATGGCATAACCGTCGGCGGGAAACTGCTTCACAAACTCCGCACTCTCACATCGCAGGTCGGGATAGACACACCCTTGCACGATGGGAAACAAGCTCTGATGATAGCCATAGAGCGGTTCGGTGTCTTCATAACGCTGCCAACAACGTTCCAGCCAGTGGTGCGTGAGATCAAGAGAGCGGCGGGCATAGCCCCTATCGGCGGTGCCAGGCGGACACTCATCAAAAGCCATCATAATGTCAGCACCGATGGCGCGTTCGGTGTCGATGACACTCTCGGGCGAAAAGAAATGCTTACTGCCATCAATGTGTGAGCGAAACTCGCAACCTTCTCTGCGTAGTTTGCGGATACCAGTGAGCGAAAAAACTTGGAAGCCGCCGCTGTCCGTCAGTATCGGACGCTCCCAACCTATGAAACGGTGCAGGCCGCCTGCGGCTCTCAACACTTCGATGCCTGGACGCAGGTATAGATGGTAGGTGTTGCCCAATATGATTTGTGCTTTCACCGCTTCGCGCAGTTCGCGGAAATGCACGCCTTTGACACTGCCCACAGTACCCACTGGCATAAAGATAGGCGTTGCTATATCGCCGTGAGCAGTATGAAACACACCAGCACGGGCACCTGTATGAGTATCGGTGTGATGGAGGGTAAAAGGCATTTGTAGGAGAATGAGGGGATTTGTTAGAGACTTGTAAACTCGCTTATCATTTCCCAAGACTCTTCACATTTCTTCGGACTTTTATCTACCGTTTTACACGCTTGGAAAGAGCAAAACGAACCAACTCAGCACATCGCCTTGCGCTACACGTTCGTTGATCTTTCAGGCCGCTGCGGCACCTTGTTTCCATAGGTCTCTTATTCTAATGATAAACGCGCGCCGCCTATTTCGTTTCTTTCTTCACCTCAAACACAAGCGGTTTCTCCACAGTCTCTTTTAGGAGTGCAAAACGGAAGACATCAAGAACGGTATCAACAAAATGGAAAGCGAGACCTTGGAGGTAACGGTCTTGAATTTCCTCAATGTCTTTGCGGTTTTCGCGCGACAGTACGATATCAACGATGCCAGCACGTTTGGCAGCAAGTATCTTCTCTTTGATACCTCCCACGGGCAGCACTTTCCCTCGCAACGTGATTTCGCCCGTCATTGCTGTACGAGCCCTCACCCTACGCTGCGTCAGGGCACTGGCAATGCTCGTAGCGATGGTGATACCCGCCGAGGGGCCATCTTTGGGTGTCGCACCTTCAGGCACGTGGATATGGATAGCCCATTGGTCGAACACCTCAGGGTTGACGTGCAGGTCGGCGGCGTGTGCCTTGACGTATTCCAGAGCTATAACGGCACTCTCTTTCATCACATCGCCAAGGTTTCCAGTAAGTGTCAATTTGGGTTGTTTGCTGCGTGTGAGGCTTGTTTCGATAAAGAGTATCTCACCACCCACAGCAGTCCAAGCCAGGCCAGTAACCACACCTGCATAGTCGTTGCCTTGATATTTGTCGCGATTGTAGGGTGGTTTGCCGAGGAGTTTCTCAATGTGAGAGGGGCGCAAAGCACCGCGCTTGGGCAATTTGTCATCGCCACCAGCAACACAGTAGGCTACCTTGCGCAGTATCTTTTCTATCTGCTTCTCCAGACCGCGCACACCGCTCTCGCGAGTATATTTCTCTATGATATAATCAAGAGTGGCAGCTGGCAGACTGACTCGCTTAGCCACCTCGTCCTTATACTGCACAAGATGTTTGGGCAGGAGGTGTTGGCGAGCTATTTCGCGTTTCTCCTCGGTGAGATAGCCCTCCACTTGTATGATTTCCATACGGTCAAGCAGGGCGGTAGGGATGGTGCTGAGCGTGTTGGCCGTGGCGATGAAGAGTACCTTGGAGAGGTCGTAGTCGATGTCAAGGAAATTGTCGTGGAAAGCGTTGTTTTGTTCGGGGTCGAGTACTTCAAGCAGGGCAGCCTGCGGGTCACCGTTCCAACTACCGCCAGTGCTTAGTTTGTCAACCTCATCAAGCACAAAGACGGGATTCTCGGTGCCGGCTTTCACGATATTTTGTATGATGCGCCCAGGCATTGCGCCGACATAGGTGCGGCGGTGACCGCGTATCTCGGCCTCATCGTGTACGCCGCCTAATGAGATACGCACATATTTCCGACCAAGCGACTCGGCAATGCTCTTACCCAAAGATGTTTTGCCCACACCCGGCGGCCCCACAAGGCATACGATGGGTGACTTCACCTCGCGGCTGTAGGCCAGCGCGGCGAGGTATTCCATTATGCGCTCTTTCACACGCTCCATTCCGTAGTGGTCGCGGTCGAGAATGCGAGCAGCGGCGGAGATGTCGTGGGTGTCCTCCGTCTGTTTGCCCCAAGGCAAATCCACAAGGGTCTCAAGATAGGTTAGTTGCGTGGTATAGTCGGGGTATTGCGAGTTCATACGCTCCAGTTTGCCCAACTCTTTATCAAACACCTCGCGCACTTTTTCAGGGAGGGGCAACCCCTTGGCTTTCTCGCGTAGCTCGGCAGCGTCGTGTCCCTCCTTTTCGTTACCCAACTCACTTTGTATGTTCTGAATTTGCTGGCGCAGGAAGTATTCCTTGTGTTGCTTGTCAAGATCCTCGCGTGTTTTGTTCTGTATCTGTTCTTTGAGTTGAGCATACTGCAATTCGCGGTTGAGAATAGCGAGCAGGCCAGTGGCACGCTTCACCATGTCTCCCTCAAAAAGCAGTTGACATTTCTCGCTCGTGGGGAAAGGCAGGTTGGTACAGATAAAGTTGATGAATGCTATGGGATTGTTGATACCACGAACGGCAAATACAGCACCGCTGGGTATCATATCGCTGCTCTCAATGAGTTTTATGGTATTCTCGCGGCACGCATCCACCACGGCCTGCCACTCTTTGTTATCGGAGGCAGGAATACCCTCTTCGAGCAGTCGCACCTTGGCGCGTAGGTAAGGCGTGCGTTTGGTGAGCGAGCCTATCTCCACGCGTCCGTAGCCGTGGAGTATGGTGGTATTGCCAAAAGGCCCCATATCAAGCGAGCGCACCACTTTGGCTACAACGCCAACCTTATGGAGGTCGGGTAGTTCAGGACTCTCTTTATCAGCATTTACTTGGGGTACTACGACAAAGAAGCCATCGGTTTCGCGAGCTTGCTCAAGCAGGAGGAGGGAACTCTGGCGGCTCACGTTGATAGGTGCCAGCACACCAGGATAGAGTACTAAGCCGCGCACAGGCAGCAGAGGAAGGGTAGGACCAATATTGGGGGAGAATAAATCCCGAATGTCGCCCTCAAAATCGGCGATAAGCGAAAAAGGGCTTTGTGTGTTTGCTTCTGTCTTCATCATTGCGGCGCGAAGATACAACTTTTCAACGTGCCACACCACCCGCAAACCACTTTTTAGGCTTAGAGGCTTGACTTACAATGGAGATTGTTTACTTTTGCGGCGATATTTTTATTACATTAAGCTTTTTTCTACAATGAACGCATTTGTATTTCCTGGACAAGGGGCACAGTTTGTAGGCATGGGCAAGGACTTATACGACCAGCACCCTGTGGCCAAAGAATATTTTGAGCAAGCCAACGAGATACTTGGTTTCCGTATCACTGACACGATGTTCGCTGGCACGGACGAAGACTTAAAGCAAACACGCGTGACGCAGCCCGCCGTGTTTCTCCACAGCGTGATAACGGCATTCTGTCTGGGCGATGCTTTCCGCCCCGATATGGTAGGCGGCCACTCGCTCGGAGAGTTCTCCGCCCTCGTTGCCGCCGGTGCCTTGAGTTTTGAAAACGGCCTAAGGCTCGTGAGCCGTCGCGCAGAAGCGATGCAAAAGGCTTGCGAGGCCGTTCCTGGCACTATGGCTGCCACCATCGCTCTGCCCGATGACGTGGTGGAGCAAGTATGCGCCAATGTATGTTCGCCCGAGAGCCTTGTGGTGGCAGCCAACTACAACTGTCCCGGCCAACTCGTCATTAGCGGACAGCGCGAGGCAGTAGAGGCCGCATGCACCCGCCTGAAAGAAGCTGGTGCCAAACGTGCCTTGATGCTCAGCGTGGGCGGGGCGTTCCACTCACCCCTGATGCAACCTGCCAAAGAGGAACTCGAGAAAGCCATCAACGAAACAGCTTTTTCCACACCACGGTGTCCCGTCTATCAGAATGTGGACGGAATGGCACAGACCGACCCCGCCGTGATAAAAGAAAACATCACCCGACAACTCACATCGCCTGTACGATGGACAAAAGAGGTAGGCCAGATGCTCGCCGACGGTGCTACGTGTTTCACCGAGTGCGGCCCCGGAAAGGCCTTGCAAGGTATGATTGTAAAAATAGCCAAGGGACACGACATCACGCTGCGTAGTGCAAACGAACTCTTATGAAGCCCGTCATCTATCAAGTGTTGCCACGATTGTTTGGCAACACGAAGAAAGGCATCAACGTTCCCAACGGCACCATTGACGACAACGGCTGCGGCACGCTTGAGGCTTTCACCCCGGCACTGCTGCGCCGCCTCAAGCAAGCAGGCTACACCCACGTGTGGTACACCGGGCTGCTGCGCCACGCCACACAAACCGATTACAGCACACTGGGCATACCACCATCGCACCCCGATGTAGTGAAAGGACGAGCTGGCTCTCCCTACGCCATTGCCGACTACTACGACCTTGACCTCGACCTCTTCAACAATCCCGCCGAGCGTCACGAAGCTTTCAACGCCCTAATAGCACGCACACACCGTGCAGGGCTGAAAGCGGTGATAGATTTCGTACCCAACCACGTGGCGCGACAATATCGCTCCATCTGCGCTCCCGAGGGTGTGCGCGACCTCGGAGCCGACGACAACCTCGCTCTGGCCTTCTCGCCACAAAACAACTTTTACTACATTCCTGGTCAACGACTCTCCACCGCCAATTTCGCACCCGAGAGTACCTACAAAGAAGACCCCGCACGAGTCACGGGGAACGACTGCTTCCACGCCTTTCCCTCGCGCAACGACTGGTACGAAACCGTGAAACTCAACTACGGCGTGGACTACCAGCAAGGGCAGACACGGTTTTCTCCCACACCATCCACGTGGCAGAAAATGACACATATACTGCTCCACTGGGCGGCACGCGGGGTTGATGCTTTCCGCTGCGATATGGCAGAAATGGTGCCCGAAGCGTTTTGGCAATATGCCATAGCACACGTAAAAGCCGCCTATCCCAGCGTACTCTTCATCGCCGAGGTGTACAATCCCGCGCGCTATCGCGGCTACATCGGTGCAGGCTTTGACTATCTCTACGACAAAGTAGGACTCTACGACACACTGCGTGCCGTGGTGCAAGGCAGTAAGTGGGCCGCCGACATCACCACGTGCTGGCAAACAGTGGAAGGCATCGGCGACAATATGCTCCATTTCTTAGAAAACCACGATGAACAACGCATTGCCTCCGACTTCTTCGCCTCCAACGCCGAGGCGGCATTACCCGCTTTCTTTGTGGCCGCACTGATGAGCCGAGCCGCCGTAATGGTTTATGCCGGACAAGAAGTGGGCGAGCCAGGGATGGATGCCGAAGGCTATAGCGGACGCGACGGACGTACCACTATTTTCGACTACTGGCGCGTAGAAAAACTCCAGCGTCTGGCACTGGGACTCACCCACCTGACCAAGGCTGAACGAAACCTATACGACCGCTATGCCACTCTGACACGCCTCTGCTCACAGAACGACATCGTGAGACAAGGAGGCTTCTACGACCTGATGTACGCCAACTTCGACCATCCCGAAACGTTCAACGCCGCACGACAATACGCTTTCCTGCGCTATACCGCCCCTGACAAAACTACAAAGAAGGCAAAAACAGCAGCATTACTCTGTCTTGCCAATTTCGATGGCCAAGCACGACAAATAGAAGTGCGCGTGCCAGAACACGCCTTCGGTTGTTGCCACCTTTTACCAGGCAGATACACTGCCACAGACCTACTCAGCAGACAATCACAAATCCTCAACCTACAACCCGATACCCTCATAAGCGTCGCCCTCCCTGCCTACGGAGGACTGGCATTGCACATCACGAAATAATCTCTCTCCCCCTCTCTCAGTTCTTTTTTTATTGATGTCCGACCAATTACAATAATAGTCCGACCGTGATTAAACGTAGTCCGAGAGCCTTTAAACTCGAGTTTAAAAGCCCTCGGACTATGATTAAAATCCGTCTTATCTATTTTGCAGGCGAGCCGCCCGTCGGAACACACGCGGCTTGCCCGCTCAACCTGAAAGCACTATATAGCGCATACTTTTAGAAATCGGAAATAGATGTGGCTGTTTATAGGGGTTAAGGAGGGATTACATAATGCCGTCAAACATTTGGCGGGCAGCAATATCCTTTTTTATAGAAGAGAGGAATAATTTCAAAGCGCAACGACCCAAAGATTATCGGAACACACTGAATAATTGGGGTGCATCAAAAAAAACGGCGGCCTATCTGATAGGGAGATAGACCGCCTAAAGCGTTAAATGATACGTATGCGTATCCAAGACGTTAAGCCTCGGCGGGCAACACGCTAACCACACTGCGGTCGCGATTGCCACGACGGAACTTTACAATACCGTCAGTAAGGGCGTAGAGCGTGTTGTCCTTGCCCATAGCAACGTTCTGACCAGGATAGTGTACCGTGCCGCGCTGACGAACAATGATATTGCCGGCAATGCAAGCCTGACCACCATAAATTTTCACACCAAGTCGTTTGCTGTGGGATTCACGTCCGTTCTTTGAACTACCCACGCCTTTTTTATGTGCCATAATTCTAAGATTCTTTTACTTCTTTTGCTGAAAGAATTAACAAACTACTTGCTTCACACTAACTTGAGTAAAGTGGTGGCGATAGCCGTTGAGCTTGCGATAGCCCTTGCGACGCTTCTTGTGGAACACCAGCACTTTGTCGCCCTTAACGAGCGGTTTCACTACTTCGCAGACCACCTTAGCGCCTTCTACGGCGGGCGTGCCTACGGTGACGGTGCCATCTGCATCAATCAGCAACACCTTCTCAAACTCAACAGTCTGCCCCTCTTCTGCCTTGGGCATGTGGTTCACAAAGAGCTTACGCCCCTCTTCCACCTTAAACTGCTGACCGTTAATTTCAACGATTGCGTACATTGTTATAATAAAGAGTTGAAACGGATTTTTCCGAGAGGCGACCTACACTTCTTTGGCGGTACTTTACCGAGCCCCTTCGGACTAAAAGCGCGGCAAAAGTAACACAACTTGTGTAACAAGACAACACTTTTCTGTCCTTTTTTTGCAAAAAAGCTCCTCAACAAAGCTTCAAAGCGCAAATAAGTGGACAAGAGTAAGCTTTTTGAACAAGAATAAAACGTACTTTTGCCGAAGTAATTATAAAAGCGATGAAAAGGTCTGCAACCATTCTGTGGTTTTGCTTCTTCTTTACCATAATGCCTGCACAACGTGTGCTGACGCTGGAAGAATGTCGGGATATGGCACTGCGCGACAATGCCTCGCTCGCCGCAGCAAGAGCCACCGTGGTGCAACGCTCCGCCGAACACGAGGCGGCACTCACCAACACGTTGCCAAAGCTGCAGCTCACAGCCACTTATATGCGCTTAGGACGCGAACTATCTATTCTCACCGACGACCAGAAAAGTGCTCTCAGTAACCTGGGTACGAATATCATTAGCCCACTGCAAGACCGCTTGACACCGTTTGCGGAGGCTATCGCGCCTATCCTACAGCGTTTTCCCGACTTGGCAAGCCTCGTGACACGAATAGGAACTGGCGCACAAAACTTTGCCGAGGCACTCAACAGTGCTGGACAAGGCGTTGTAGATGCGTTTCACACGGACAACCGCAATATGGGCGGCGCAGCACTGCTACTCACACAGCCTATCTATATGGGAGGGAAGATACGAGCGTATAACCGCTTGACGGGATACACAGCCCAACTTGCTGGCGAACAACTGCGCAGTGCCGAGGAGGGCGTGCTGCTCGATGTAGAAACCGCCTATTGGCAGGTCATTTCCCTTGCCGCCAAAAAGAAACTCGCCGAAGACTACCTTGAAATGCTTCGCCACCTGGAGCACGACGTAGAACTTATGGTAAAAGAAGAGGTGGCGACGCGCGCCACGTTGCTCACCGTGAACGTCAAGGTGGACGAGGCAGAAATGACACTCCTCAAGGTGGAAGACGGACTGGCTTTGTCACGTATGCTGCTCTGCCAGCTGTGTGGCCTACCGCTCAACACGTCCATTGTTCTGGCCGATGAAGATTTGGACGACGTGGCAACGCACACCGCCGACCCTATGGGCGACACCATTCAAGCCTATGCCAACCGCCCCGAGATACGCCAACTCACACTGGCCACGTATATCTATCGCGAGAAAGAGCACATCGTTGCCGCCGACTTCCGTCCTAACCTGGCGTTCGTGGCTGGTATGACATACTCCACGCCATCGCTCTACAATGGCTTTGAAAACAAACTCCGAGGCAACTGGGCTATCGGCGTGACGTTTTCTATGCCTCTGTGGACGTGGCACGAAGGACGCTACAAGCGCAAAGCCGCCCGCGCCGAGGGACTCGTGGCCTCACTACGCCTTCAGGACGCAAAACAAAAGATAGCCCTGCAAGTGGAACAGTGTCGCTACCGACTCACCGAGGCACACCGCCGCGTAGCACTCAGCCTGCACAACTTGGAGCGTGCTGACGAAAATATCCGTATCAGCAACCTCGGACACCACGAACAGGTCATCACTACCTCCGATGTGCTACAAGCACACACTGCCTGGCTACAAGCCCATAGCGAGAAAATTGACGCGCAGATAGAAGTGCGCCTCGCACAAACAAGCCTCCGCAAAGCTCTCGGTACAATGTAACAATGTAACGGCGTAGCCTCGTGTGTGTTACGGTGATAAAACACAACAAACACCATCCCCAGTCTTATGACTAACAACATAGAAAAGAAACCAAACATTTTGCCGCCACTCTTTATTTTCACAGCCGTAGTAGCACTGGTAGTGGCAGGCAGTTACTTTGCCTTTCGCGAACAGACAGAGACGATACAAGGACAAGTAGAAGTTACTCAGTATCGCGTGTCGTCGAAAGTACCGTCGCGCGTACTGAAGATTCACGTAAAAGAAGGCGACAGCGTGCGGGCGGGTGACATTCTTGTGACACTTGAATCGCCCGAGGTGGAAGCCAAGCGCGAGCAGGCCGATGCCGCCGTGGCCGCTGCACAAGCCATCGAAGACAAAGCCCAAGCCGGAGCACGCGAAGAACAGATACGTGGCGCACGAGCATTATGGGAGAAAGCCAAAGTGGCTGTAGGTATTATGCAAACCAGTTACGACCGCATAGAAAACCTCTACCGCGAAGGCGTAGTGACAGGACAACGGCGCGACGAAGTGAAAGCCCAACTTGACGCAGCACTGGCCGACGAACGAGCCGCGAAAAGCCAATACGATATGGCAATGAATGGAGCGCAACGTCAGGACATCGCCGCCGCCAGCGCACAGGTGAGGCGTGCACAAGGCGCAGCACACGAAGTGAATGCCTACGAACGCGAGACCACACTACGCGCTACGCAGGACGGCGAGGTGACGGAGATATTCCCCTCCGTAGGAGAACTGGTTGGCACGGGAGCTCCGATAATGAACGTGGCGGTGATGCAGGACATCTGGGTGACATTCAACGTACGCGAAGACCGCTTGGCAAACTTTGCCGTAGGGCGCGTGGTGCAGGCTACAGTACCCGCACTCGGCGAAAAAGCATATAGTTTCGCTGTCTATTATATCAAAGACCTCGGCAGTTACGCCGCATGGAAAGCCACCAAGACAACGGGGCAATACGATATGAAAACCTTTGAAGTGCGCTGCCGACCCGTCACACCCATCCCAGGTATGCGACCAGGTATGTCCGTGTTGTTAAAACAATAACTCGTGACGAAAAATCCATGCTCAAATACTTCCTTCTTTTCAAACGAGAGTTCTTGCGTCTCGCCGTACGACCTGTTTATTGGTTCGTGATGGTGATAGCCCCTCTTGGGGTGTACGCTTTCTTTGTGTTGCTTATGAGGGAGGGACTGCCGAGCGAAATGCCTATGGGATTGGTAGACCTTGACCGCACAACTACCTCGCGTAGCATTGCTCGTAACCTTGATGCTTTTCAGCGAACAAAGATTACAGAGAACTATGCCAACATCAGCGATGCGCGGCGCGCAATGCAACGCGGCGACATCTACGCGTTCTTCCTCATACCCGAAGGCACCACACACAAAGCTATGCGGCAGGAACAGGCCACCGTGTCGTTCTATGTGAACTATAGTTACCTCATCGCCGCTTCCCTCGCCTACCAAGATATGCGTATGATGAGCGAACTCGCCTCGGGAGCCGCCGCACGCAACGTACTCTACGCACGAGGAGCCACAGAGCAACAAGCAATGGCTTACTTGCAACCCATCGTGATGGACACACACCCCATCAACAATCCTTGGCTCAACTACAACGTGTATCTGAGCAACATCTTTATTCCTGGTATGCTCCTGCTTTTTGTATCGCTGCTCACCACGTATAGCCTTGGCACGGAGATAAAAGACGGCACGGCGCGCAAGTGGATGGAACTGGCAGGCGGCAGCATCAAGCGTGCACTCTGGGTGAAGTTAGTGCCACAGTTCATTATATTTTGGCTGATGGGGGCTATCTATGTATTGTTGTTCTACGCCGTACTCCACTTCCCCTGTCACTGCGGCATACCCACTATGCTCGGTGCGATGACACTCCTCGTACTCGCGGGGCAGGGGTTAGGCACGTTCTTCTTCGCCTTGTTGCCGTCGCTGCGTATGAGTATGAGCATATGTTCGCTCTGGGGAGTGCTGAGTTTTAGTATGTGCGGTATGTCCTACCCCGTTATGGCATTCCACCCCGCATTGCAGGGATTGAGCCTGCTTTTTCCCCTGCGCCACTACTTCCTTATCTACGTAAACTGCGCACTTGATGGCTTCCCTTGGCAATATGCTATGTGGAATCTGCTCGCGCTCGTCTTCTTCGCCGCCGCTCCACTACCCCTGCTGCCACGGCTGAAATATAGCGTGCTGAACTATACGTATGTGCCTTAATAATAGAACAGCATAAAAAAATGATACGCTTCTCACGCGCTCAGTATTGGAAAGAAAGCTTTCGCTCCTTCCTGTATATCTTCAACAGGGAGTTGCGAGCGGTATTTCACGATGAGGGCGTGGTGCTTCTTTTTATCATTGTGCCGATCTTCTATCCTGTTCTTTACACGCTAATATACTCTACAGAAACCATTCACGAGGTACCCGTGGCAGTGGTAGATATGAGCCGCACAACCTTGAGCCGCGACTATTTGCGACGCGTGGACGGCACGCCCGACGTACACATCGTGGGCTACTGCGCCAATCTCGAAGAAGCGAAAGAAATGGTGCGCCGACGTAAAGTCTATGGGATAATATACGTGCCTGCGGAGTTTGACGACGACCTGCAAAAAGGCCTGCAGACGCACGTTAGCCTTTTTGCAGATATGAGCGGATTGCTTTACTACAAAGCCATCCTTATAGCCAACACCAACGTGTCGCTCAGCCTCAACGCCAAGATAAAAGTGGAACGAGCAGGAAACACCACGAACGAACAAGACAAGGTGAGCATACAACCCATCAGTTATGAAGAAGTAAGCCTCTACAATCCTCAAGGCGGTATGGCATCGTTCCTTATCCCCGCCGTACTCATCCTTGTGCTGCAACAAACGCTCTTCCTCGGTGTGGGAATGTTGGCCGGCACGGCACGCGAAACCAACCGCTTACACGAGCTTATACCTGTGGAGCGAAGCCATCATGGGTTGCTGCGCATCGTGTTTGGAAAGAGTGCCGTTTACCTCCTTATATATACAGCACAAAGCGTAATAGCACTGGGCGTTATACCACACCTCTTCCGCCTGCCACAGATAGGCAACCCCGTAACACTGGCGTTCTTTATGATGCCATTCCTCTTGGCCATCACTTTCTATGCTATGACTGTGAGTGCCTTGATACGCGAGCGCGAGAATGTGATGCTTATCGGTGTCTTTGTTAGCGTGCCGCTACTTTTTATGAGCGGCATCTCGTGGCCTGCGGCAGGCATACCACAATGGATACGTTTCCTCTCCTACCTATTCCCCAGCACCTTTGGCATCAACGGCTTTGTACATATCAACACGATGGGGGCGCGCCTCCTTGAGGTACGCACCGAGTGGGACGCGCTGTGGCTGCAAGCAGCAGTGTATTTCCTAACGTGTTGCCTTACTTTCCGCTACAAAATACTACGCGCGCGCGCACGCACATACGCACTCTATATGGAGGAACGCAAAACGAAGCACACACCACAAAAAACAGAAAATCCAGCTTAAGAAGAAACTTTTTGGCTTTTTTGATAGCTTTATGTGGCATTTGTAGTTAAATTTGCCCGCGCCAAAACCTTGTGAAATACATTTTTCTAATTCTAATATCTTAAAAACTCAATGGCAAAACAAGCTAAACAATGGGGAGCGATATGCGTAATGATAGCGCTCTTCGCCATGATTGCCTTCGTGACAAACCTTTGCACGCCAATGGCAACCATCATCAAGAACCAAGGTGAGATCAGCAACGTACTCGCACAGATTGGCAACTACGGCAACTTCGTGGCCTACCTCGTGATGGGTATTCCCGCCGGTATGCTTATCGCCAAGTTCGGCTACAAGAAGACGGCACTCATCGGCCTCGTCGTCGGCATCGTGGGTATCCTTATCCAGTGGTGTAGTGGCCTGCTCGACAACGGCGACGGTTCCAATATCGGCGTTGTTTTTGGCGTTTATCTCCTCGGGGCTTTCATTAGCGGACTGACGATGTGTATCCTCAATTGCGTGGTAAACCCAATGCTCAACCTCCTTGGCGGAGGCGGCAACGCTGGTAACCAACTCATTCAGATAGGCGGCGTATTCAACAGCACCGCTGCCGTTTGCTGCTACATTCTTATGGGTGCACTCATTGCCGATGCCACAAAAGCCAAAATCTCCGATGCTACGCCAGCACTGATGATTGCTTTGGCTATCTTTGCCATCGCTTTCGTTGTCATTCTCTTTACAAAGATTGAAGAACCCGAACAAGCTCCCGTAGAGGTAAGCCTCATTAAGGGCGCAATGAGTTATCGCCACTTCGCCCTCGGTGCGCTGGCTATCTTCCTGTATATGGGTATTGAAGTCGGTGTACCCAACTACGTGCTGCAATACCTCACCTCGGGCGATGAGGCAAACGGCTTCTCGGCTATAAGTGCTGGTGTGGCTGGCTTGCTCGTGGCTGTTTACTGGTTTATGATGCTCGTAGGCCGCTTCGCCGGTGCTGCCATTGGAAGCAAGGTAAGTAGTCGCGCTATGGTTACCACTGTTAGCATTGCTACGTTGGCACTCGTTCTCGGAGGTATGTTTGCTCCGACGGATGTTCTTGTGAATTTCCCGGGCGTTGACTGGGGCAAGCTTGAACTCATCTGGCAAGAAATACCCGTAGGCATCTTCCTCTTCCTGCTTGTTGGTCTTTGCACCAGTGTGATGTGGGGGGCTATCTTCAATATGGCTGTCGAAGGTCTTGGCAAATACACCGCTATCGCTTCGGGTATCTTTATGACAATGGTATTCGGTTGCGCCGTAATGATGGCTATTCAAGGTGCTGTGGCAGATGCCACCAACTACATCACCAGTTTCTGGGTAGTAGTATTCTGTGCCGCCTACATCCTCTTCTATGCGCTCGTTGGTAGCCGTCCTACAAAAAAGGCAGAAAAAGAATAAATAATTATGTAATGAGTGTACAGACACAATAATGCTTTGACTATACAAGTCTGTAACTCTCATCCACTAACCTTTAATAATCACTCTTATGAAACTTACAATCGACGACGTTCGCAGTCGTTTTATCAAACACTTCGGTGGCACCACAGGTAGCGTATATGCTTCTCCTGGTCGTATCAATCTCATTGGCGAGCACACCGACTACAACAACGGTTACGTTTTCCCCGGAGCTGTTGAGCAAGGTATGATTGCCGAAATCAAACCTAACGGCACACGCAACGTAGATGCTTATAGTATTGACCTGAAAGACCGCGTGCAATTCTCGCTTGACGATGAAAAAGGCCCCAACGCCACGTGGGCACGCTATATATACGGTGTATGCCGCGAAATGATGGCACTGGGTGTACCCGTTGAAGGGTTTAACACGGCCTTTGCCGGTGATGTGCCTCTGGGAGCAGGTATGTCGAGCAGTGCCGCGCTGGAAAGCACCTACGCCTATGCACTCAACGACCTCTTCGGCGACAACAAGATAGAACGTATGGAGCTCGCCCGGGTGGGTCAGCGCACCGAACACAAATACATCGGCGTAAATTGCGGCATTATGGACCAAGCCATATCCTGCCTCGGCAAGGCCGGCCACCTGATGCGTATGGACTGCCGCAATGGTGAGATAGAGTACTTCCCTTGGCATCCGAAAGGCTATCAACTCGTACTCGTCAACAGTTGTGTGAAGCACGAGCTTAAAGGGTCGCCCTACAACGAGCGCCGACTGCAGTGTGAACACGTGGCAGAGGTTATCGCCAAGAAGCACCCCGAGGTGGAAAGCCTACGCGATGCCACAATGGAGATGCTCGATGAGGTGAAAGACGAAATCACCGGCGCAGAATACAAACGTGCACGCTACGTCATTGGCGAAGTAGTACGCGTACTGGCTGTCTGCGAAGCCCTTGAGATTGACGACTACGAAAAAGTCGGCCAAATGATGTACGACACACACTACGGACTGTCGAAAGAGTACGAGGTAAGTTGTGAGGAACTCGATTTCCTCAACGACGTAGCCAAGGAATGTGGCGTAACAGGCTCGCGCATTATGGGCGGCGGCTTCGGTGGCTGCACCATCAACCTCGTCGCCGATGAGCTCGCTCCAAACTTCAAGAAAGTCGTGGTCGAAAAGTTTGAAGAAAAATACGGCAAAAAGCCCATCGTTATCGATGTAGTAATCGGCGATGGTGCTCGCAAACTCTGCTAAGCCGCATAAATTCTTTATCCTACAAGAAAAAAGCAGATTAGATGCCTCGGTGTCTAATCTGCTTCTTTCTTGTAGGAAATTTGGTCGGGCGGCTTTTAAACTTAGTCGGATTGATTTTGAAATCAAAGCCTTTGATTTTAAAATCAATCGGATTGATTTTAAAATCAATCGGAC